>ENA-OQIV01001391-OQIV01001391.1-human-gut-metagenome-genome-assembly--contig:-NODE-1391-length-9457-cov-3.001386_pt1 | contig 9457 bp, 9 predicted proteins | sample MGYA00242588_ERZ504753 | MGnify/ENA primary metagenome ERZ504753 (study PRJEB26092, sample SAMD00036359) | human gut metagenome | host: Homo sapiens | study: EMG produced TPA metagenomics assembly of the... | reverse complement strand
TTTTTTGTGTGACAATGCGAAATATTTACTTGGGATCAGCCAGGAAACAGATGAAAAAAGCAAAAAGAGAGCAAAAGAGTGCTTTGATGCTGCAAGGGAAAGACATCTATCTATATTGGCTCCGGGAAAAAGTACGATGGCCAAGGCAGTATACTTATTTTTTGAAAAGTGGAATCCTGAAGAAGCAATGGAACATCCGGAAATCAGAGATAATTGGGAAGAAATTACAGATGGAAGCAATTTGATTTTTGGAATGGACATGGATTACGCTCAGGATGATACAGAGGTCAAGGTGGCTTGGGACAGTCATAATTCCGGGGAGAGTAAAGATGTCCAGGGAATTTGTCTTGTGACGGGAGAAAGAGCAGAAATAGCAAGAATCCACAGAGGAATCAAAGGTGTTCCGGGTGCGCAGTCAAGTGGAGCGGCACTGGTTTCCTTTAATGCACCTGCGTTTGAGTCATATGGAAAGGAGCAAAGCTATAATGCTCCGGTAGGAACCTATGGAGAGTTTGCTTATACAACGGCACTGAATTATTTGTTATCGAACAGAACATATTCACTACAGATCGGGGATACGATGGTTGTTTTCTGGGCAGAAAGTGCAGAGACAGATTACCAGGCTGTATTTATGGGATGTATGGATTCACCTACAGATAATCAGGAGGAATTAAAGAGCCTTTTTGAACGGATACGGTTAGGACAGCCTGTAATATATCAGGGAAATGAATTGGATCCAGAACAAAGGTTTTATGTTCTTGGATTAGCGCCGAATGCGGCAAGATTATCCGTGCGGTTTTTCTATGAAAATTCATTTGGAAACATTTTGAAAAATATTTTTGCCCATTATAAGAGGATGGAGTTAATCAGACCCAAATGGGAACAGAAAGAGTATCTGAGCGTGAGGGAAATGCTGTTTGAAACGGTTAATAAAAAATCAACGGATAAAAAGCCAGTATCAAACATGGCTGCCATGACTTTTCGGGCAATTTTATCAGGCAGCAGATATCCGGAACGCTTGTATTCAGATACCTTGATTCGCATCCGTGCAGAGCAAGATGAAGGAAAACTTAATTGGAGAAGGATCGCCATTATAAAGGCATATTTAATGAGAAATCGTAACTGGGAGAAAGGAGAGGATTATATGGGATTGAATGAAGAAAGCAATGATATTGCGTATGTACTTGGAAGGCTGTTTTTTGTTTTGGAAGCGATACAGATAGAAGCAAATCCAGATATCCAGGCGACAATTCGAGACCGGTATTACAATTCAGCATGCGGAACACCTGCATCTGTATTTCCTATTTTGATCAAGCTCAAAAATAGTCATTTAAAAAAAATAGGAAGAGAGAAGGACGGAGCAAAAAAATATTATGAAAAACTTTTAGCTGAACTTATGTGGAAGATAGATTGTCAGAAAGGTTTTCCAAAACGATTGTCGTTGGAAGAGCAGGGAATGTTTGCAATCGGTTATTATCATCAGAAACAGAAAAAATATGAAAAAAGGGAGGAAAAATAAATGAGTGAAGTGATTAAAAACAGGTATGAATTTGTAGTTTTATTTGATGTGGAAAATGGAAATCCGAACGGGGATCCGGACGCGGGGAATATGCCGAGGATTGATCCGGAAAGTGGACTTGGGTTAGTCACAGATGTCTGTTTGAAAAGAAAAATCCGGAATTATATTGAGACGGTCAAAGAAGATGCAGAAGGCTATAAGATTTATATAAAAGATGATGTTCCTCTAAATAGAAGTGACCGTGAGGCATGTGCAAGTGTTGGAGTGGAGGAAACAGACGAGAAAAAGGTAACAGAATCTTTGAAAAAATTAAAGAAAAATGATGAGAATGTCGATGTCAAAATCCGGGATTATATGTGCCAGAACTTTTTTGATATTCGAACATTTGGTGCTGTGATGACAACGTTTGTAAAAGCTGCTTTAAATTGTGGACAGGTAAGAGGACCGGTACAGCTTGGATTTGCAAGAAGCATTGATCCAATTGTTTCGCAGGAAGTTACAATCACGAGGGTGGCGATTACTACAGAAAAAGATGCTGCGAACAAAAGTACGGAAATGGGAAGAAAGAGTGTAGTACCTTATGGACTGTATCGTGTAGAAGGGTATGTATCTGCGAACCTGGCTCGGAAAGTGACAGGATTTTCAGAGGAAGATCTTGAATTGTTGTGGGAAGCAATTATCAATATGTTTGAACATGATCATTCTGCCGCAAGAGGAAATATGGCAGTCCGGGAACTGATCGTATTTAAACACAGCAAAGAATTAGGAGATTGTCCGGCTTATAAATTATTTGATTCTGTGGAGGTGCGAAAAAAAGAGGAAGTAGAATATCCTAGAAGTTATAGAGATTATATTGTTGAGGTTCATGAGGAAAATATACCGGATTCAGTAGAAATGAAAAGGATGATTTGATGGAATATGCAGAAGATGATTATTTGATGTTATCAGGTATTCAACATTTTAAATTTTGCAGAAGACAATGGGCGTTGATTCATATTGAACAGCAATGGGCAGAAAATGTGCATACAGTTGTCGGGGAATTGATGCATAAAAGAGCACATGATCCGTATCTCGTGGAAAAGAGAAAAGATCTGCTTGTGGCAAGATCGCTTCCGATTGCTTCAAGATTGCTGGGAGTCAGTGGGGAATGTGATGTTGTTGAGTTTCACAGATGTGAAGATGGAGTAAAATTACACGGTCACAGAGGATTGTTTTCTGTTTATCCGATTGAGTATAAAAAGGGAAAGCCAAAAGTTACTGAGGAAGACAGACTTCAGCTTGCAGCGCAAGTATTGTGCTTGGAGGAAATGTTTTCTACAGAAATTCCAGAGGGAGCATTGTTTTATGGGGAAACAAGGAGGCGCGAGGTAATAACGATTACAGAGGAGTTGCGACAAGAAGTCATCGATATGTTTCAAGAAATGCATCAATATTTTGATAGGAAATATACACCGAAGATGAAATATAGTAAATCGTGTAATGCATGTTCTCTCAGAGATATTTGTTTACCTAGACTTGGAAAGTCGGGGTCTGTGAGGGCATATATTACTCAGATGCTGAAGGAGGAAGAGTAATGAGAAAGTTATTGAATACATTATATGTGACCTCTGAGAACAGTTATTTGGCATTAGATGGAGAAAATATTGTAATTCTTGAAGATTCGACTGAAATAGGACGCTTGCCTTTGCATAATTTAGAAGGAATAGTTTCTTTTGGATATAAAGGAACAAGTCCTGCACTTATGGGAGCATGTGCGGATCGGAATATTTCTTTGTGTTATATGACACCTCAGGGGAAATTTTTGGCCAGAGTAACGGGAAAGGTAAAAGGAAATGTTATATTGAGAGAACAGCAGTATGCCAGTACAAAAAGTGAAGAACAAAGTCTTGAGATAGCAAAGAATTGCATTTTAGGGAAGGTGCATAATGCAAGATGGGTGTTGGAACGTGCTGTTCGGGATCATAGTTTTCAAATAGATGTAGAACGAGTAAAGGCGGCATCTGAGTATTTGAAAAATTCTTTGGGATATATTCAAAATAGCCAATCAAAAGATCAGTTAAGAGGATATGAAGGCGAAGCAGCGAGTATTTATTTTGGAGTGTTTGAACAATTGATATTACAGCAGAAAAAGGATTTTAAATTTCAAGGTAGAAATAAAAGACCTCCAAAGGACAATGTAAATGCGTTACTGTCTTTTGTGTATACGTTGCTTACAAATCAGATTATATCGGCGCTGGAAAGCGTTGGTTTGGATCCGTATGTTGGATATCTTCATACAGAGCGTCCAGGTAGATCATCATTGGCATTAGATTTAATCGAAGAATTAAGAGCAGTGCTGGCAGATAGATTTGTTCTATCACTGATTAATAAGAGGATAATTTCAGGTAAAAATTTTGTGACAAAAGAAAATGGAGCTGTATTGATGGATGATGATCTAAGAAAAAAATTGTTGACAGAATGGCAGAATAAAAAGAAAGAAACACTGACCCATCCGTATCTTAAAGAAAAGATAGAATGGGGAATGGTTCCTTATGTACAGGCCATGCTCTTGGCAAGATATTTGAGAGGGGATTTAGATGGTTATCCGGTATTTCTCTGGAAATGAGGCGAAAATGGGATGTTAGTGTTGATTACATATGATGTGAACACAGAAACAGCGGCTGGAAAGAGGAGATTGCGCCAAGTGGCAAAACAGTGTGTAAATTATGGGAGAAGAGTGCAAAATTCTGTATTCGAATGTATCTTAGATAATGCACAGTGTGTTATGCTTAAGGCAAAACTGACAGATATCATCGATGAAGAAGTTGATAGTTTGAGATTTTATTACTTGGGAAATCAATATAAAACAAAAGTCGAACATGTTGGTGTAGACAGAGGAATTTCGGCGGATGGAATTCTTATTATGTAACTGGGGTGCGGATGATAAGCAAACATAAAAATGCTGGGAGATTCGCACCAAAAAAATGCACAAAAATTAGTTGAAGAGGTGAAAGTTAGAGAAATATGATGAGGAAAAGAGAATGATATTGGTAGAATTGAGTAATATTAAAGAATATAAAGCCTAAAATTAGGCAAAATTGCTGTCACTCCCTTCGCGGGAGTGTGGATTGAAATTTGCTCAATGCAACCGCCTGTTGATTGATAACCGTCACTCCCTTCGCGGGAGTGTGGATTGAAATCGGCGTTATATTTACCTGTGCTATTTTCATCTTTGTCACTCCCTTCGCGGGAGTGTGGATTGAAATATCTATTTTTTTAATCTCGTTATTACTAAATAAACGTCACTCCCTTCGCGGGAGTGTGGATTGAAATGCCTTTTGCTGCAATTGATGCGAAAATATGATTTGGTCACTCCCTTCGCGGGAGTGTGGATTGAAATTAATCCAACATCCATCTTTTATGTCGCTAACAAGTCACTCCCTTCGCGGGAGTGTGGATTGAAATTACTTTATAACCATCAATGTTAATTACAAATCCCGTCACTCCCTTCGCGGGAGTGTGGATTGAAATTTACTGTACTCACTGTGCTACCTCCTGTTGTACTGGTCACTCCCTTCGCGGGAGTGTGGATTGAAATCACGTCATCCGCTGGCATTTGATGCGGAACTGACGTCACTCCCTTCGCGGGAGTGTGGATTGAAATCTGTTGACGTTCGAATAATCTTCGGACTCAGCCCTGTCACTCCCTTCGCGGGAGTGTGGATTGAAATTGCGTCAAACCTGTAATACACATACCGTACTTTCTGTCACTCCCTTCGCGGGAGTGTGGATTGAAATTTAATCACAAAAGCACTATATGCTTGCACATGTTGTCACTCCCTTCGCGGGAGTGTGGATTGAAATCCCGTTGTATTCTTCCCTGTCTACGCCCTCTCTGGTCACTCCCTTCGCGGGAGTGTGGATTGAAATTAAAAATTTTTGTGGTATTTTCTGTGATGTGACGTCACTCCCTTCGCGGGAGTGTGGATTGAAATCCCATTAAATTGCTTCCAATGCTCCCAACAAAGAGTCACTCCCTTCGCGGGAGTGTGGATTGAAATTGATTTAAGTCTATTTGATTTTGCCTCAGCTTGTGTCACTCCCTTCGCGGGAGTGTGGATTGAAATTGCCTCCTTACGCTTACGAATTCTCTCGTCATAAGTCACTCCCTTCGCGGGAGTGTGGATTGAAATTCCCAACCGGTATTCTTCCAAGTTTCTCATCATAGTCACTCCCTTCGCGGGAGTGTGGATTGAAATTATTACGCCACAGCAGAAAACCATTGTCGATAGGTCACTCCCTTCGCGGGAGTGTGGATTGAAATGATAATCGCTGTATTCCAATTAATAGCTTATTGTGTCACTCCCTTCGCGGGAGTGTGGATTGAAATCATCATCCATTTGCTGTATTCGTTTCTGCGCTCGTCACTCCCTTCGCGGGAGTGTGGATTGAAATTACCTATCGTCATTGGCTTAGTGGTCTTTTAAAAGTCACTCCCTTCGCGGGAGTGTGGATTGAAATTCCATATCGTGCCCTGTACACTAACATTTGTTGTCACTCCCTTCGCGGGAGTGTGGATTGAAATTTTGTATCCGCCGTATATGTTACTTTAATATCTGGGTCACTCCCTTCGCGGGAGTGTGGATTGAAATCGTGGCAAAAGGAGCGGTGAATACGGTGTTTGAGTCACTCCCTTCGCGGGAGTGTGGATTGAAATTGCTCATAAATTGCCTGCCCTACCATCTTCGACGTCACTCCCTTCGCGGGAGTGTGGATTGAAATCGTACAAACGGCAGGATTCGACCATCCTCCAGCTGTCACTCCCTTCGCGGGAGTGTGGATTGAAATTGCAATCTCAAATACTCTCTGAATGTCATCAATGGTCACTCCCTTCGCGGGAGTGTGGTGGTATATGTGGTGGACGGGCTGCCGGAAGATGCCGATGATTTCCGGTATCCGGGAGATGCGATCGAACCGGAAATACAATCGGAGTTGGAACGTGCATTAAGCGGGGAAACGGTATTGCCGGAGAAGATTCTGGATACAGACTGGGGAAATATTTTTATTGCTTATTATCCGTTGTATAATGAATCAGGAGAAGTCATCGGTGCACTTGGAATAGAAGTTGCGGCAGATATAGAAGCCGAGGCGGTACATGACAAATCCATTATACAGAGACATGGCAAATACTGATTTTATGACAGAACTAAAGAACAGAAATTCTTATGAGACAGACCGGCAGAACCTGGATGCAAAGAAGAAATGGAATGGCCTGACAGTGGCAGTGATCGATGTGAACAATCTGAAGCTGGTAAATGATCGGCTGGGGCATGCTGTGGGTGATGATTGTATTGTGAATGCAGCACGGGTCCTGCAGAGTGTTGAATCTCAAAAAGTTACGGCGTATCGATACGGCGGAGATGAATTTATACTATTATTAGAAAATTATCCGGAACCGGAAAAGCTTCTTGTCCGTGTAAAAGAAAAGTTTGCAAAATACGGGGATAAATAGGAAGTGCCTGTTGCTCTGGCAGCAGGTTATGCATAGTTTGACGAAAATTTGGATCAGGAGATTGCAGATACACAGAGACGTGCAGATGAACAGATGTATCAGGATAAGATGAAAATCAAGAGATCGCAGGAAAAGCGGAATAATGTGGAGAATGGTCACGGATGTTAAAACATGAGTGGCCGTTTTTTTATCTTTTATGATACAATAACAGCATCAAAAAACAGGGAGATCACAATGACAATTGGAATTATAGAAGATGATAGTCTGTTGAATCAGGCATTGGAAATTGCGCTGCAAAATGCAGGATATTACACCATATCTGCACATACAAGAAAAGAAGCGCTTGATTTATTACGGGAAAAGGTGGATGTGTTTCTCATTGACATTGGTCTGCCGGATGGAAATGGAATCGAGTTGTATCAGGAATTACAAATGGAGAAAAGAATTCCGGCAATTTTTTTGACAGCGCGGGATGAAGAAAAAGAAATGCTGCTGGCATTTGATGCTGGTGCGCAGGATTACGTGGTGAAGCCATTTTCCATGAAGGTATTGATGAAGCGGCTGGAAGTGGTATTAAAGAGAAATCCTGAAGAAAGGTATATGGTAGGGGAATTGACGCTGTATCCGGATAGAAAACAGGTTTTTACAGGAAAAACAGAAATCTCTCTGACAGCCAAAGAATATCAGCTCCTGGAATATCTCATGCGGAATCAGGGGCAGGTGCTGACAAAAGAAAATATTCTGGAGACAATCTGGGGTGTGGACGGACAATTTGTAGTGGACAATACAGTCAGTGTCACGATCAATCGGCTGCGCAGGAAAATAGAACCGGATGGAGAACGGCAGGGATATATTCAGAATGTATTCGGACTGGGGTATCGGATTGGAGAGAAAGAGCGATGAGATGGGAAACTGTGGCGCTACTGGTTTTCGGATTTTTATGTGGGATGACGGTGATGTATATTCTGAACAGAAGACAGAGAATACAGGAATTCAATAAAATCGCAGAAATTACAGAAGATATTTTAAATGAAAGAAAGGTGCAGGCATTTTCAACAGGAGAAGAAACGCTGTACTCTAAATTGGAGCATCAGCTGGTGCGTGTGCAGGAAATGCTTCAGGGCAGGAGTGAGGAAGCGGAGAGAAGCAGGGATGAAATACAGAAACTGATCTCACAGATTGCGCATCAGATGCGCACACCGCTGATAAATATGGAAACATATATTGGTTTTCTGGAGGATGGGAAGGAACAGATGTCAGAGGAGTTGTTTTTTCAATCCGTTGACGCATTGAAGAACAGTCAGGGAAAATTAGAGTTTCTTGTGGAGAGTTTTATCCGAATGGCGCGGCTGGAGCAGCATATACTTCAGATAAAAAAAGAAGAGCCGGATCTTTTAAAAACAGTAAGAAATGGATTTGGACAGATACAAAGAAGGGCGGAGGAAAAAGAGATTCAGTTCCAGATTATTCTGCCGGAACAGGGGACTTGTCTGCATGATCCGAACTGGTTGGGAGAGGCGTTTTATAATATACTGGACAATGCAGTAAAATACAGTGAGTACAAAGGACTGATCAAGGTGGATGTCCAACAGAAGGAAAGGTTTGTGAAGATTCAGGTGCGGGATTATGGGATTGGGATTGAACCGGGAGAGGAAAATGCAGTTTTTCAGCGATTTTATCGGGGAAAACGTGTAACGACCCAGGATGGCTTTGGAATCGGGCTGTATCTGGCAAGAGAAATTGTCAGCAGGCATCAGGGCTTTCTTATGATCAGAAGAAAAGAAAAAGGAGTATTGATAGAAATAAATCTTCCTTCCGGATTGTTAGAAGTTTGTTAGATTTTGTATGTATACTAACAGCGAAAAAGGAGGAAGAAAATCATGGAAATGGTAAAAGCGATCGGGCTGAAAAAATATTATGTTACAGACAGCTATGAAGTCCATGCATTGGATGGAGTGACATTTTCGGTGGAAGATGGAGAATTTCTTGCAATTGTGGGAACCTCAGGTAGTGGAAAGACAACACTTTTGAATTTGCTTGGAGGTCTGGATGTTCCGACAGAAGGCGGTGTCTGGATCCGCGGAAAAAGCTTGAAAGATATGGTAGCAGAAGAGCGAACCATATTCCGCAGACGAAATATCGGATTTGTATTTCAGCAGTACAACCTGGTTCCCATGCTCAGTGTGTATGAAAATATTGTACTTCCACTGTGGCTGGATGGAACAGGGATCGACCAGGAACTCTTTGAGGAAATCGTGATGCTGTTGGGAATTCAGAATCAACTGGAGCGGCTGCCCGGAACGCTTTCCGGAGGACAGCAGCAGAGAGTGGCGATCGCCAGGGCATTAATGACAAAACCTGCAGTTGTACTGGCAGATGTAAACTGAACCCCATGTGCTTACTGTACATAGCGTGTACACAGTAGGATTACATGACAATATAGGTAC
>ENA-OQIV01001386-OQIV01001386.1-human-gut-metagenome-genome-assembly--contig:-NODE-1386-length-9513-cov-3.797372_pt1 | contig 9513 bp, 11 predicted proteins | sample MGYA00242588_ERZ504753 | MGnify/ENA primary metagenome ERZ504753 (study PRJEB26092, sample SAMD00036359) | human gut metagenome | host: Homo sapiens | study: EMG produced TPA metagenomics assembly of... | reverse complement strand
CATAGAGCAAAACGCTTGCATCTATCATTTTGGTGCAAGCGTGATTCATGGGCAGCGTAGCAATATTTTGCGCTTACTTAGAAATAGCCTTTTCCCCTCTATTTTCCGCTCTTTTTTAATGTTTTTACTACATCAACCGCCCATTATTTTCTTTTATTTCCACCTATTTTTCAGACGTTGCTGTAGTCGTTGATGTAGTTCAATCAATTTACAATCAAATTAGCAAGCAATCTCTTGGCATTATAATGTATTCTGCGATTCTATTTTGGAATTTGGAAATCGCCCATCCTTTTTCTATACTTCGAAACAGGTTTGTTCTGCTAATTTCTCTAATTATTTCTTTACCCTTTTAAAGACAGCTATTTTTTCTTATATAACTTCCTGCCTATAATTACGACAACTACCATCCACGTTATTACACTAATATTTTCTATAGTAATATATGGAATGTCCCCTCTTACAAAGTACATGATTTTTCGAATAATAACAAATGTTTCACATATGGCAGGTAGTCCAAATATTATCGAAAAAAACAAGCCACTGAGAGCTAACCCATTCTGCAGTCTTTCCTTTTCATTTTGAACTTTCTTTTCTATCAAGTTATTTATTGCTACTTGTTTTTCCTGCATTAAATCAGGCATTAAATAATATTGCATATGTTTTTGGAAAAATTCTATTTGCTCAGATACCGAACCATAGCATCCTTCTTGCAATCCACTTATAAAAATTTTATTCCAATTATAATTATTTCTTATCTCATAAAGATCCCGTAGATATGACTCTTTTTGGTAAAAATCTGCACTTGCATTAATTTTTTTCAGCATAACCACAATTAATGCCAGTTCTGAATTGATTTGTAACTCTCTAACTATGCTATTGCATACGTAATAGTAATCCCATTCATCTTGTACCTCATATCCTGTTTTCTTCAAAAATGCTAATTTATATTCATTTATACAACCACAGTCTATAAAAGAAAGGCATCCTCCTGTTGTTTTTACAATATATCTTATATCTTGCTTTCCAAATGAATTAGCTTCTATATATTCCTTTGCCTCTTTGAGACAAGAAATATTTTTTCTCTCAGGAACAGGTGCACATATAATGCGATAAAGTTCTTCTTGCAATTGATTTGATAAGTTATTCATATATTTAGGCATACCTTCAAAATCAGCCAACACTATATGTCTAAAATCTAAATTATACTTTATTACATCACTTTTCGTTTCTTCACCGATTGTTTTTAAATACATCTCTGGTATTTCTGATATTCTTTTACAAGAAGTTGATGCCCCATCTAACCAGTTATTTTCTATTTTAGTTACAAATAAATCAATTTGATTTTTTAAAAATGGAGTAATGTCAACATTTAATAGCGGCAATTCTATTTTTAAAATGATCATTTTATTTGCAAACAAATATAAAATAACCTGAGCCCAAACCACCATTTCATTACAAAGTGTAATTTTAAATGGTAACAGCACAATCCTCTTATGTCCCTCTAAAAATTTTCTACCATAAATATTTTGGAAAATATTATTTTCTTTCTCCAAAAAACTTGTTCTTTGTTTTAATGCTTCTAGCTCTCTATGTTTTAATTCCATCAGAATACCTGATTTATGGGGATTATTTACCTCAGATAAATTTATATATGTATCTTTGCTTTCTATTTTATACGAAGATTCTTTGGTATTTTGTAGTTCCGTAACTTTTATATTCAATTCTTGCTCTTGACTTAATCGCTCTACTTTATTGCATATATCATTCAATGCATTCCCCAAAGCATTTTCTATTTCTTCAATATTATCCTTTTTTAACGCGATTAGACTATCTCCTATTTTCTGTTGTATTTCTTCATAAGACATAGTCGTATTTAACGTAAACGGAAAAAAAAATTGTATTTCTCCATATTTTATCTTTCCAATACCGTCATTATATTTCATGCACATTCCTCATCTTTTTCTTATCGTTTTCACACTATTACTTTTCGTATTTATACGGTACAGAATAATTTTCTGTAACACACATTTTATTATAATTGGCTTAGTATATGCATTGTCCTTCACTCCTCAAATGCCGGTGCTGTCTCTGCAATTTTATTGTCTCTTACAAGTTTCTCTAAATAAAGATATACAAAGTTTTCATTTACAATCTCTTTTAGCTACGTTGCATCCAAAGAAAATCCAAGCGGATATGGTTTTTGGGGAAACATCGTTCAAGACTATGCAAACCAATTTCAAATCAGTTGTTTTCTTTCTTCTCAGGAAGAAGATCAGAACATTTGGCACTTCTGCATTTCTTCACGTTTTTTCTCAAGCAATAAATATTTCTCTTTGGGACTTGCAAATCAAATTGCCCAAATTTTCAAAGATCATTTTCAAATCATGTACGCCTATGATGGTAAAAAAACAAATCACCCACATATACATTTTGCTGTAAATGCGTACAGCTATTATCCAACTGTACCTGCCTTGACGAAAGCACGCTTTACTTCCTATCTCGAAAAAGTAAAGCTGCTTCTAAGGAACGAATACCCGAATACAGAAGTGCAAATTCTATTTAAGGAGGATTCTCAAAATGTTTGAAGGTTATGATGATATTTTAACGATTGAAGAAGTTGCCGAAGCATTGCGTATCGGTTCTTCACAAGCATATCGCATTGTGCGTTCCAATCAATTAAAAGCCTACAAAGAAGGACGGGATTGGAAGATTCCAAAAACTACTCTCATTCAATACATTCAAAAAAGGATCTCATAAACTTATAATGCCGGACTTACACCCTCAGTCCGGCACATATTTTCTCTTTTATTTAAAATTCATAACTCTCTAGCATATAAATTGGCACCGTCTCAATGTTCTTATCAATTCCGCCTTTTGTGTCTCCCTTATAATGGTCTCATAAATTAAGACACTTTTTCGGACATTTTTTAATGAATCTGATATACTAAATTCAGTATGAAAGAGAGGATTCATAATTATGTCCAGACAAAGAAGAAACTTCAGTGCCAAATTTAAATCAGACCTAGTAATCGAGCTGCTTAAGGGGGAAAAAGATCTCAACACCCTGGCAACTGAAAATAATATCCAACCAAACCTGCTTCGCAATTGGAAGAAAGAATTTCTGAATAATGCCTCGGCTGTATTCGATGACAAGCGTGAAGAAAATCTCAAGGAAAAGCTTGCCGAAGAACGCAAAGAGAAAGCAGAGTATGCGAAAAAAGTTGGTCAGTTGACAATGCAAGTTGACTGGCTCAAAAAAAAATCTGAAGAAATTTGCGGATCAGACTACGAGAGTAAATTTAGTCCGAAACCTTTTGACGAATAAAGAAATCCCTGCTTCTGTTGGAGCAAAACTGCTCGATATTAACCGTACAAGCATTTATTATAAAAGCTTGCCCATCTCAGAAGAAGAATTGGAATGCAAAGCAATTATTGATCGCCTGCATACAGACAATCCAGCTTGGGGAGCAAGGCAAATGTCAGCACAACTAAAAAACAGAGGTTATCATGTAGGTCGCCGTAAAGCACGTCGGTATATGAATGAAATGGATATTTGTCCTATTTATCCTAAAATGAATCTTTCTAAACGAATGCAACAGGCCAAAGTATGTCCATATCTTTTGCGAAATGCTGTAATTGATGCTCCAAATCAGGCATGGTCCATTGATATTACCTACATTCCAATTAAACATGGATTTCTTTATTTAACTGCTATCATTGATTGGTACAGTCGTTGTATCGTTGGTTGGGAAGTTGATGATACCTTAGACACCAGAATGGTTATTAACGCTCTTAAAAAGGCATTTAAAACAGCAAAACCGCAGATTTTGAATTCGGATCAAGGCTGTCAGTTTACAAGTCAGCAATACATTGATTTTGTTCAAGAAAACTGCATCCGTCAAAGCATGGATGGAAAAAGTCGTTGGGCTGACAATATCATGATCGAGCGTTGGTTTCGTAGCTTTAAGTATGAGGAAGCGTATCTGACGCAATATAACAACATCAAGGAAGCAAGAGCTGCCATTGGCCGCTATATTCACACATACAACTTTGAGCGATGCCATTCTGCCCTTGATTATAAAACACCGGCTGAATGCTACTATCCGGCAATGCTTCTGCCTTATGTAGCTTAATGCATATATGGAATCAGGGAACTTTTCCCTGATTCCTAAGTAACTATCAATCATATCAGTTCATTATAAAAATCTTAGATTTTTGTCTTGACAACTGAACCACTATACCTTGAGGTACAGCAACTTATTCGCTTTCCCACTCTGTAATGCTTTTGTTGCTGTAACTGCAGTTCCCTTTCCTGCTTTTACTTCCACCAAATATCTAAGATCATTTTTCAAACATTGTACGACAAAATCAATCTCACCACCTTTGTATGTTGCAAAAGCTGGCGTTTCAAATGCAATTTCAGGTGGAAAATCTTGACGTTTCTTTAAATTAATATATACATAATTCTCATTCAAAGTCCCCATCAATACTCTTGAATCAGTTCCTGTTAATTTTAAATAGTAATTAGCCACTCCCAAATCCATAAAATAGCATCTGCTTGCTGGTTTGAATTCCAAAATATCCATTTCAGAAATTTTAGCACAGAACCCAATGATTCCTGAAAAATATAACCAGCTAATAGCACGATTACAAGTTGCTTTTGAAATATTACTAGAGTAGTCTCTTGTCACAATTTTCTGCAGTTCTTCGCTAATGCTATCTTCTGCCAATCCTTTTTTCTCTCGGTTCAATATTCTGCACACAGATAGAAAAATTTCTGTAAATACCCTGCTGTCTAAAATATCTGTAAAATATCGGATAGATTCGTTGATGAATGTATCTATAATCTTCACCAATTCTCCCTGTGCTAATTGTATATTTTTTGTCTTCAAATAAGTTTCTACTACTTTGGGATATCCTCCGATCTGACAGTATACATCGTAAATCTGTTTCAATGAAGCATAAATATCTTTCTCGCATTTTCCTATCGCCAATTCACAATATTGTTCATAGAGACTCTCATCAAACGCTCTTAAAAATTCTTCATAAGAAAGTGTATAAATTGTCAGTTTTGTAACATCTCCACTGGAAAACCGAAACTCTGAATCATACACTCTTCCTAAATAACTTCCTGTCACAATAAATCGACACTTAAACTGTCTTGTAAATTCACGAATTCGATTATAAACCTCTGCTGATTCCTGTATCTCATCAATAATGATTACTGTGTCTTCTGTATCTTGAAATGATGGCTCATATAATAAAAATGCATCATGCAAGGGATGCTCCGGTCTTTTTGTTCCCGGTTTCCACGCTATTGCCTGTTCGTAGCACTCCAAAAATTGCTTTCCACTCAGTTCAAAAAGATTGATATAAATCTTTTGCTTAAAATATTCATCCGCAAATTTATTTATTAGATACGTCTTTCCTACCTGTCTTGCTCCATTTACCTCTAAGGTACTATGATCAGCACTGTTTTTCCATTCTATTAGACGTTTATATACATTTCTTTTCAGATACATATCTAATCTCCTTCCACTTTCTTCTCCTATTATAGCAAACTCCATTTCAATAATCTACACTTTAAAATCCATTCCATAATTCGTGCATAAAACGTCAGGCTGATTTTTTCAGCCTGACATCTTCTAATCTTATCGTTTTTTCTTATGATACGTCCAATTCGTTCTCTTAATCTCTGCAATTGCACCCATCTCGAAACCATTTTGAAATTCATAAAATCTTTCTTCCGCCCATTCTTTTGCATCTTCAAAGTTACTGAATTTCTTAATGTTCGCCTTTTTTACATATGTTTTAGACAACAATGCTTCGTCATAATTGTTGTAAACTCCATATGCGTTGCATCCTGCCAGTGCATAATATTCTCTTTATCTTTTTCTTCTACTCATAATCTTTCTCCTTTTCTTACTGTTTTAATTCATTTACTGAAACTACGATATCTTTGTTCCCACGGTTCTTTCCAAAATTTCAATCGACCGTTTTTTCGTTTCCTTCGTCACATGCGAATATATATCCATTGTTGTTGTAATTGTTGAGTGCCCTAGTAGTTCTTGGATTACCTTCATCGACTCCCCTTCATTTATCAAAATGGATGCAAAGGTGTGGCGTAAATCATGGAATCTGCACTTTCTTACTCCTGCTTTCTTCAAAATTTTGTGAAAACGTCTTAAGACTTCTCGTGGATCTTCAAAACTTCCATCTGCCTTTGCAAATACAACACCATTGTCTTGATAAATGTCCCGATAAAGCATTTTTTGTTCATTCTGTTTTCTCTTGTGTATTTTCAATACTTTTACCGCTTCTTCACTTAACGGAATTTCACGAATACTTTTCTTCGTTTTCGGTTCTAACAAAATCAGCTTTGTTTTTCTACCGTCCTCTTCGTCATTGTTCTCAACTCGGCATAAATTTTTCCGTACCCATAATACCTTCTTTTCCAAGTCAACATTTTCCCATTGAAGACCAAGAATTTCACCTTTTCTCATTCCAGTAAAAACTTCTAAAAGTATGAGCTAATACAAATCTGTTTCTTTCGCCACTCTCAGAACTTTCTCTAAATCTTCTATTGTCAACGGCTCAATTTCTTTTTCCTCTTTTTTCGGTAAAACAGTAAATTCATTGACATTCTTTGCGATCATCTCGTTTTTATATGCCTGCTCCAGTGCACTCCCAATAATTGTGTGAAGATATTCCACAGTTCGTCTTGAAAGTTGCTTTCTTTGTGCCGTTCCTTTCAATTTCATATTGTAAAACTTCTGCAATGCACTTGTACTAAGCTTTTCTAATGGGATATCGGCAATGTCACTCCCCTGCACATGCGTCCGAATATATCCCAAATAATTTTCATAAGTGGTTATCTTCAACACATTTTTCTTATACTGCTCCATCCACTCAAGCATCCGTCCCACCAACGTCGTTGTCTGTGCTTTCGGCTCTTCGTAGTTTTCTAATTCCTTCAATTTTTCTTTTACACTCTTCTGTGTCTTGCCATACACGTATTTTCTTTTAAATTTACCATTTCCACAAGGTACATAACGGCTGGCACACCATATACCATCTTTTCTTTTGTAAATTGTTCCTTCACCATTACTTCGCTTTGCCATAAGTTTTTCCTCCATAAAAAAAGACGCTCATATTTGAACGCCTTTTATATAGGTTATTCAGTTACATCAAACATTTCTTCCAGCCTTTTGATTGGAACTAAAATTCTGTTTCCCATTCGAATGATCGGGAGTTCTCCTTTTTTAGCCATCTCATAGGCAAGACTTTTGCTGATTCCTAGTACCTCAGCTACTTCTTTCATGTTGTACGCTAATTTTTCCATTTCTTTTACTCCTTTCCATAGTAATTCAAACAATTCGTTTGATTACCTTTAAGTTGGAAACATTGTAAATTTTTATTTTTAGTTGTTTATCTTATGAAATGTAAAGGTTGATTGACTACTTTTTTCAAGGATATACGGTAAATCCGATGCCTCCATAACCCTATTGAATTTTTCTTTTGTAAGAGTCTTCGCCCTATCATTGAAACTTTTAATATCATTCCTTCTGTTTGCTTCATCTTTGATATATTTCGTTGCTAAAAAAACTAGTGATTTTCCTAGTTGTTCTTTCAACTTTTTGTTATCATCCACTGTTAATTCTTTATCCAAATTATCCATTAGCACTTCTTCTATCAGCCTTTTATGATTATTTTCTCGCTCCTCTTCCGTTTCTCTAACAATCTTTTGTATATCATCCATACTTTTTCCTAGCCATTGAGCCTGTAAAATTAGAAATGCATTTTCATCATTCTCCAAAGTCTCCATAATCTCTCTATAAAACTTCTTCAAATTCCTGCATCTTTGAATTGAAAACCAATTAACTGCAAATGTTCCCCAAACCAAATAACACACACGTCTGATATTACTATACACTCTTTTATTTTTCATAATATCTTCCAGGATTCTATTTTGGAAAAATATATTGTAATTATTACAATTATTGTAATACAAAAAGTTACTCATATAATTATATGGATTTTCACATACTCCCCAGATTCTTGCTAGGTCTTTTTCATATTGCTCATATATTTTTAATATCTCTTTTGCAGCAACAAAGCGTTTTCTAAAATGCTCTCTGTCCCTTCTACACACATACAAATTAATAGTTTTTCCATCCGTCCTCTTACGTCCAAGCATTTGGATAAATTCTTCCTTTGTATCTGCAAAAATCACCATATTCCTCAATGCAGTATCATGAAAAGAAACACCGTTGTCCATTACTGCAGTTGCAGTCACAATCCGTTTATCAATGTATTTACTCTCCGATACTTGTGTTACACTTCGAAATGCCTCTTCATCCTTATCGTAATCAGCATCAATAAAAACTACATCCTCTGCACAAACAGAACATTCTCCTTTTAAAAGTTCAGAACGAAACTTTTTTCCTCTCTCTATACTGTCTGTAAAAATCAGCCACTTTTCATCTGTATCTTGATATTTTTCTTGAATAATTTGTTCTATTTCTTCCCCACTATCAAATGCAAATAAGTTAATATAATCATATGCAATCTCCATGCTATACAAATAAGGAGCCCTTCGATGTTGTTTTATCACATCCATCCATTCTGCTTGATATTTCATTCCTTTACCACAGGGAAATTCAAATTTTGTTCTTAAAAATGGTTCTATATTTTCCATTGTTGCAGAAATAAAAATTTGAATCTTGGTAAAAAAATATCTCTTAAGCAATCAAAAGAGAGTTGTGTGTTTGTATTAAAATTAGAATCTGAATAAAAATAATGGCATTCATCATAAACTACATACGAATACGTTTTCAATTCTTCAATATTATATCTCAATGCATAATTATTTTTTTCATTCAAATTTTTCTCTATACTTTGATAAGTTCTAACCGTAACATAATTTTCAATTATAAGACGATAACCAAATTCTTCATAAATCTCATTTGATATATCGCTATATAATTCCTCTTCAAGCTGTTTTTTAAGAACACTGCGATTTACAAGATATAAGATTTTCCGATTCTGACTTATCGCCCACTTTAGCAATACATGTAAAATAAAATAACTTTTTCCGCTTCCTGTAGAGGCTTGGATTAAAATCTCATCCCCCTCTATCCAATTTCTGTATTCATCCCCTATTTTCTCTGTAACGTACATCCGTTATTTCTCCTTCCATATTTTGGGAAATTGGATTTTTTAATTATATCACTTTTCCATTTTCCAAAATTCTTCTCATCTTTTTTGTGTTGGATCCCTCTTTATATCTCCCACTTATATAACTTTTTTCTCCCCGTTGATGTAGTCGTTGATGTAGTTTCCCATTTTCTTCCGCTTTTTTCTCTTTTCCAACTACTTTCTTTACACACGAAAAAAGCCGCAACCCTTGATTTCTCAAGAATCACGACTTCTATACTGCGGATGACAGGAATCGAACCTGCACGGTCTCCCACTAGATCCTAAGTCTAGCGCGTCTGCCAGTTCCGCCACATC
>ENA-OQIV01001374-OQIV01001374.1-human-gut-metagenome-genome-assembly--contig:-NODE-1374-length-9560-cov-3.806496_pt1 | contig 9560 bp, 8 predicted proteins | sample MGYA00242588_ERZ504753 | MGnify/ENA primary metagenome ERZ504753 (study PRJEB26092, sample SAMD00036359) | human gut metagenome | host: Homo sapiens | study: EMG produced TPA metagenomics assembly of the... | reverse complement strand
TCCATTCCCAGCATGCTCTTAATAATCCACACAAAGAATATCATTACCAATATCGGAATCAAACATGACGTTACAATCATAACCGCCAGCGCTTCGATAAAGTCATTCAGTATATTCTCAACCTTAGATGTTGTCGTAGATACTCCATCTTTCACTTTGGAAATGAATCCACTCACACCACTGCTTTCCTCTTCGTTGCTACTATCTTTGATTTCATCTGTCGTTTGTTTTGCCGAATCAATGGTTTGCTCGATAGAGGTCTGATATGTTTTCTCTATCATATCAGATACCTTTACACTGACCGGCACGATTAGATAAATTCCAAGACCAAACAAAATCAGCTTATATGCAAAACTTTTCCATACACTCTTTTTTAGTATCTCGCTCGTAGAATAAAGAACACAAGCAATTGGTATCAATATTACAAATGCTGCATATCCCGTTATCGTTAGCAAATATTTTTCCAAAAATAATGCACATAATACAATCAGAAAATATGAGCTCAAATCCGCCAGTTTTTCCGCAATCGGAGTTCCGGTATCTCCCGGAATCAACGTGATTGCCGCTGAAGCTGCCGTGGAAGCCGCTGTCAATTCCATAACCGTTGTCTTCTTTTCATCCAAAGACTGTATTGTTTTGGCATGATATTCTGTAGATGTTGTGAATCGGGCGAATACAAAAACAGATAATAATGCAATTATTAATGGTATTATTATTTTTATAATTCGTTTTCTTTTGTTATTCATACGTTTCCTTTCATCAAACTGTTTCGTTTCTACTAAAGAAGAATACAGAAAAAAACCACCGCCCCCAACGTTCGCAGCCGCCAAAAACAGTGATTCCCGAGTGCGCGATCAGGGGTTCGAACCCTGGACACCCTGATTAAGAGTCAGGTGCTCTACCAACTGAGCTAATCGCGCATCTTTATGTTGTTACCTAATCCGTAACGCAAGAATTATTATATATGATTTCTTTTCAAAAAGCAAGTACTTTTTTAATTTTTTGTAAATTTCCTTCAATTTCTCAAATTTCTTCAATTCACCTTTTATATTTTACCGCCCACATCTTCATAACATCGATAAAGGATTTCAAACTTTTCGTCAAAAAGCTGCGGAAAAAGACTTTTTCTTCTAATTTCTGCAGCTTTTTGAAACTCTCCAGGCTATCATGCTTATTATCAGCATCAAATCCCGCCCTATTTCTCTCTATAATGTGTACCACATTGTATAATTTCTATATTGTTGTCAGCAATTCTAAAAACAATCCTATTTTTTCCATCAATGCGGACACTCCAGTAACCTGAAAGATTCCCACTTAATGGTTCTGGCTTCCCTATACATTGATATCCATTTCTGTCAATATCTGTCAGCAACTGATTAATCCTCTTGAGAACCTTTTTGTCTTTCATCTGCCACTCAAGATATTCCTTCCACGCTTCATCTTCCCAAAGCTTTCGCATCAATCTTCCTCAATTAACTCATGCTCTTTCAAGGTGCTTTCTCCAGAGCGGACAGCATGGACACGTCTCTCTAGTTCTTTCATATTTTCCTTACTGTAAAATGGATCAGCTGATAATTCAAATGGAATCCTGTTTTCTCTCACTACTGTTTTCAGAAAAATATTAATTGCTGTTGACATACTCAAGCCAATATCATTTAAAGTTTTTTCAGCGCCACGTTTCAATTCATCATCCACACGTAAACTAATCTGTGCCATATCATTCACTCCTTTCCCTTTTCCTTACTTATATTATACAGCAACTCGCTTTTATATACAAGCATTTTTATATACATTTGCTTTCTCATCGCGTCAGTTCTTTCACCCTTCCAGCATCTCTGTCAAAACTTCTTTTCCAAGTACCCCACTGGCATAATTCACCGGCTTCCCCTCACGAAATACTACAAATGTCGGAACCACATTTACTTCATATTCCGCTGCTAAAACTGCTGATTCCTCAATTTCAATCTGGCAGACTTTCGCACGTCCATCATACTCTTCTGCAATTTCATCCACGATATCTTCCATCATCGCACATTTTCCGCACCATACGGCAAAGAATTCTACCAGAACCGGTGTCTCAGACCTCAGTACTTCCTGTGGATAGTTTTTCGCAGTTACTTTGATCTTCATCTCAAACACCTACTTTTTTCTTTTATTTCTTATGACAATATCCTGTATTGAGTATTGCATATACTTCTTCTAATGAACGTTTGATGCATAAAATCCGTCGGTTCAATTCTGCCTGACAATACATCTTCTGACGCATTTTTTCTTTCCAGCTTCTCTTCCATCCCATCCGCCACGCTCCCGTTGTGAGTCTCCCTCACTCCTATTATATGCGGCCTTGACACAAGTGTGTAATTTATTCCTTCCCTCTTCCTGCGATCAGTTTATTGATCGGATTCCCTTTTGCAGAAAACTTTTCTTCATATTCTGTCATGATATTGTTTTTATTCATCTCTTCATGATGATGCAAGTCGTATGTATAGCTGAGTACTGTCCATCCATATTCTCTGATCTGCTCCAGCGAAAAATTAAACAGCTCTGTGTTATCCGTCTTAAACTCCACTGTCCCGTCTTCCGCAAGGATCTTGTCATAACGGGCAAAAAATTCTGTGGAAGTCAGTCTTCTCTTTGCATGTCGTGCCTTCGGCCATGGATCGGAAAAATTCAAATAAATCCGCTCCACTTCTCCTTTTGCAAACACTTCCGAAAGTTCTTTTGCATCCATGCAAACAAACCGGATATTTGTCAGTTCCTGAAACTCTTCTGTGTCATACTTTTCCAGTGCACGCAATAATACACTGGAATATCTCTCAATCCCGATAAAATTGACATTCGGATATTGCTTTGCCATATTTAACAGAAAACGACCTTTTCCCATGCCGATCTCTATGTAGATCGGATTCTCATTTCCAAACACCTGCTTCCAGCATCCTTTCTGATCTTCCGGACGCTTGATTGCTGCCTGATGGCTCTGTATTGTCCCTTCCGCACGCGGAATATTACGTAATCTCATCTCTTATACTCCCTTCTGTATCCCCTGAATCAAATGTCCTTTCAACGGACCATTATATTATAGCAGAAAACCAGAATATACCAAAATAAAATTCTTATAAATATTTTTTTCTATACAAAATTTCCGCCTGACCAGACGGAGATTTTATTTTCCCTCGTTTGCTCAGGCGGATTTAAAACTATTTACAGAACCTCAAAAATTCTGCTTTTTATTTTGTTGTAAGATAGAAAGTTACAGCAGTCGTATCACCATACTGCAGCATCCGATATCCTTCTTCTCCCTCTTCCAGTTCATAGCTTGCCGGCAGATTTTTTACCATAGACAGATCAAATCTAAATTCTCCCGTCTCAGTTCCTGTATGTGTCCACTGTCCGGTACGAACACGGCCGTCAATAAATACCGTATAACTTACTGTTGTCGTGCGTTCTTCTACTTCCGGTACTTCCGGCTCTAATACTTTCACATAAACATCAAAACTGCTGTTGTTTCCGGCTGCATCGTATGCATAGAAACGAACTTTATATTCACCAGGTGTCTTGGATGTAAATGGCTGATATCCATCCAGACCGTGTTCCAATCCCCATTTGTCAACCTTAAATGTTGCTGTCCCGGAATTGTCACTTACCCACTCTGGCTTTGTGAACATCTCGACCAACTTTTCTTCGGTATACTCTTCACCCTCATTGACCGGGATCTCTTTTCTGTATCCGTTTGCTGACTCGATAGCTGCATAATCAATAACCGGTGCTTCTTTGTCAATATTGGTGATACTGAATAGATGAGCATCTCCTGTCACTCCTGTCACACTTGTCAGCGTCACACTGTACTCTCCGTTTGCATTAAATACCTTTGTGAATGTTCTCTTATTAACCTGTTTCCATCCTTCCGGTGCCACACAATCTGTAGATGTCTTAATTGTCACTGTCACGTCTTTGTTTGTCCAGTCTGTAATATCCTGTGTCAGTTCCACAACTGTTGGTCTCGAATTATCGATCCGTTTTACTTCTACAAACTGTGGCTCTGATACATTTCCTGCAAGGTCTGTTACGGTAAAGTTTTTATCTTTCCAGTTTGCATAGAATGTCTTCCCGTAAACAAATACGCCATTCTCTTCACCCTTAAGTGACCATCCTTCATCCGGCAGCTGAATTTCTTCACTTGTTTCCAGACGAACTTCTTTAGACTGTGCCTGTGTATTGTTATCTACAATCCATTTGAACGTCGGCGCTGTTTTGTCATAGCCAAAGGTAATCTTTGTTTCATTTCCCGCGTTATCTACAACAACGACTGTATTCGTACCCTCCACTACTCCAAGAGCCTTGATATCTGTGAAATATTTGTACTTATCGTTGATCTCTGTTTTGGTCTCATTGATCATCAGATAAGAAATACCTTCTGGATCGTGTATTGCAATGGATTTGATTTCCCGATAATTTTCTCCATTTCCAGTTCCACCAATCTTGATGTTTGGAGCTTTCTTGTCAATACCGCTTACCGTGTATTCTACTTGTTTTGCCCCAAATTTACCCTGTGAAAAGAATATTTTTCCACAGTATACCTATCATTTTTATTATATTTTATCCCCCCTATTTTCTAGGGTAGTGTCAAAAACTACCCATTTTTTATTGTTTAAATCTATTAAAAACCTTGATTTTTAGGGAAATCTGCAATAAAAAGAGCATTGACCTCCCTTTTTTGGTATAATGTCAATCGCCAAACCAACATCCCCGAAAGGAGCCAATGCTCATGGACATTATACAATACTTACTTTCTTTTATTCAATACCAACACCAACAAATCTGCTGGCTTTTAAATTTTATCTGCAGATATATCCCTCTTAAACAGTGGGCTTTCGATGATTCTCATTCTCCCAAATATCAAAAATTCAAAGTTGATGAACTTCCGGTCATTAAAACCTTTGTCAAACAGGACTGGCAATTCCTTCTAGAATACTATACATGGAAGTATCACAAATCACTCAAACCAGTGCAACGACGCAATGGAAAATCCATTCCTGAAGATACCATCTGCCCCTTATGCGGTGCTCCACACCATTTCATCTATGACAACAATGGTGGAAACGGACAATACCAGTGTAAAGTTTGTGGTCAGACTTTCATCTCAGGTGAAGTAGCTTCTGCACCTGTTCGTTTCATCTGCCCTCACTGTGGTAAGACCCTTGTAGCTAAAAAAGATCGCAAGTTCTTTCGTATACATAAATGTGTAAATCCGAAATGTCCTTATTATCTGCACAATCTCAAAAAAGTTGAGAAGAAGGATCTAAAAGAGGACTATGGCAAAAATAAATATAAACTCCATTACATCTACCGTGAATTCACTGTAGATTTCTTTACCATGGATTTAAATTCACTACCTAAGAATGCTTCATCCTTAAAATTTTCCAAACACAACGCACACGTCATGTCTCTTTGCCTGACCCTACATATCAACCTTGGATTATCTCTAAGAAAAACATCCCAAGCACTAAAAGACCTTTACAACATCAGCATCTCCCATCAGCAGATTGCTAACTATTGCAAAACTGCGGCTGTTTGCATTAAGCCCTTTGTTGATCATTATGACTATAAAACAGGAGATGTTTTTACCGCTGATGAAACCTATATCAAAGTAAGAGGAATCAAAGCTTATATCTGGTTTATCATGGATGCTGCAAGTCGTTCTATCATCGGATACCAGGTCTCAGACAATCGAAGTGTCGGTCCCTGTATCCTTGCAATGAGAATGGCTTTTCGACATCTCACAGAACTACCGAAAAAATTTAAATTCATTGCAGATGGATATAGTGCATATCCACTAGCTGCCATGGAGTTTGCCCAAAAATTTAAAGATGATTTTAAATTTACCATCACACAGGTTATCGGTTTAACCAATGATGACGAAGTTTCAAAAGAATTTCGTCCTTATAAACAGATGATCGAACGTCTCAATCGCACCTACAAAGCTTCCTACCGAACTACCAATGGTTTTGATAATTATGAAGGTGCCAATTACGATTTAGCCTTATGGGTTGCTTACTATAATTTTCTGCGCCCACACAAGCACAATCATTATCAGGTACTCAACAAAGCTGATATGCTAAATGGCGCTGATAATATGCCAGGTAAATGGCAACTGCTCATTTTCTTAGGACAACAGACCATCTTAAACCTTCAAACTGAAAGTTCTAATTGTTCTTAGATTCCGAGCCTGAGGTAATATATCCAGCCATCGAAAGCAACGCTTTCGGCTTGCCCTTGATGGCACGCAAAAGAACTGCTACACTGCTGTATTCGACGGAAGAAGTTCTAACTGTTCTTGAGTTCTTCGCCGTCGGTGATTTATCTACAGCAGTTCTTTTGCGTGCTGTCAAGGGTGGCGTAAACTTACCTCAAACTAACATATCTGCAATTTTCAAGGTTCATCTGAGCCTTTTTCTTATCGCTCAGTTTTTCATAACTCAGTTGACACTACCTTTTCTAGCGTTTTCTTGTTATTTTTATATAATATATTGCTTTTTAATGTTCATTTTTAATAATTTTGTACAAATCTATTTTTTTACCATTCAACAGCCCTTTAAATTTTTGATTATTCTCACATGATTTTTGATAAAAAGTGTTAAAATAATCGACAAAGTGATTGTTTTTTCAGCCAAAAGGTGTATGATAGTGTATTATATATTCTGACTAAAAAGGGGGCTTTTTATGGAGTCTATTATTAACAAATTGACGGAGATCGAATCTGCCGCATCTGCGATCGCAGAACATGCGGAACTTCAAAAATCCGTCCTGGATAAAGAATATGAAGAAAAGCGAAAGCAGTTTGATCTGGATCTGGAACAAGAGACACAGGCACATCTGCAAAAAATACGGGAAGCTCTGGAAGCAGATACGCAGACTCTCTTAGATCAGCAGGCAGAATCAAACGACAGTTGTGTACTTGCACTCAAGAAAGAATACGAAAGCAGGCACACACTTTATGCACAGGAAATTTTAAAACGAATCACAGAGGTGTAGCATATGGGAAACTTACTCGAATACAGCGGGATCATCACCAAGCTGCGGGCCATGGAAGCCAGACTGCTCACAGATGAACAGTTTGAGGAAATATCAGCTCTTACAAGTGTCACCGAACTGGTTTCCTATTTAAATACAAATTCTTCCTATCAGGATGTACTTCAGGATATGGATGAGACCATGCTGCACAGAGGCAACATCGAAAAAGTGCTGATTCTCTCGCTGTACCACGATTACACAAAGATTTACCGTTTCTGCGGACCGAATCAGAGAAAGTTTTTAAAACTTTACTTAAAGCGGTATGAGGTGGACCTGATCAATTACTGCCTGCGCATTGTCATCAATCATTATCAGGAACCATTTGATCTGAATCACAAGAAACCGTTTTTTGACAAATACTCGCAGATTTCCATCGAAAAGCTGATCACCTCCAGAACAACGGACCAGCTCGTAGAAAATCTGAAAGGCACGGAGTATTACGAACCGCTGAAAAAACTAAAAGACAGTCAGTCTGTCACCCTGTTTGATTACGATCTTGCGTTGAACCTTTATTATTTTACCGCCATGTGGAAAGAGCGCAAAAAGTTTCTGAAGAAAAAAGAACTGGAACTCTTTACCAGAGACTGCGGCTCCAAGATCGATCTGCTGAATATGCAGTGGATCTACCGTTCCAAAAAGCATTTTCATCTGAAAGAAGCCGATATCTATTCACTTCTGATTCCGATCCACTATCGTGTATCCGTGGAACAGGTCAAAGCGATGGTTGAGGCATCTGATGTGGATGAATTTTTTACTCTGTTTCAGAAAACATCTTATGCAAGACATTATGATTTCGGACAGGAACTGACCATGGAACAGATGTATGAGGACTGCCTGTATCATTTGTATACAGCCGACCGAAGGCAGAATCCTTATTCGATCGCTTCGATCAATATGTATCTGTTCTTAAAAGAAGAAGAACTTCGAAAACTGACGACCGCCATGGAATGTATCCGCTATGGATTAAATCCGGGCGAGACTTTAGGATATGTTGGAGGAAAAATTTAATGATCGTAAAAATGAAATTCATCAATATATCCGGTCCAAGAAATGATATCGACCGGGTGACAGACCTCTATCTGTCCAGATATGAGATTCAGCTCGAGTCTGCTCTGTCAGAACTAAAAACTGTGGATAATCTCCGCCCGTTCGTGGAGATCAATCCTTACAAGGATGCACTCGGCAAGGCAGAAGAGTTTGCAGGATATCTGGAAAACGCAGATGAGATCACCCCGGATACTTCTCTTGGTCTGGATGATATTTTTGAGCTGATTCGTACCACGAATGAGGCTTACCTGAAAATTCAGTCCAAAAAAGAAACGCTCAAAAAAGAAACAGAAACGCTTTTAAACAAGCAAAAACTGATTGAACCATTCCGTCCTCTGGATGGAGAACTGGATCGGATTTTGCACTACAAATACATCAATTATCGATTTGGACGGATTCCGGTTGAACAATATGGCCGTCTGGAGAAGTATCTGATGGATGATCTGGGAGCTATTTTTGTCAAAGGAGAACAGGATGAAAGCTATCTCTATGGTGTCTATTTTGTTTCACCCGGAGAAGCTCAAAAAGTAGATGCTGTATTCCGCTCTCTGCATTTTGAGAAAATCACCATCCCCGATGAATATACAGGAACACCAGCAGATGCCTATCAAAAGCTGAACCGACAGATCACAGAGGTTTCCCGCAAGATCAATGATCTCAATCAGGAAGCCGCTGATATGCTTGCTCAAAAAGCACCACAGATCGTCGCATCAAAACAACGGCTGGAAGAACTTGCACACAATTTTGATGTCCGGAAAATGGCTGCCCGCATGGAGGATCAGAAAGAAGATTACTATATTCTCTGTGGCTGGATGTCAGAAGATGATGTCACACGCTTTATGGAAGAAGTCAAAGACGATGATAAAGTATTTGTTGTCGTGGAAGAAGATCGGAATACTTACTTTGGAGAACCTCCGGTCAAGCTGCAGAATCCAAAGCTGTTCAAACCATTTGAAATGTTTATTGGCATGTATGGACTTCCCGCCCACAACGAGATCGACCCGACCATCTTTGTTGCCATCACATACTCTTTTATTTTCGGAGTCATGTTCGGGGACGTGGGGCAGGGACTGCTCCTGTTGATCGGAGGTTTTTTTGTCTATCACTTTAAGAAAAAACCACTGGCCGGAATCATTGCCTGTGCAGGTGTATTTTCTACCATCTTCGGACTGATGTTCGGAAGTATTTTCGGATTTGAAGATATTATAGAACCGCTTTGGCTAAGGCCCATTGACCACATGACTACACTTCCGTTTATCGGAAAACTCAATACTGTATTTATCGTATCTGTAGCTTTTGGTATGGGGCTGATCATCTTTGCCATGATTCTGCACATCATCAATGCACTTCGTTCTCATGATGTGGAGAATGCATGGTTTGATGCAAACGGAATGGCAGGATTTGTATTTTTTGCCTTTGCTGTTTTCACTATTGTGCTCTTT
>ENA-OQIV01001371-OQIV01001371.1-human-gut-metagenome-genome-assembly--contig:-NODE-1371-length-9588-cov-4.316686_pt1 | contig 9588 bp, 10 predicted proteins | sample MGYA00242588_ERZ504753 | MGnify/ENA primary metagenome ERZ504753 (study PRJEB26092, sample SAMD00036359) | human gut metagenome | host: Homo sapiens | study: EMG produced TPA metagenomics assembly of... | reverse complement strand
AGTAGTGGATGAGAAATTCTTCCTCTTTAGACTGGCTAAGATTTATGCATACCCCCAATGATTATCGGGTGAGCCTATATCTGCCGAATCGTCAACAATTAGATTTAAAACATGACACAACACTTCGGGAAATCCGGGAATAAATTCAGACTTTCCAATGATACAAGCAGAATAATTATGAATAGTTGTCCAATCGGGGATAGGACTCTGACCGTCAAATTTACATTTACACATACGTCCTATTGAAGAGCGCGAACAATTCGAATGGTTCGCCACATATCTTTCCGGAATATTATTCAACTGTTCTATCTTAAAAATACGATCCACCACCGCTTTCTTCACATCGTCGTCACTATGACGGACACCGGTTGTTTTACTCTGTTTATCTCTACTTTTTACTTTAAATTTCTTGCTTTCCTTTTTCATAATTTATTTTTATATTATTCCACAAAAGTCCGATATTTCTTTTAACATTTGTGTTCAAGCATGACACATTCGTTCTTATTCCATGAATAAATTTAAATATGGATAGATTTGGAGGTACCCATTTTCTACCCAACTGCCATAATCAAAAAAAAAAGGTCGAATCTTTTAATGCATCGACTCATTCAAGCATGACACATTCGTATCCATTCTTTTTTTATGCGTCAAGCTTGGACAACCTTTACGCAACTCATCTTCTACCTTTGCCACCGTAATCAAAAATAAACCGAATAAAAAAAATGACTGAAATCAAAAAGAATCATTCACTTCAACGGATACGGCTTATGAAGCAGGCCGCTGTCATCCGGCAAAGTAATGGCATGAGCCGACACGATGCACTCGTCACGGCTCACCGGATAGGAAAGCTTATCCGACAAATGCATCACGGAAACGTCTGTTTCCGATATACCAAGCAGGATGGAACCATCCGTCGTGCCACCGGCACACTCATCGGCTACGAACATAGTTTCCGCCGCCCGTACACACCAAAACCGGAGAACACATTTGTCGTCTATTACGACATCGATGCCAAAGGCTGGCGCACCTTTCATGCTGAAAATTTTCTGGATATCGAAGTGGAATGAACCTACAAGAAAAAGGAATGAATCAGCAAAAACGAAAAGAGTGGGAAGCTCTTTGCAGACAGTATAATGTAGACTCCCTGCAAGAAGCGATTCAAGGTTGCCGGGAAGAATTAGAATTTCTCATTCACTGTGCCGAACGGCTCGAACCTCCTACAGAGCAAGATGAAGACAGCAAGAAACGCCGTTTAACACATACAGGAAACGCCGCTTTTCCACACTAGGAAGCGCCGTTTAACAGATGCAGGAAACGCCGTTTCTCCTTGCCAAATTCAGAGAAGCGACTATTTTTTAACAGAGTATAATTTTATTAACATTTATCAGTATCAAGTATGGAAAATTGGAGATTTATTGAAGAAAACCCCGACTATATGATTTCAGATCATGGGCGGGTATTGAGTTTCAAGGGCAAATCGAAGTTAATTCTTTGCACTAAAATCATCGGAACCGGTTATGAAACGGTATCACTCCTGAATAAAGGAATTTGTACCGATTACAACGTCCACCGCTTAATTGCCAAAGCATTTATTCCGAACCCGAAACATCTGCCGCAAATAAACCACCTTGACGGAAACACGATGAACAACCACGTGTCAAACCTTGAATGGTGCGATGCATACACCAACACGATGCACGCCATCCGCACAGGATTACGCCCCACCGGAACAGGTTCCCGCAAAACTCCCTGCGCCGTAACGGATGCGAAAGGAATCATTTTACGTGCCTATCCGTCTATGAAAGAAATGGGCAGAGAGGAACGTCTGAAACCGTCACACCAACACTGGCTCATCCTGCAACTGAAACATCCGGATCGTGTATGGCTACATAACCTACGTGCAAGGCAACATCGGGGAAACGATTTCATGAAAGTTCCCTTTGCCAATTCATCGGCTTTATCACAACTGCCTGTCTTTTTAAACTCATTGGCAATAACGGATACGGCTGTACCACCGATTCACGCTCCCTTCACTCCGGTGCACCACTCGGTGACAAAACACTATTACCGTCCACTGTCTGCAGAGGAGGCTGCCGCCTTCGGATTCACCTCCCCTACTATACGCAAACAAGAAAGGAGGATTTCACAATGAGAGACACCATCATCATCCACTGTTCCGCCACTCGTGCGGGACAGGATTTTACCGCTGCCGACATCGACCGCTGGCATCGTCAACGCGGCTTCCGTTCTATCGGTTATCACTTCGTCGTTCGTCTCGACGGCACGGTTGAACCGGGAAGGGATGTTGCCCTCGACGGAGCGCATTGCACGGGATGGAATCATCGGTCTATCGGTATCTGCTACATTGGCGGACTGGACAAGAACGGTCGGCCTGCCGACACACGAACGGAAGCGCAGCGTGAAGCACTTGTCCGGCTGGTAGAAGATTTGCGCCTTGTCTTCCCTTCTCTGCAACAGGTGATAGGACATCGGGACACCAGTCCCGATCTTAATGGAGACGGTATTATCTCACCGAACGAGTATATAAAATCCTGCCCCTGCTTCGATGTAAAAGCGGAGTTTATTCAATAATTATCAGTTATTTATTATCAATTATTTACAATCAGTAATTTATCATCATGGCCCGCATTTCCAAACCCGGATTAGATTATTTTCCCCTCGATGTCAATTTTCTGCAGGACAGAAAAGTACGCCGCATCTCCTGTCGCCACCATGCGGCAGGGATTGCTGCGCTCACTTCACTGCTTTGCCTCATTTATAAAGAGAAAGGTTATTATATTTCGTGGAACAAAGACACGCTCTTCGACATCGCCCAGGAAGCGTGTTGCGAGGAGGAGGAAATGCAGGCCATCATTGATGATTGCCTGGCGGTGGGGCTGTTCGACGATCTTATATATAAGGAGTACGGTGTATTGACCTCACAGGCCATTCAGGAACAATATCATAAAATCATCACCGACAGCCGGAGAAAATACAAATTACCTCTGGAACATTTCTGGCTTATCAAGGAAGATTTTAAAGATGTAACAGAATCCCATGATTTTGCTACAACAATGCCACAAACAAAAGAGGAAACGGATACAGATATCAAAGGTAAACAGGAAATGGATATGGAAAATGAGATCAAATCTGAAATCAAAAAAGACAAAGAGACAGAGAGACAAGGAAAATGCCAAAAAGAGAATGAGAGGATAATGCCGCCCGTTCCGTCAAACAGCGTTTTTCAGGCTTCGCCTGTCGTTGTAGAGGGTTTGTCTTTGGATAAATCGATTGGAAGAGAAAAAACGGAATCTATTGCGGAGACGGTTTCTGAAACAATTTCTGAAACAGCTCCGGGAACAGCTCCGAAAACGGTCTTAGAAACAGCTCCGAAAACGATTTCGGAAGGGATGCAAACGGGAGGGGGATCGGAAGCTATACTTCTACTAAATATGCAAACAATCGGTATCCGGAACGAACAGACAGTGAAAGCGATTGCCGCCCTTGCCCGACGTAAAGAACTGGGAGGTCCCGGCGGGATTTTATGGAAAATCCTTAGTTCCCAATACCGCCCTACCCTGCTCAAAAAGAACGAACCGGGTGATTACATTCTTTGGGCGCTCAATCATCCGACGGAATTTGAAAACACATACAACGGGACACTGAAAAAGCTAATCAGGGGAAGATAAACCGGGAAAAAGTCTGAATATAAAAACGAAACATGCCATCATCATTCGTTTATATCATAAATTCAGGCAAAGAAAGATAGAAAACCAAGAACTATCGCATCTTTATCATACAAGGAAAAGGCCTCGACTTGTAGAGCCAGTATTTGTAACTCGAGAAACCAAAGAATAAAGTAAATCATAAAAAGGAAGAAAAAGAACCTATCAATTTGTTATTCTAAAAAAGATTTGTACCTTTGTGGTACAAATTACCCCCCTTAGTTGAGAAATACTAAGGCTGACCCATCAATTAAAGATGGGTTTTTTTATATATAACGCTATGGAAGACAAAAAGAAAGTAATAGTCTATGTAGACGGTTTTAATTTCTATTACGGGCTGAAGTCCAAAAAATGGAAAATGTGTTATTGGCTGGATTTAGTCAGCTTCTTTAATAGTTTTCTAAAGCCCTATCAAGAATTGGTAGAAGTCAATTATTTTTCAGCTCGTCCAACAGATGCAGGCAAACACGATAGGCAAGATAAACTATTTCAAGCAAACAAATGCAACCCTAAATTTAACTTGATATTGGGTAAATACCTCAAAAAAGAGATTAAATGCCGTTATTGTGGTGGTATCATTCATTCTTTTGAAGAAAAAGAGACAGATGTACGAATAGCTACAAAGATTCTGTCGGACGCCTATAAAAAGCGCTGTGACATTGCTATCATTGTATCAGCAGACAGCGATTTAATACCACCTGTAGAGCTGATAAGAGAATTTAACCCGTTACAAAAGGTCTATGTATATTTTCCTCCTAACAGATATTCATCTAATTTATCGAACCTAAGTGATGGCACACGTAAACTTGATGGCGCTTTTAATATATTCAAGAAACATATATTGCCCCAAAAAGTGCAGCTACCAAACGGATATGTAATAGAACGCCCGAATGAGTGGAAATAAGATTTCAGATCGACCTATCTTGCCGTTGAAGGCACGAAAAGCTGTCTTCGAGAAATTGGAAGATATCGCTGATGTGGCTTCCATGTCTCCGGAAGACAGGGAGCGATACGACAATAGCGTCAAGGTGTACCGCGATTATTTGGTGACAATGGATGCAGCTGAACAAAAAGGGATGAAAGAAGGGATGGAGAAAGGGATAAAAGAAGGCGCCCAAAAAGCCCAACTACAAATAGCGCGGAATATGAAAGCCAAAGGGATAGACAACCAATCTATTGCCGAATGTACTGATTTACCTTTAAGCATGATCGAAGAGTTATAGAGTAATTAGACAAAAGAAGTTAAAAGCACTCATCAATCCACAATCAGCCACCCTCTCTTGCAAATATATTTGTTATTTTTGCGGAGTAATAACATTATTACGTTCCAAAACAGATATTTGGGGCATAGCTCTAAAGGAGACATTAATTATGGGAAACAGTTTAAAAAAACAGAAAGAAGCTTCATTGGCTGCTAACAACACCAAAAAGAGCAAAGGTGAGAGACTTGGATGGAAATCAATAAGCGAATATAAAACTGTGTCTCTCAAAGAAATTGTCGGAAACGGGAATCGTGTAAACGAAACAAATATTCCTGTAAATACAAGTATAAGACTTGTACCGTAATGCTGGATAATATAAGGCCTTATAAGATGATATTTATTCAAAAAGCGTCACCAAATGTTGGTGACGCTTTTGATTTTGCATATATTTATAAGTTCTACTCAAACAGAAAAGATATCTGTCAAAGACTAAAATACATTGTCAGGGTTGAAGTTACCAATGATATTTTTGCCATCAAGTTTTATGCTGCCAGAGACAAAAAGCTCGATAATAAATATAACCGAATTCTCAAAATGCACAACTATACAGAAACTCTACGTATATTTATGACTTGTGCCAGCATTGTCCCTCTCATTTTACAAAAATTCCCACTAGCTTCATTTGTGATAAATGGTGCTCAAAGTTTAGATTTAGAATCTAACAAAATAGAAGGAAGAGCCAACGATCAAAGGTTCAGATTATACAAAAACATGGCTACCCAATTATTTGGTAAAGAACGTTTTGAACATTACGAATTTATAGAAATCAGTTCTTACCTGATGGTAAACAAAAAAGAGTGTTCTGATATAGAGAGAAAAAAAGACAGAATTAAAGAAACCCTTCTTAACCTATATGACATAGACAGCTAAAACAAAAGAGGTGAGTTCCCCTTCACAGGGTAGCCCACCTCTTTCTCTTCATACACAAACATTCAAATGATCAGGTACCAGATGTTAGTCAATGTAACGGATGCCATCTATTTTAAACATATCTCCCTACATACGGCCGCCACCCAAAGCCTGATACAACGTAATCACACCCTGAATTTCGGTAAAGCGGTTCGCCACTTGTGACAGTTGCGCGTTGAGCAACGTCTGTTGTGCCGTCAGCACTTCCAGATAAGTGGTGTTGCCATGCTTCATCAACAGGCTTGTGCTCTTGGCGGCTGTTTGCAAAGAGGCTACCTGCTTGTCATAGTAGTCGGCTTTCTCGCGGGCAGTCTGATACTGTACCAGTGCCTCGTTCACTTCCACACCTGCATTCAGCAAAGTTTGCTCGAAGCTAAGGCGGGCTTCCTCCTGTTGGGCTTTCGCTATTTTCAGTTGGGCGATGTTGGCGCCTTTATTAAATAGAGGCTGCGTCAGAGAAGCTACGGCGGAAGCCAGAAACTTACCCGGATTGACAATCATGCTACCCGCACTGTTGGTCCAGCCTGCGCTGCCACTCAACGTGATGGAAGGATAGAAAGCGGCACGGGCGGCATTTGTGGTGTAGAAAGCCTGCGCCAACGAGAATTCTGCGCTACGCACATCGGGACGGTTGGAAAGCATCTGCAAGGGAACACCTACGGAGAAGTTTTCCGGCAACTGCTGGTTTCCCAGTTTGCCACGCTGTATCTCATGGGGAGTTTCAGCCAGCAACAACGCCAGTGAATTCTCCGCCTGGTTGATTTGCTCTTTCAGGTCGAGCACGGTGGTACATATATTATAATAAGTGGCCTCCGTCTGCGCCAGTCCCGCCTCGTTCACCATACCGGCTTTTTTCATGGCACGGGTGGCGTTCACGCTTTCCTTCCACGCAGCTTCGGTGGCAACAGCTATCTCATATTGCGAATCGAGCATCAACAAAGTGTAATAGGTGTTGGCAACGGATGCCACCAATTGTGTCTTTACGGCTTGTTCATATTCCTTGCTCTGCTCGTAAGCGGCTTTCGCACGACGTTTTGCGGTGGTCACTTTTCCAAAAATATCCAGCTCCCACGAAGCGGTCACGGGCAGAGAGTAAGTCTGCGTCGCCTTTCCACGGTCGAAGCTGCTGGCAGCTCCTTCCGGCGCAAGGAATAAAGAAGGCAGATAAGACAGTTTGGACGTCAGCAAGGTAGCTTCCGCTTCTTTCACACGCAAGTGGGCAGTCTGCATATCGGTGTTGCGCACGAGTGCCGAATCAATCAGGTTTTGCAAAGACGAATCGGTAAAGACCTCCCGCCACGAGAGGTTGCCGAAGTTTGCCGTATCGGCGGCGGCCACTGACTCGCTGCCGTAAAGTCCTTCGGGGACTTCCGATACCGGTTTGTATTTATTATAGATACCGCAACTGCTCAAAACGAGTGTTGCTGCGGACAGAATTATTATTTTTCTCATTCAACTATAAATTTATGATATAAACTAATGAGGAGGACAGATTCACTGTATCCTAATTAAATGCTTATTTTATCTTTCAGACAGAAGAACAAAAGAACAAATATTGAAGTCATTGTCAACGTTCTATTACAATGATTGTATGCATTATATCAACTAAGTACTCTTGCATACTCATCTTATATTATCAGGCACGGATTACGCGGATTACATGGTTCCTCGAATGATGGCTGTTATTAAGCAACTGTCTAATCTGTACCTGAATTTATGATATAAACTAATGATGGTGATATACTTACATTAATTACATCGATTATATGATTACATTAATTATATGACTACATCGACTTTATCTTTTGTACTTATGTTCTTCTGTCTAAAAATCAGAATTACTCTTTTCCAGCCCTGGACTTTTCTTCCTCGCTCACTTTGATTTCCTCTTCAATCTGCCAATCATGCGTAGGGGCACTCTGTACGGGACGGAGACGTTCCTGCAACCATTGGAAAGCGATGAATAAGGTTGGCACGATGAAAAGCAGTGCCAGCGTACCGATAGTCATACCGCCAACTACTCCCGTACCCAATGAACGGTTACCGTTAGCTCCTACTCCACTAGACATCATCAGCGGGAACAGACCGAAAATCATCGTCAAAGCCGTCATCAGAATCGGGCGCAGACGGGCTTTGGCTGCGCTGACAGCAGAAGCAATCAGTCCCATACCGGCCTTACGGCGTTCGGCAGCATATTCCGTCAGCAAGATAGCCGTTTTTGCCAGCAGACCGATCAACATAATCAGACCCGTTTGCAGGTAAATATTATTCTCCAGTCCGAACATCCGGGCAAAAAGGAAGCTACCCATCAATCCGCAAGGCACACTCAAAAGAACAGCAAACGGAATAATGAAGCTTTCGTAGAGCGCACTTAGAATGAGGTAAATCATCAGGAAGCAAATACCGAAAATAATCATCGTCGTGCCGCTTTGCTGGTTTTCCTCACGGGTGATACCTCCGTAGTCATAGCCGTAACCTTTCGGAAGAGACTGTTCCGCCGTTTCCTGCACAGCTTTGATCGCGTCTCCCGTACTGTATCCATCAGCCGGCATCGCGTTCACCGCAATGGAGTTATACATATTGAAACGGCTCAACGACTCGGCACCATAGCTGCGGGTCAGTGTAACGAACTGGCTTAACGGAGCCATCTCACCATTGGACATACGCACAAAAGCGTTGTCGAGCGAAGTCTCGTCCAGACGGAACATCGGATCGGCCTGAATCATAACGCGGTACACTTTAGAGAAACGGTTGAAGTTGGACACATACTGACCACCGTAGTAGCCGGACAGCGTACTCAACACAGCGTCGGGCGTGATACCTGCACGCTTGCATTTAGCCGCATCCACCTCTACCGTCCATTGCGGATAGCGCACGTCGAACGTCGAATAAGCCATTGCTATTTCAGGCCGTTGGTTCAACGCTCCCAAATATTGCTGGGTAGTGGTGAAGAACTCATTGATATCACCGCCCATCTTGTCCTGCATGTGAAGCTCAAGCGCATTACCCATACCGTAGCCCGGAATCATACCCGGTGAGATGGCGAACACACTGGCATCTTTAATATCGGCCGTAAGGGCATACACCTGTCCGATCACCGACTGCACATTATCCGCGTCATCCGGTCGTTCGTCCCACGGCTTCAATTTGAGAATCAACATTCCGAACGAACTTCCCTGTCCGGCCAGCAAACCGTAACCGGCCACTTTCTGCACGTGCTTCAGTTGAGGAATCGCCATCAGGCGTTTTTCGATACGTTCCATCACCTCATCCGTCGTAGTGAGCGAACTGCCTGCCGCCGTACTTACATTGACGAAAATCACCCCCTGATCCTCATCCGGCACCAGACTGGTCTTTGTCGTATTCATCAGGAACACAAGCAACACTACGGAACAAGCCAGCAACGACCATGTGAGCCATCTGCGCTTGATAAAGAGCAATACAATCGTCTTATATTTATCCACCATCACATCGAAAGCCGAATTGAAGGACTTACGGAAACGTGCTGCAAAGTTGTTCTTCTGCGTTCCGTCTTCATTGATGTAAGGCTTGAGCAGCAATGCGCACAAAGCCGGACTCAAGGTCAACGCATTGATGGCCGAGATACCTACTGCCACCGCCATCGTCAACCCGAACTGTGTATAAAACGTACCGGAAGTGCCGCCCATAAAGGACACCGGAATAAATACCGC
>ENA-OQIV01001352-OQIV01001352.1-human-gut-metagenome-genome-assembly--contig:-NODE-1352-length-9706-cov-5.165022_pt1 | contig 9706 bp, 8 predicted proteins | sample MGYA00242588_ERZ504753 | MGnify/ENA primary metagenome ERZ504753 (study PRJEB26092, sample SAMD00036359) | human gut metagenome | host: Homo sapiens | study: EMG produced TPA metagenomics assembly of the... | reverse complement strand
ATTAGAAAAAATGTATGATTTCGTTTGGTTGTTTTAAGAAATATGCTCATATTTGCACCGATATTCATTCCCGTTACCTACAAAGTAACAGAGTAATTTTCAAGCGTTTACATCTACAACAGAGCGTTTCACAAAGTCAAGAACTTGTTTATTTGCTTCATCAATTTTCTTACTCCGAAAAGGTTTCAAATAAGTCTCCGTCACAGTGATAGACGAATGCCCCATCGCTTCGGAAATAATACCCGGATGGATCTCACAATAATAAGCTGTCGTAGCCCATGTATGGCGGGCGGTGTACGAGCTCAACTTATCGGATAATCCCAATAATTCACCTAGCAACATCAACTGTTGGTTAAAGCTGCGCAATGCCAACTGATATTCGCGATACGCCTCTTTAGTTCCTTCACGGCTTTTCAACAATGGAAATAAATAGGGAGAAGAAGGATCACGATTCATATACTTCTTCACCAGGATCATCGCTTCGGGAGTCAATGTCACCGACAATGGTCGTCCTGTCTTACGTCTGCGATACGTTATTACGTTATCACGCAAATCACTCTTACGCAAATAAGCGAGATCGACAAACGGCATACCACGAAGCGAAAACATCAGAATGAATAACTCTTGTGCCTGACATACAGCAAATGGCACACTTGATGTACGAGACAATTTTGCAAACACCTTCTTCATATCGTCATCACACAACGCACGTTTATGATCGGCACGAGTACCGGTATAAACAGAACGGAACAGATGAGGTACATAAGGAACTTTCCCAAGATCGACGGCACGATTGTAAACCGCACGAAACGTACGCAGATAAGTGGAAACGGTGTTCCAGCTACAACCACGACTGCGAAGGTAAACTTCGAATCCCTTCAGCCACTCCGAAGTTACTTCACTAAAAAGCAAATCTTCTTCCCCACAATAAGCAATGATGGCATTCAGACTGCTACGATAAACATGCGCAGTACCGAAGTTTCCCTCCATCTGTAGCCCCATGGCTACCTGCTTCATAAATGTTACTACTTTCAACATTTCTCAATTTATTAATTTATTCGACAATAAAGATACAAGTATTCTCACTATTACCACCCGGATATATCCAAAGATATTCTATCATTTATATAACTGCCATCCATCAATATTCATTTTTTATTGTTACTTTTGTGAGAAAATGAAAGAGTTATGAACCAACCAGTAAAGCGCAAACGTATTCCGTATGGAATGATGAACTTTATCGATGTCCGCGAAGACGACTGTTATTACGTGGACAAGACACATTATATCCCGCTTATAGAAAACGCGAACAAGTATTTCTTTTACATTCGCCCACGAAGGTTCGGAAAGAGCTTAACGATCTCTATGCTCCACCATTATTATAACATATTGGAAGCAGACAAGTTTGAGAAATGGTATGGCGACCTGTACATAGGAAAGCATCCCACTCCCGAACGAAATTCATATCTCATCATTTATCTGAACTTTGCCGTAGTTAATGCCGAATTAAATAGTTACCGGCAATCATTGGACGCACATTGCAACACAGAATTCAATTTCTTCTGCGATGTCTACGCCCAATATCTTCCCGAAGGGATAAAGGAAGAAATGAATAAGAAAAAAGGAGCCGTAGAGCAACTGAATTATCTATATAAAGAATGTATCAAGACCAATCAGCAGATTTATCTGTTCATTGACGAATACGACCATTTTACAAACAAAATCTTATCAGAACCTTCCTGTTTGGAAGATTACAAGAGCGAGACATACGGAACAGGTTATCTACGCAGTTTCTTCGATACGGTGAAAGCAGGCACTTATTCTACGATCAAACGTTGCTTCGTAACAGGTGTCAGCCCCGTCACGATGGACGATCTCACCAGCGGATTCAATATCGGCACCAATTATTCGCTCTCTCCGGAATTTAATGAAATGACCGGATTCAACGAAGAAGAGGTACGCGCAATGCTGGATTATTATGCCACTACCTGCCAGTTTCACCACTCTACCGACGAGCTGATAGAAGCTATGAAACCTTGGTATGACAACTACTGTTTTGCAGAACAAAGTTATGGCAGTACTACAATGTACAACTCCAATATGGTACTCTACTTTGTGGATAATTACATCCGGAATGGAGGCTATATGCCACGCAATATGGTAGAAGAAAACATCCGCGTGGATTACAACAAACTACGAATGTTGATCCGCAAAGACAAAGAATTTGCTCATGACGCCTCGACCATCCAGACATTGGTACAACAAGGATATGTCACCGGAGAACTAAAAACAGGTTTTCCAGCCGAAACAGTTGCAGAACCGGATAACTTTATCAGCCTATTATTCTATTTCGGAATGTTGACTATCAGCGGCACCAAACGAGGCAAGACATTATTAACCATTCCTAATCAAGTAGTACGTGAGCAACTGTACAGTTACTTACTAGATACTTACAACGAAGCAAATCTCCGCTTTGACAACTGGGAAAAGGGAGAACTGGCATCAGCAATGGCTTATGACGGCGACTGGAAAGCCTACTTCGACTATATCGCCGAATGTCTGCACCGATATTCTTCCCAGCGCGACAAGCAAAAAGGCGAAGCATACGTACATGGATTTACGTTGGCTATGACCGCACAGAACCGTTTCTATCGCCCCATCTCCGAACAGGAGAATCAGGAAGGATATGCCGACATTTTCATGTTTCCCTTACTGGATATATACAAAGACATGCTCCATTCCTACATTATCGAACTGAAGTATGCCAAAGGAAAGGATAGTGACGAAAAGGTAGAGCAACTCCGACAAGAGGCTATCACACAAGCCAACCGCTATGCCGCCAGTGAAACGGTGCAAAAAGCAATCGGAACAACGACGCTGCACAAAATTATAGTCGTTTATCAAGGGATGAAAATGGTGGTGTGCGAAGAAGTTTAAAGTTCGTATATATTTGAATGTACTATAATAAAAGAGGCTGTCTAACAAGTTTAGACAGCCTCTTTTCGATATCTTAGTAGTCTTCTAAATTATTTCTTAGAAGCTTCCAAAGATGCTTTACGGAATTCTTTCATTGCTTTTTCGATTTCCAAAGAAGCTTTACGAGCGCGAGTTCCTGCTGCTTTGTTACCGTTTTCGATCTGTGCGTTAGCATCTTTTGAGAAGTCAGCATACAGAGCTGCTACCTTTTCTACCAATTCTTTCATAATCCTTTTATTTTTTTCGTTAATAATGTGCCGCAAAAATACACTGTTTCCCGAAATAAAAGCATAAAATCAATATTTTTTTTGAAATATTCTTCGAAAAATATCTAAAAAAGGGGCTTTTCACCATTTTTACCTACCTTTGTAGCCATGAAACTGCTTACAGATACCGATTATATACATGCATTGATTGCTGAAGGGGAGCACCAGCAACAGGACTTTAAATTCGAAATTTCCGACGCACGCAAAATTGCCAAAACACTCTCGGCTTTTGCCAACACGGACGGAGGAAGATTACTTATTGGCGTAAAAGACAATGGAAAAATCGCGGGAGTACGCTCCGAAGAAGAAAAATATATGATTGAAGCCGCCGCACAACTTTATTGCGTGCCGGAAGTGGAATACACATTGCAAACATATATAGTGGAGGGACGACAAGTGTTGGTAGCGACCATCGAAGAGACTCCACATAAACCGGTTTACGCCAAAGACGAAACCGGAAAACCTCTAGCCTATCTCCGCATCAAGGATGAAAATATTCTGGCAACACCTATACATCTCCGTGTATGGCAACAGAGCGACAGCCCCCGTGGCGAACTGATCCGTTACACCGAACGTGAACAGCTCCTGCTCGAACAACTGGAGCATGGCACTTTACTTTCACTCAACCGCTACTGTCGCCAAACCGGACTTTCACGACGTGCCGCTGAACATCTGCTCGCCAAATTTGTTCGTTATGATATTGTGGAACCCGTATTCGAAAATCATAAATTCTACTTCCGAATAAAAAACGAATAACCACAAACAATACTTAATACTTAACTATGACCTTTATCAACGAGATTAACGACATACTCTGGACCTATATTCTGATTATCATGTTATTGGGATGTGCTATCTGGTTCAGCATACGGACACGCTTCGTACAATTCCGCATGATTCGCGAAATGATCGTACTGTTAAGCGAATCTGCGGGCAAAGGGAAGCAGGGAGAGAAACATGTATCTTCTTTTCAGGCATTCGCTATCTCTATCGCCAGCCGTGTGGGTACGGGAAATCTTGCGGGAGTGGCTACCGCCATCGCTATCGGCGGTCCCGGAGCTATTTTCTGGATGTGGGTCATCGCACTGTTAGGGGCTTCGAGTGCTTTCATCGAGTCTACCTTAGGGCAATTATACAAAATACGCGGAAAGGATTCATTCATCGGAGGTCCTGCTTATTATATGAAGAAGGGATTGAAGCAACCGTGGATGGGAATGCTTTTTGCCATATTAATAAGCATCACTTTCGGTTTTGCTTTCAATTCTGTACAGAGCAATACCATCTGTGCTGCTGCGGAGCATGCTTTCGGGGTCAATCATATTATATTGGGAGGGGTACTGACATTGCTGACGTTGGTTATCATCTTCGGAGGTATTCAACGCATTGCCCGTGTCAGCAGCATTATCGTGCCGGTTATGGCATTGGGATATGTGGGGTTGGCGCTGGTGATTGTTATACTCAATATCACTCATTTACCGGGCGTCATCGCGCTAATTGTCAGTCATGCTTTCGGTTGGGAACAGGCACTGGCAGGAGGAGTCGGCATGGCATTGATGCAAGGTATCAAGAGAGGACTCTTCAGCAATGAGGCCGGTATGGGATCGGCTCCGAATGCGGCTGCCACGGCTCATGTCAGTCATCCCGCGAAACAAGGATTGATACAGACTTTGGCAGTATTTACGGATACATTATTGATTTGTACTTGTACGGCTTTTATCATTCTGTTTAGTGGTGCTCCGCTGGATGGATCGACCAATGGGGTGCAGTTGACTCAACAGGCATTGACGAACGAGATCGGTTCTTCGGGCAGCGTCTTCGTTGCTGTGGCTCTTTTCTTTTTCGCTTTCAGCAGTATTCTGGGAAATTATTATTACGGGGAGGCCAATATCCGCTTTATCACTCACCGGAAGTGGGTGCTTCATGGTTACAGGATATTAGTGGGCGGTATGGTGCTCTTCGGTTCACTTGCCACATTGGATATGGTATGGAGCTTGGCAGATGTCACTATGGCATTAATGGCTATCTGCAATCTGATCGCTATCCTCTTCCTTGGAAAATATGCGATCCGCCTGTTAAATGATTACCGGGCGCAAAAGAAAGCCGGCATCCAAAGTCCTGTTTTTAAGAAAGAGTCTATGCCGGACATCGAAAAGGACTTGGAATGTTGGTGAAAACCAACTGTTTTTGTACCTTTGCACGGAAATTGACAGATGGTAGTTATATTATATACCTTCCACGCACTCAAATAGTAAATTGTAAATTGTAAAATTGTAAATATAACAATGGGCTTATTTGGTTTATTCAAGAAAAAATCCGATGAAACGAAAGTCGGCAATGTAGAAGATTTCATTTCACTGACCCGGGTGTATTTCCAGTCAGTGATCGCCACAAACTTAGGTATCACCAATATCCGATTCTTGCCGGACGTAGCTAACTTCAAACGTTTGTTTAAAGTGCCTACTCAAAACGGTAAACTGGGATTGGCCGAAAAGTCTGCGTCACGCAAAATGCTAATGCAGGATTATGGCCTGAATGAGAATTTCTTCAAGGAAATCGACGCTTCCGTAAAACGTAACTGCCGCACTCAAAATGATATTCAATCTTATTTGTTCATGTATCAGGGATTTTCTAATGATCTGATGATGTTGATGGGAAATCTGATGCAGTGGAAGTTCCGTATGCCGTCGATCTTTAAAAAGGCTCTGTATGGCATGACGCAGAAGACGGTGCATGATGTTTGCACCAAAATGGTATGGAAAGCGGATGATGTGCATAAGACGGCTGCGGCTATCCGCCAATACAAAGAGCGTCTGGGATACTCGGAGCAGTGGATGACGGATTATGTGTATAATATCGTTCTACTTGCCAAGAAGGAACCGAAACGGAAGGATGACGACACGGAAACAAAAAAATAAGTCGCGTTAAATGTTAGAAAAGCGTAAAGATTAATATGATAGAGAAAGCGGGGGTTTTGTACTTCCGCTTTTTTTGTTATCTTTATGTACTTTTTTCTTTTGTCTTGATACAAAAGAAAAAGTACCAAAAAGAAAAAATCAAGGCTGCGTCTGCCCGGCTACTCCGGTCTCATCCCCGGCTAAAGGGCAGAAACTCGCTTCGCTCAAACAGTCTGCCCTTCTTAACGCCGGGAATGAAACCTCCGCTTGACGCCGTGCAGACGAGGCCGGGAGGCCATGCGGCGTGGAATGCTATGCAGTGTAGAGTGCTATGCGGTGTGATTGTGTATTATGTTGCGCTTTGATGATTATGTTGGTAGGTTATGGATGGAGAATACTTAGGGGATGAGATGCTGTTCGGGATTTGAGACATATAGTTCGGGGAGAAGGGAGGTCGTTCAAACTTAAAATGCTTATTATATAATTTAAAAATTGATAGATTGCTTATGAAACAAAAGAAAATGCTTACACTTACTTTTTCACAGTTGAAACAAATCTATGGTCAGGAGATTCCGGAGATAGTGGAGATAGCGGATAAGAGCTCTACTGTTGAGGATTTCAAGGCTGGAATACTGCGGTTGTTGGAGACTTGCAGGATAGAAAACGAAGCTGCGGAGGAGGCGAGGGAGCAAATTCGACTCTTACTTGATTATGATGGGCAAAATGTTCATGAACTGTCTACGGGACAGGATATGTCAGTACAGACTATTCGGCTGCTTTATGAGTTTCTGACGGGGACGTTGGAGAATATGGAGATGCCGACGGATTTGTTTATTGAAATTTTTCAGATGTTTAAACGGTTGAAGGGAGAAGTTATGCCTTTGCCGTCACCGCAGCGTATCAAAAGTCGGAATGACCGGTGGGAAACCGGACTGGATGAAGAGGTACGGGAGATACGGGATGAGAATAAAGAGCGGATGTTGCACTTGCTGATTCAGAAGATTGAGAACAGGAAGTCGAAGCCTTCGGTGCGTTTCCACTTTGAGGAGGGAATGAGTTATGAGGAGAAATACAGGTTGGTGAGTGAGTGGTGGAATGATTTCCGCTTTCATTTGGCGATGGCTGTGAAGAGTCCGGGAGAACTGAATCGGTTCTTGGGGAATTCTCTTTCTTCGGAGACTATGTATTTGCTTTATCGGGCACGAAAGAAGGGGATGCCGTTTTTTGCAACTCCTTATTATTTATCGTTACTCAATATCACGGGATATGGGTATAATGACGAGGCTATCCGGAGTTATATTCTGTATTCGCCACGGTTGGTGGAGACGTATGGAAATATTCGTGCGTGGGAAAAGGAGGATATTGTAGAGGTTGGTAAACCTAATGCTGCGGGATGGCTTCTGCCGGACGGGCATAATATTCATCGCCGGTATCCGGAGGTGGCTATTCTCATTCCTGACACGATGGGAAGGGCTTGCGGGGGACTTTGTGCTTCTTGCCAGCGGATGTATGATTTCCAAAGCGAACGGTTGAATTTCGAGTTTGAGTCTTTACGCCCGAAGGAGTCATGGGATCGTAAGTTGCGCCGGTTGATGACTTATTTTGAAGAGGATACACAGTTGCGGGATATTCTGATTACAGGGGGCGATGCGCTGATGAGTCAGAATAAGACGCTTCAGAATATTTTGGATGCGGTGTATCGGATGGCAGTACGCAAACAGAAGGCAAATCTCGAACGACCGGAAGGAGAGAAATATGCGGAATTGCAACGAGTACGGCTGGGGTCACGGTTATTGGCTTATTTGCCGATGCGTATCAATGACGGATTGGTGGATATTCTGCGGGAATTCAAAGAAAAGGCTTCGGCTATAGGGGTGAAACAGTTTATTATCCAGACTCATTTTCAAACACCGCTGGAGGTTACGCCTGAAGCTAAAGAGGCGATTCGGAAGATTCTTTCTGCCGGATGGATTATCACGAATCAGTTGGTATATACAGTGGCTGCTTCGCGTCGGGGACATACGACACGGCTTCGCCAGGTGCTCAATTCATTGGGGGTGGTATGTTATTATACTTTCTCGGTGAAGGGATTCAATGAGAATTATGCAGTATTTGCTCCCAACAGCCGTTCGATGCAGGAACAACAGGAGGAAAAGATTTATGGTCGGATGACACCGGAACAGGCGGAGGAATTATACAAAATATTAGAGACGAAAGTCGGAACGGAAGAGGAGACGAAAGAAGATGTTGCCAAGCAATTAAGACGTTTCATGAGAAAACATCATTTGCCTTTCCTTGCTACGGATCGCAGTGTATTGAATTTGCCGGCTATCGGTAAGAGTATGACCTTCCAATTGGTGGGACTGACGGAAGAAGGAAAACGGATTCTACGCTTCGAACATGACGGCACTCGTCATCATAGCCCGATTATCGACCAGATGGGACAGATTTACATCGTAGAAAATAAATCACTGGCTGCTTATCTGCGCCAATTAGCCAAGATGGGAGAAGATCCGGAAGATTATGCTTCTATCTGGAATTATACGAAAGGAGAAACCGAACCTCGCTTTAGTCTTTACGAGTATCCTGATTTCCCCTTCCGCACAACTGATAAAATGAGTAATTTAGAAATAAGTATTAAGTAATAAGTATTACCGAAGCTGCTGGATAATACCTGCTATTTGATACTTGTCGATTAATACTTAATACTTGTTGATTGATACTTGTCGGTTAATACTTATTCATCATTCTTTTACACGTATTACTATATTTGCAATAATTGCAGTTAGGCCTCCGGTGGTGATCCCTGAAGAGAAGATACTTCGAATTGCTTCCGGGGCTTGTTGTAATACGTCCGGCATTAGTTCTACTCCTAGGCCTAAGGAAAGGCTGACTGCTAATACCAGAGTTTCTTTACGGCCTATTTCTTGTGAGGAGATAATACGGATTCCTGCCGCTGCTACTGTACCGAACATTAGTAAGGTTGCACCACCCAATACAGGATCGGGCATTAAGGAGAATACGGCACCTACGATTGGGAATAATCCCAAAAGAACGAGCATTGCTGCGATATAATAACCGACATAGCGGCTGGCTACTCCGGTCAGTTGGATAATACCGTTATTCTGTGCAAAGATGGAGTTGGGGAAAGAGTTGAATATACCGGCGAGGAAGGAGTTGAATCCATCTGCCATTACTCCACCGGAAACTCGTTTCAAATAGGAATCTCCTTCAATGGGAAGTCCGGAAATCATAGAGTTGGCAGTCACGTCACCTGTTGCTTCGATGGCAGTTATCAGGTAGACCAGACCAATGGCTATGAAAGAAGACACATTGAAATCAACACCATATTTAAAAGGTTGGGGAATATTAAAGCTCATCAGCATTTCCACATTCAACGCACTCATATCCACTTTTCCCAAAACAAATGCCAGACCATAACCCAGACAAAGTCCGAGTACAATGGAACTCATGCGCAGGTATTTGTTCCCGCAACGGTTGAAAAATAAGACGCTAAGAAGTACCGATGCTGCAATAGAGGCTGATAAGATCATAGCAAACGTAGATTTC
>ENA-OQIV01001341-OQIV01001341.1-human-gut-metagenome-genome-assembly--contig:-NODE-1341-length-9818-cov-2.832255_pt1 | contig 9818 bp, 9 predicted proteins | sample MGYA00242588_ERZ504753 | MGnify/ENA primary metagenome ERZ504753 (study PRJEB26092, sample SAMD00036359) | human gut metagenome | host: Homo sapiens | study: EMG produced TPA metagenomics assembly of the... | reverse complement strand
GTTATCCTTCCAATTAAATTCGGAAAAACTTATTAAAGTTATAAGGGTTAAACCAATGTTAAATGTCCAAAAGTAATCCCTGCAAGAAAGAATAAAGCATGGAGTAACAGTACTTACAAAGAAACTAAAAATGGAAAAACAGTCCCTGTTATGCTCGTATATACAAAAACAATAAAGAAGAAATGACTTAAAAATATGGAGGTATAAAAAATTAATGGAGAAAAAACAACCGATCATAGAATTAAAACACATCAAAAAGTGTTATACGAAAGATGTACCGGTTATTTATGATTTTAATCTGACGATAAATGAAGGAGAGTTTGTTACATTTTTAGGGCCTTCCGGGTGTGGAAAGACAACGATCTTAAGAATGTTAGCAGGATTTGAAACACCAACGAGTGGAGAAATCTTATTTAATGGAAAGGATATCAGTGAGCTTCCTCCAAATGAGAGAAAGTTTAATACTGTATTCCAAAAATATGCATTGTTTCCACATTTAAATATCTACGATAATATTTCTTTTGGACTAAAAGAAAAGAAAGTACCGAAGAATGAGATTAAAAAAAAGGTAAAGCGTGTGCTTGAAATCGTAGACTTAGAAGGATTTGAGAAAAGAAAGATTGACAGTTTATCTGGCGGACAGCAGCAACGTATCGCGATCGCGCGTGCGATCGTAAACGAGCCAAAAATCTTATTATTAGATGAACCATTAAGTGCCCTCGATTATAAGATGCGTCAGGAGATGCAGATTGAGTTAAAAAATATGCATAAGGAATTGGGAATCACCTTTATCTTTGTCACACATGATCAGGAAGAAGCATTGATGATGTCTGATAAGATTGTTGTTATGTCAAAAGGCCAGATTCAGCAGGTTGGAACACCAGAAGAAATTTATAATAAACCACAGAATGCCTTTGTTGCCGATTTTATCGGGGAAAGTAATATTTTTGATGGTGTGAAAAAAGAAGGAAATCTGATCCATTTTGCACATCATGATTTTGTATGTCACGATGATCATGAATCTGGAACAAGACTAGATGTTGTCATCCGCCCAGAAGATGTTGTTTTAACAACTCCAGACAAAGGAAAATTTACTGGAGAAGTAATCTCATGTCTGTTCTGCGGTAAATTTTATGAAGTGGCTGTTTTATCGGACAAAAATGAAATTGAAGCACATATCTTGCACGAGTTAACACCAGGAACAAAAGTTGGGATTGATTTTACTGCAGATACGATCCATACGATGCCAAAGGATCTCAAAGTCAACCATTATATTGGTACAATAGACAAAGATGGTTGGTTAGAACTTACAGATGGTCGTATTCCTGTGAAGGAAAAAGAGCCAAAAGCACATCCTGAAGGTACAAGATTAAAAATGTATTTTCCATCAAAACTTGCAAAATTAAGTGATGATCCGGAAGAAGGATATTTTCAGGGAAATATCATCTCGATCATTTACAAAGGAGATCATTATAATTATCGAGTTTTAAGTGAGAATAAAGTAGAATATTCGGTTGATGATGAAGATTTATGGAATATCGGTGACTTTGTCAGTGTGATAGTTCCAGAAGATGCTATTGTATTCGAGAGTGTTTCGGAGGATGCAGAATGAAAAATGATAAACTAAAAAGCATCCTGGGCATTCCGTATTTCTTATTTCTAGTCATTTTTGTCGTCTGTCCAGTATTGATCTTGCTATATTATGCATTTACCAATGGAGCGGGTGAATTTTCTCTTGCGAATTTTACATTGTTTTTTACAGACAGCAAAGCAATCGGAACTTTGATCTACAGTGTGATGATCGCTGTCGTAACAACGATCGTCTGTCTTTTGATCGCATATCCAGTTGCATATTTTCTTGCAAAAGGAGAATTCCGGCGAGGGAATGTTTTATTAATGTTATTTATAATGCCTATGTGGATCAATTTCACTTTGCGTATTACGGCATTAAAAGAAATCTTAACATTGATCGAAGGAAATCTTGCATTTCATCCATTCCTAAATACCGTGATCGGTATGACTTATGATTTTCTCCCATTTATGATCCTGCCAATCTATAATACGATCGCAAAGATCGATCATAGTTATATTGAAGCGGCAAAAGATCTGGGGGCAAAGTCTTACCGCGTATTTTTACGTGTGATCCTGCCATTGTCTATTCCTGGAATCATCAGTGGGATCACGATGGTATTTCTTCCGTCTATGACGAATTATGTTGTGCTTGATATGATGTATAACAGCACATATATTATGGGAAGTCTTGTTGGAAGCTATTTCAGCATGTATGACTGGAACAATGGATCTGTTATTTCCATGATCCTCTTGCTCTTAATCTTATTATTAAGTACGATCACAGGAGAATTTTCAGACAAGGAGGACACTGCATATGAATAAAAAAACAATACAAAGTGTTTTCCTTGGAATGGTTCTGTTGCTGATGTATCTGCCAATCTTGATCTTAGCTGTCTACAGTTTTATGGATTCTGCGATCATTGGCAAATCTGGAGGTTTTACAGTGAAGAATTATGTCTATCTGTTTCACTCAGAAGATCTTAGATCCATGATCTTTGGAACACTCATTTTAGCCTTGGTCGTTGCAGTTATTTCAACAATCCTTGGAACTCTTGGTGCGATCGGTGCTTTTTATTCTTCAAAGAAATTTAAACGTCCGATCCATCTGATGAATCAGATTCCAGTTGTAAATGCCGATGTTGTAACTGGTTTTTCTATCTGTGTGTTATTGATCGTATTTTTTAAGATGGATAAAGCAAGTTATGTTCCACTCGTGATCGGACTTGTATCCCTTTGCAGCCCGTTTGTATATCTATCTGTGATCCCTCGCCTAAAGCAGATGGATTCTCAGTTATATGAAGCTGCTCTAGACCTTGGGTGCTCCCCATTTGGAGCCTTAAGAAAGGTCGTATTACCACAATTAACTTCCGGGATTGTTTCTGGATTTATGATGTCGATCACATTAACATTAGATGATTATTTTATCACAACTTATACAAAACCATCGATGTTTGACACGATCAGTACGTATGTTGTTAATGCCACAAAAGGAGCACAGACTGATGTCAAAACAGCTCTATGGGCACTATCAACCATCATCTTTTTGATCGTGATCTTTGTTGTGATGGGTATGAACCATACAGGCAGGAAGGAGAATGATCATGAAATATAAAGTATTTTCTATCATTTTTTCAATTTTACTTGTAATCATGCTTCCCCTGGCTTTATGTTCCTGTAGTACACAAAAGAGTTCAAAAAATGATGAGATTATCTTAAGAATTGCAAACTGGGAAGAATATCTGGATGAAGGTGACTGGGACGATGATGAAGAAATCGAATTAGAGAATGGAAAAAAGATCATCGGGAGAAATTCGATGATCAAAGATTTTGAAAACTGGTATGAAAAAACATATCACAAAAAAGTGAAAGTTGAATATTCAACTTTTGGAACAAATGAAGATATGTATAATCAGTTGACAATCGGTGACACTTATGACCTGATCTGCCCATCCGAATATATGACGATGAAACTTATGGCTGAAAATAAAATATTAAAATATTCTGATGAATTTTGGGATACTTCAGATGCCAACAATTATTATGCGAAAGGGGTATCTCCTTATATTAAAAAATCTTTGGATCAGTTAAAATATCAAGGGCAGTCTGTAGGGGATTATACAGCCGGTTATATGTGGGGAACACTTGGTTATGTATATAATCCAAAGTATGTTTCCAGAGAAGATGCAGAAGACTGGGGGCTATTATTAAATCAAAAATACTATAAAAAGATAACTGCCAAAGATAGTGTCAGGGATTGTTATTTTGCAGTTCGTGGTATGCAGACACAGAAAGAGATTTTAACAAAGAAATTTCAAAACCAGTCAAACTACAAAGAAAGATTATCATCCTTGTTAAATGATACTTCTGATCAAAGTATCCAAAATGCAGGAATGATCCTATCAAAGATCAAGGATAATGTATATTCTTTTGAAACTGACAGTGGAAAAGCTGACCTTGTCAGTGGAAAGGTGGTAGCTAATCTTCAATGGTCTGGAGACGGTGTATATTCTATGCAGCAGGTGGAAGAAGAAGGTATCAAATTACGTTATGCTGTTCCAAAAGCGAGTACGAATCTGTGGTTTGACGGATGGTGTATGTTAAAGTCTGGGATTGGAAAAGATAAAGAAAAGCAGCAGGCAGCACAGGCTTTTGTAAACTACATTTCAAGACCGGATAACGTTGTAAGGAATATGTACTATGTCGGATATACATCTGTGATCTCTGGAGGAGAAGATAAGATCATCTATGATTACATCAAATATATGTATGGAAGCGAAGATAAGAAAAGCGTTGATTATGATCTGAATTATTTCTTTCAACAGAATGGAGACAATTACAACTATGTAATGAAAACAAGTGAGGAAATGTCCAAAGGACAGTTATATGCCCAATATCCGACACAAGATGTTATGCGAAGAAGTGCTGTTATGACATATTTCGGAGATCAGGCAAATAAAAAGATCAGCCGGATGTGGATCGATATGAGGTGTTTTGATCCTAGACTCAAGTAAAATAGTAAATAATATAAAACTACAAGGGAATACAATAACTTATGTTTGTTGTATTCCCTTGTAGTTTTATTTATAAATGAATTTTATTCAACTATATAGTGAAAACTATTCAAAGTTTCAATTTACAAAGTCGAATTTTGTAATATAATAGTTGATGTTACTGAAAAAAATCTAATTTATAGATGAATGTAATTCATTCGAGAATAATTATCAAAATAAAGGGAGAGAAACACCATGAACAATGGACTAGAGATCAGATGGCATGGCCGTGGCGGACAGGGTGCCAAGACCGCAGCATTGCTTCTTGCCGACGTAGCATTTAAAACTGGAAAATATGTACAGGGATTCCCTGAATACGGGCCAGAACGTATGGGAGCACCAATTACTGCATATAACAGGATCAGTGATGAAGTGATCCGCGTACATTCAAACATTTATACACCAGGATTAGTGGTTGTTGTTGATGAGACATTACTTCACTCTGTTGATGTCACAGCAGGATTAAAAGAAGATGGAGCGATCATTGTAAATACACCAAAATCAGCCGATGAGATCAAGCCAATGTTAAATGGCTATCAAGGAAAAGTTTATACTGTCGATGCAAGAAAAATCTCTGTACAGGCTTTAGGAAAATATTTTCCAAACTCTCCAATGCTCGCAGCAGCTGTTGCAGTCAGTGGCGTTATGAAAAAAGATGCTTTTATTTCTGAAATGAGAGCATCTTATCAGCATAAATTTGCAAAGAAACCAGAAGTCATCGATGGAAATATGCAGGCACTTGAATTAACTTATGAAGAATTAAAAGATGTATTATAAAAACGTATTTTAAATGGAGATATAACAATATGAGAACAGATATAAGCAAAATCAATGAGCAGACACCTCATCAGGATCTGACAGAAGGACTGATGTTATTTGCTGGCGGAACTTCAAAACAGTTTCATACAGGGGAATGGAGAACAAGAACACCAATTTTAGACCAGGATCTTTGCAGACAGTGTATGGTCTGTTCCATGGTCTGTCCAGACTCTAGTATTCCTCTAAAAGATGGTGAACGAGTAGAATTTGATTATGACCACTGTAAAGGATGCGGTATTTGTGCAAAAGCCTGTCCATTTGATGCAATCACAATGAAGGAGGGAAGATAAGATGGCTAGAAAAGATCGTATGTCAGGAAATGAGGCGGTATCCTTCGCAATCCGCCAGATCAATCCGGATGTTATGCCGGCATTCCCAATCACTCCATCCACAGAGATTCCAAAGATGGTTTCTACATATATTGCAAATGGAGAAATCGACTCAGAATTTGTCCCTGTAGAAAGTGAACATTCTGCAATGAGTGCCGCAATCGGATCAGAAGCTGCCGGCGCAAGAACTTTAACAGCAACATCTTCTGCAGGACTTGCATTGATGTGGGAAGAATTATTGCTTGCAGCATCAAACCGTATGCCTATCGCATTAGCTCTCGTAAACCGCACATTATCCGGACCGATCAACATCAACTGTGACCATTCTGATGGAATGGGCGCAAGAGATACTGGATGGATTCAGATTTATGCGGAAAACAATCAGGAAGCCTATGATAACTTCATTCAGGCATATCCAATCGCCGAAAGTGCTGGAGTCCATTTACCGATCATGATCTGTCAGGATGGATTTATCACAAGTCATGCGGTTGAAAATATTGAATTACTAGAAGATGAAGAAGTTAGAAATTTTGTTGGTGAATATGAACCGGAAGAATTCTTATTAAATCCTGGAAAACCAATCGCAGTTGGACCATATTCTGTGACAAGCTATGCAATGGAAGCAAAGAAAAATCAAGAAATCGCATTAGAAAATGCGAAAGATGCAGTCTTGAAGGTTGCAAAAGAATTTAAAAAGATTTCTGGAAGAAGCTATGGATTATTTGAAGAATACAAAACAAAAGATGCCGATTATATCATGTTATTGATCGGATCAGCTGCTGGAACAGCAAAACAGGCAGTGGATGACTTAAGAGCAAAAGGTAAAAAAGTCGGTGTTATCAAACTGCGTCTGTTCCGTCCATTCCCAGCCGATGAATTAGCCACAGCTTTAAAAGGTGCCAAAGCGGTAGCAATTATGGATCGTACAGAAAGTTATAACGGAAACGGTGGACCTCTTGGAAGTGAAGTAACTGCCGGATTATTTAGAAATAAAGTGATGATCGATACCGTCAACTATATTTACGGACTTGCCGGAAGAGACTTTACCGTACAGGAAGTATATGATATCTTTGCTGATCTTGAAGATCATATTGAAAATGGAACAAAACTTGAACAGTTTAAATACATCGGATTGCGTTAATAGGAGGAATACTGTGAGTAGTTATAATGTAAAAGAAATGATGAATAAAAAAGAGCGTTTAGCTCCAGGACATCGTATGTGTGCCGGATGTGGTGCTACAATTGGAGTTCGTGCGGTACTTCGTGCTTTACATGAAGAAGATCATGCTGTGATCGCAAATGCGACAGGATGTCTTGAGGTATCTTCTTTCATGTATCCATATTCTGCATGGGAAGACAGTTATATCCACAATGCATTTGAAAATGCAGGAGCAACATTAAGTGGAGTTGAGACAGCATATAAAGCATTAAAAAAACGTGGAAAACTTCCAAAAGACGAAAACTTTAAATTCATCGCATTTGGTGGAGATGGTGGAACTTATGATATCGGATTCCAGTCTTTATCAGGAGCTATGGAACGTGGTCATGACATGGTTTATGTGTGTTACGATAACGGAGCTTATATGAATACAGGAATCCAGAGATCTTCTGCAACACCAATGTTTGCAGATACAACAACAACACCGACAGGAAAAGAATCTGTTGGTAAAATGCAGAATCGTAAAGACCTTGCAAGCATCATCGCAGATCACGATGTAGCATATGTAGGACAGAGTACATTTACACTAAACTTTAATGATCTTCATAAAAAGGCTGAAAAAGCGATTTACACAGAAGGGGCAAGTTTCTTAAATATCATGACACCATGTCCAAGAGGATGGAGATACAATACTGAAGATATTATGGAAATCTGTCGTCTCGCAGTGGAAACATGCTACTGGCCAATGTTTGAAGTAGATCACGGAAAATGGAATTTAACTTATGAGCCAAAGAAAAAACTTCCTATTGAAGACTTCTTAAGAGCACAGGGAAGATTTAAACATTTATTTAAACCTAGAAACGAACATTTAATTGAAGAATTCCAGAAAGAGGTTGACAGACGTTGGGAAAATCTGTTATATAAGTGTAATAGATAATAAAAGTAAGGAAGTTTTATTTATGACCCTTTTAACATACCAAGTTTTCAAGACAATCGCAGATGTAGGGAGTTTCCATAAAGCAGCGGATATCTTAGGATTAACACCCTCTGCGATTAGTCATGCCATCTCATCGATGGAAAATGAATTAGGATTTTCAGTATTGACAAGAAGCAAAGCAGGAGTCAGTCTTACAAACTATGGAGAACAGCTATTACCATATGTAAATGCTGTATTGAACTGTGATGAAAGCTTAAAGCAGGAAATTGCTGAATTAAATGGATTAAAACAAGGAAAAGTAAAGATTGGAGTATTCTCCAGTGTATGTACCAGCTGGCTACCAGAGATCTTACATTCTTTTAAGAAGAAGTATACAGAGATTGACATTGAAGTCTTTCAGGGAACTTACGATGATGTTGTATACTGGATCAAGAACGGAGTTGTAGATCTCGGATTTTTATCTGTATCCAGTGCAAAGGACATTCCGATCGAACCATTATATCGTGACGAATTACTCTGTGTTCTGCCGAGTGGTACGAAAGAAGATAAAAGTACAAATTATATTGATATTGAAGAAATGAAACATCATCAATTTGTAACACAACGAGACAGTACTGATGCGGATATTCAGAATTTCTTAAAAGAGAATTCGCTGCAAGTACAATCGAACTATCATGTTGTTGATGATTTATCAACGATCGCTCTTGTTGAGAAAGGATTTGGAATCTGTCTGATGCCGAAACTTGTTATGACAGATATTCCATATAAAGTTGATAGTTATCCAACAAAACCACCTGCAAGCAGGATCATCGGACTTGCAGCTATGAATCCGAATTTTATGGCACCTGCTGTTCGCACTATGTTTAATCATATTGTAGATAAATATCAAGAAGATGAGTTTAAAAAATAATTTCTTTGTGCTAGAATATATCTATATGGATTTTATATTTTAGGAGGTAGCATATGCAAGTTAAAGGTGTAAGATTATATGCAAAAGACGATATCCGTCTGGAAGAATTTGAGCTCCCAGAGATCAAGGACGATGAGATCCTTGTTAAGGTGATGAGTGATTCAATCTGTATGTCTACTTGGAAAATGGTAAAACAAGGAGCAGATCATAAGCGAGTTCCTGCGGATGTTGCTGATCATCCGATCATCATTGGACACGAATTTGCCGGAGATATTGTGAAAGTCGGTAAAAAATGGCAGGATAAATTCAAACCAGGACAGAAGTTCGCACAGCAGCCAGCAATTCCTGGACAGGCTGAATCTCCAGGATACTCTTATACAGAGTGCGGTGGAGCAGCAACTTACTGTATTTTCCCAAATGATATTATCGAAGCTGGATGCCTTTGGACTCATGAAGGAGATTCTTACTTTGAATCTTCTGTTGCAGAACCAATGTGCTGTGTCATTTGTGGTTATAAAACAAACTATCACGTTAAAGACCGTTATGAACATGTAATGGGAACAAAAGCAGGTGGAAGTATCGCAATTCTTGGTGGATGCGGACCAATGGGACTTGGTGCTGTAAGCTACGCCCTTGCCATCGAGAATAAACCAGCCAAAGTGATCGTTACAGACATTGATGACGCCAAATTAGCAAGAGCGAATGAGGTGATCTCTGTAGAAGAAGCCAAGGAAAAAGGTGTTGAATTAATTTATGTAAACACAGCAAAGATGGATGATCCAGTCAATGGATTAAAAGCATTATCTGTCGATGGAAAAGGATTTGATGATGTCTTTGTTTACGTACCAGCCAGACCAGTTGCAGAACTTGGAAACAAGATTTTAGGCTATGATGGATGTATGAACCTGTTTGCAGGACCAACAGACTCCGAATTTTCAGCAGATGTGAATCTGTATGACTGTCATTACAATGCAACGAAGATTCTTGGAAGTACTGGTGGAAGTATCGATGACATGAAAGAAGCGATCGACCGTGCTGCAAG
>ENA-OQIV01001336-OQIV01001336.1-human-gut-metagenome-genome-assembly--contig:-NODE-1336-length-9856-cov-3.694652_pt1 | contig 9856 bp, 10 predicted proteins | sample MGYA00242588_ERZ504753 | MGnify/ENA primary metagenome ERZ504753 (study PRJEB26092, sample SAMD00036359) | human gut metagenome | host: Homo sapiens | study: EMG produced TPA metagenomics assembly of... | reverse complement strand
GTTGGTAAGCAAAAATATGATTGATAAATATTACATTTCTGTTATTCCTACTCTGTTAGGAAATGGGGTTCGTCTTTTGGGCAACATAGACAGGGAAATAAAGTTAAGGCTTTGTAAAACACAGACTTATAACGGAATAACCGATTTGATTTATATGCGTAGATAACTAGAGAGAAACAGAAAAGCTGTTAAACCGACGGAGCGATCCGACCACGTTGGCGGGAAAATCCTTAAGATTTTTCCGCCATGCTTGCAAGGGGGCGGTTCGCTTCGGCGGTTCGGCGAGCTTGCGAGCCGTTCAAAGCCCCCGTTATCTAACAAGGGGGGCACAAAAAACAAGAAACACTATACACTAACAAGCGGAAAACGCTGTATTTATAAGGCAAAACCCCATTTTTACAGTAGTGATATAAATTGTACCTATATCACTATGAAAATTGAATAGTAAATATGAGAAAGACAGTTGATTTCAAAAAATAAGAAATTGATTGTCGTTTTCTTTTGCAGAAATTTAAGTGCAGGCAATTATGGTAGTTGTCGTAATTGCTGTCAGCTCAGTGTTTATCACTGATGGTGTGAAAGATTTACGGTTGGAGATGTTCAATAAGATTATTGGTGCTTAATTATTTTTATTGTAGTGCTGATATGAGAATGTTATAATTGGGGTATAAAACATACAAATAAATTTGCTGAAAAATGAGGTATCAAAATATGGAAAATGAATTACTGGAAAACTTAGGAAGACTTCACACAACTGAACTTGGCGTTATTAGAATTAAAAAGAACTTATCTTTGAATGTAGAAAATGTAATTGAATGGTGCAAAGAAAAAATTAGCCTTTCTAATGCGGAAATCACAAGAAAAGGAAAAAACTGGTATATAACGATTGATAATTGTATTATAACGGTAAATGCGTACAGTTATACCGTTATCACTGCTCACAAGGTAAAATGATAAATTTTTCTATAAAGGAATTAAACGCATTTGCAGTTATTGGGCAGGAAGTAGAACTGACTAATTATCAAAAAAAGAATATTCAGATTAGTACACAGTTTTGGAGAAAGTTTAACAGTAGTTTGAAAAAAGCGTATCTTTCACAATCGGGAAATTGGGTAAAATATGCTTTTATGGAAAGAAGAAATGGAAAACTTTATTATTTCTGTTCTATTCCCCAAAGAACCATTACCCCAGAGGGCTTTCTGTATAAAGAAATACCGTCTTATAAATATTTGGTTGTGGAGCATATTGGTGCTATGGATAAAATATATGAAACTTATGGCAAGATTTATGAAGAAATTATTCCTAGTACATCGTATATTCCTATAAAAGATATTATCCTACACTTTGAAAAATACGATTATCGTTTTCATTGGAATAGTGATAATTCAGTTATTGAAATTTGGATACCTATTCAAGATTAGAAGCAATTTTATATCCATACACACAAAGCAGTTAGTCTTAGGATTGACTGCTTTTTCTATACAGATTTTTAATGACAGGCAATTATCAATTATGGTAGTTGCCTTTTTTGATTGGAGGAATTGAAGAATGAATGATAAAAACTTTATTGAAGAACTAAGACAAAAGCGTGAGGAATACGGAGTAACACAAACAAGGCTTGCTGTTGCCTGTGGTATCAGCCGTGAATATTACAACCGCATTGAAAAAGGAAAACAGCCATTGAATGACGAATTAAGAGAAATCATAGAAAAACAGATTGAGCGTTTCAATCCGCAAGAACCACTATTCTTATTGATTGATTACTTTCGTGTCCGCTTTCCTACTACGGACGCATTGGCGATTATCCGTGATGTATTACAACTGAAATCTAATTACATGCTTTATGAAGATTATGGAAAATACGGATATGAAAGCAAATATGTACTTGGCGACATCAATATCATGTGTTCCATGCAGGAGCATTTAGGTGTTTTATTGGAACTGAAAGGCAAAGGCTGTCGGCAAATGGAATGTTATCTGCTGGCACAGGAACGCTCATGGTATGACTTCATGCTGGATTGTATGACGGCTGGTGGTGTGATGAAACGGCTTGATTTGGCTATCAATGATAAAGCAGGAATATTGGATATTCCAAAGTTAAAGGAAAAATACAAGGCTGGCGAATGTATGTCCTACTTCCGTATGCAGAAAGATTACAGCGGTACAGAAAAATGCGGTAGCGATTTACCAAAGAATACAGGAGAAACCTTATATCTCGGTTCAACAAGTAGCGAATTATATATGTGTGCTTATCAGAAAAATTATGAGCAGTATGTCAAGAATGGCACAGAAATTGAAGATACGGAGATTAAGAACCGTTTTGAAATACGCATGAAGAACGAACGAGCCTATTATGCGGTTGTAGATTTACTGACCTATCGGGACGCTGAACGCACCGCTTTTTCTATCATCAATCATTATGTCCGCTTTGTTGACAGAGAGGACGACAAGCCAAAAAGTCAATGGATAACAAATGATGATTGGGCATGGTTTGTAGGGGAAAACAGAGAGCCGATACGCTTAACCACAAAGCCAGAGCCTTACACTTTACAAAAAGCGTTGCATTGGCTACAAAGACAAGTCGCACCAACCATAAAAATGGTACAGGCATTAGACAGAGAAAATCGTACAACGATACTGAAAGATATGATTGAGCAGGCAGAACTAAAAGACAAGCATAAACATTTATTACAATTAGAGAAATCAACCATAGAAGAACGTATAGATACCGCTGTTCCACAAGAGAATGACGGTATTTTTTAATGTAATTGAAAAATTTCAGATTTAGTCAGCAAAGAGCTGTTTTCATTCCCTATGTGAAGTGAAAGAAGAAAAATAAATTTTTTATTAAATCTGCAACAAAATGGCTACTTGCGTACAGATATGGTGCGAGAAAAGGAAATCTAAACTTTTTTTGAAAATAGGTCATTAAATCGGGGCTTGCTGTCCCTATATGAAGTGAAAGAAGAAAAAAGTTTTGAAAAAATGACGGAAATTCGTGATTAGTGGACAGTCTTCTGTGAAAAGAGGAAAAACATCATCATTTTGTATTCAAACAGGCATTAGCAGTTGAGTGTTGATGTGAAAAGATGAAAATACTTTGTTCTCAACTTAACAATTTAAGGTTTCCGTTCCCTATATGGTGCAAAGAAAATATTTCATTCTATTGTTGGCAGTAACGGTATGGTTTGGGTAGTTAGGGTGTGAAAAGGAAAATATTCTTTTTTCATCATCAACTTAGCAAAATGACATTTTCTATCCCTATATGGTGCATGAAAAGAAGTTAAAATTTTTCCATTTAAACTTAGCAAATGGACGTTTGCTGTACAGATAGTAGTGAAAAAGGAGAAAATCAACCGTTGATTGCCAAAATGAACCGTTCCATTTGTACTAATAATGGAAAAAGTTTTGGATTTTGGTTACGTTTCTCCTCTTTTCCAACGCGATATATAGGAAAGACGATTTTTTTCTTTCAATCGTTCTTTGACAACTGAATAAAGCTATTCAATACGTTTGACAGACAGCTAGCCGTTGAAACAAATACGCCACGACCTTTCCCCTGCAAGAGCGAGCGAAAACCTATTTGTGTTCTTGTAAAAGATTTGTCCTCTTTTATCGCCATGACCTGTACTGTCAGATAATGATACTCCCGTACAGCCACAGCTTGAGCATTAAGAGCGTCGCACGCAATGGGTACGGCTACATAAGAACTATGCAGAGGTGGAACTCCTGTGGGCTATGACAAAAGCCGTTGAATTGCTTAGAAAGATTTTACAGAAAGGGGGTATGTGTTATTGATAATGCTGTAAAAACAATTCAAAAGAAAAATGGCAAGTGTGGCATTGGCAACAGAGGAAAGACAAAGATTGTAGTAAAAGAGCATTTTTCCGAAAAGGGCAAAACAATGGAAGAACTTCTAACTGATGTCATGCTGGAAAAAGCAAAGCAGACAATCGCATAAAATCGGTGCAGTTGTAAGAAATAGATTGAATGACAAAAAGTACCCGTGTTATACTTTACTTGCAAGCAGGTATTGTAAACACGGGTTAGTTATAAAGGAGGATAACTGACAATGAAACAACAGATTTACAATACTGCACTTTATCTTAGGTTAAGCCGAGATGATGAATTACAGGGCGAAAGTTCCAGCATTACCACACAGAGAAGTATGTTGCGTTTATATGCAAAAGAACATCATTTGAATGTCATTGATGAATATATTGATGACGGCTGGTCGGGAACAAATTTTGACAGACCGAGTTTTCAAAGAATGATTGAGGATATAGAGGCAGGAAAAATCAACTGTGTTGTAACGAAAGACCTTTCCCGTCTTGGCAGAAATTATATTATGACAGGACAATATACAGAATTGTATTTCCCTAGTCATAATGTCCGCTACATAGCGATTGATGACGGTGTAGACAGCGAAAAAGGCGAAAGTGAGATTGCACCATTTAAGAACATCATCAATGAATGGGTGGCAAGAGATACAAGCCGTAAAGTCAAATCAGCATTTAAGACAAAGTTTGCGGAGGGGGCTCATTACGGTGCTTATGCTCCGTTAGGATATAAGAAACACCCTGACATCAAAGGAAAACTGTTGGTTGATGATGAAACAAAATGGATTATTGAAAAAATCTTTTCCCTAGCCTATCAAGGTTACGGAAGTGCAAAAATCACAAAGCAGTTAAGAGCAGAAAAAGTTCCGACAGCGTCATGGCTAAATTTTACAAGATACGGTACTTTTGCACATATCTTTGAGGGAAAACCCGAAAGTAAGCGTTATGAGTGGACGATTGCTCATGTCAAGGCGATATTGAAAAGTGAGGTTTATATCGGAAACAGTGTTCACAATATGCAGTCTACGGTATCGTTCAAGAGCAAAAAGAAAGTGCGTAAGCCCGAAAGTGAATGGTTTCGAGTAGAAAACACTCACGAGCCGATTATTGACAAGGAAGTGTTCTATCGTGTGCAGGAGCAGATAAAATCAAGACGCAGACAGACAAAGGAAAAGGCAACGCCGATTTTTGCAGGGCTTGTCAAGTGTGCGGATTGTGGTTGGTCTATGAGATTTGGAACGAATAAGACAAATAAAACGCCTTACAGTTATTATGCTTGCAGTTACTACGGGCAGTTTGGCAAAGGTAATTGTTCTATGCACTACATTCGTTATGATGTGCTGTATCAAGCCGTATTGGAACGCTTGCAGTATTGGGCTAAGGCAGTACAGCAGGACGAAGAAAAGGTATTGAACAAGATACAGAAAGCTGGCAATGCAGAGAGAATACGGGAAAAGAAGAAAAAGGCAAGTACATTGAAGAAAGCCGAGAACAGACAAAATGAGATTGACCGTTTATTTGCGAAAATGTATGAAGATAGAGCCTGTGAGAAGATAACAGAGCGAAATTTTGTGATGTTGTCCAGCAAGTACCAAAAAGAACAGATAGAACTGGAACAGCAGATAACAAGCCTAAGAGAAGAACTAAGTAAAATGGAACAGGATATGATAGGTGCTGAAAAGTGGATTGAGTTAATCAAGGAATATTCCGTACCAAAGGAACTGACAGCACCATTATTAAATGCCATGATAGAAAAAATCCTCATACATGAAGCAACAACGAATGAGGATAACGAAAGAATACAGGAAATTGAGATATATTACCGATTTATTGGAAGAGTTGAGTAATCAACAAGAGTAATATTTTTAACTAAGGGAAACCGGCACGTCATATCCGGACATCACATTGCTTCCGGCATTGGCCAGATTGTTGGATACAGATTTGAATACATTGTTATCTTTTCAGGAAGATTTGTCAGACAGAGAAATTGCATTATTTTTGAATGAATTGTCGGAGCTTTCCGAAAAGGAGGGTGTTGAAACATTATATGTGCGTGCCTTGGACAGCTCAGACAGTGCGATTCAAAATCAGGCAAAAGCGATGCTGATTTCGAGATACATGGGACGCAAAGAGTATGAGCGGGCGCAAGAATTGCTAAATTCGCTGCCAGAACAGGACTTTTTTGATAAAAAACAGATTCAGGTAAATTTATTGATTGAATTGGGAAAACTGGGCGAGGCGGCGAAAGCAGCAGAAGAAAAATTATTGTCTGCTACCAATGAAATTCATGCGACATTGATGTCGTTGATGGAAATCGCAATCAAAGAAGATAGAATAGATGATGCGGAATATATTGCGAATGTTTCAAAAAAAGGAGCAGACCTCTTTGACTTATGGGAGTACAATTCATATGTAGCCCATTTTCAACTTTATCTGGTCACCAAACAGCGCAAAAAGGTTTTAAAAATACTCGTTTCGATGTTAAAGTCACTCACACACAAATGGGAAATCAATCAATCGCCATTGTACAGACATATTAAAACAAAAAAGGAGGCGTCTTATGAAGAAAATTTATCTTGCGTTAATCTTATTTTTGCTGGTAATGGTGGTTGGGTGTGGAAAAGAGACTGAGCAAAAGAAAAATCCTTACTTTCAAGCAACAGTGTTGGAAGTAAAAGAAAACAGTATATTAGTAGAGCCATTTGAGGGAGAGCAAGAATTGACATCTGTGGATCGAATATCGGTATCCACAGATGTCATCTCGATTCAAGAAGTGCCTGAGATGGAGGAAGGAACAGAGGTACGAGTTGTCTATAATGGGGAAATTGCAGAATCTTATCCGGCACAAATCCATCATGTTTTTGCGATATACCTTATAGATGAAAATGGCGAAGTGATTATTGATTGAGGAGGATGCTATGATTATCAGACAAGAAGAGACAAGAGATTATGAAAATATATATTCTGTAGTAAAGAAAGCGTTTGGCAGTGCTGTACAAGCGGATGGGAATGAACAGGATTTGGTCAATGCGTTGAGAAATGGTGACGCATATATTCCGGAATTATCGTTAGTTGCAGAAATAGATGGTGTGATTGTAGGACATATCATGTTCACAAAAGCGAAAGTGGAAGATAAAGTGGTTTTGGCATTAGCGCCATTATCTGTCTTGCCGGAATATCAGAGACAGGGAGTCGGTACTGCTTTGATAGAAGAGGGGCATAGAATTGCAAAAGAGTTGAACTATGAATATTCAATTGTATTAGGAAGTGAAACATATTATCCGAGGACAGGGTATTTGCCAGCTAATATGTTTGGAATAACGGCTCCGTTTGAGGTGCCACAAGAAAACTTTATGGCGTATAAACTGAAGGATGCTGCCGGAAAAATTTGTGGTGTTCTTCGGTATGCGAAAGAGTTTGGAATTAGCTAAGAGAATGAAAAAGGAGCAGGAGAAAGTAAAATATGAATATTGCGATTGATATTGATGATACATTAACGGAATCATTTGATTATTTTTTGCCGTATGTGGCAGAATATTTTGATGTGGATGAGGAAACCTTGAGAAAGCAGAATATTTCTTACAGTAACTTGCCAAAAGAGTGGAAAAAGGATGAAATTGGATTTTGCAGAGCGTATTATGACCGAATTGTGCCGGGTACACCATTTAAACAAGATGCGGCATGGGGGGTGAAAAGACTGCGAGAGTTAGGACATCGTATTGTGATTATTACAGCAAGGACAGATGCACTTTATACAGATCCCTACCAAACGACAGAGCAGGAACTTGCCAATGGCGGCATCTGTTATGATAAACTGATCTGTACGTTTGATAAGGCAAAGGCATGTGTGGAGGAAGAAATATCCGTTTTGATTGATGATTCTCTAACTCACTGTGATGCTGCTTCCGAAAAAGGAATTTCTACACTTTTGTTTTCCAGCAAGGCAAATCAATACGAGGAGACGGAGCACATTCGTGTCTCGAATTGGGAAGAAGTAATTGAGAAAATTATGAGCAGAAATATCAAATAATTTTTTCAATGGATAACAAAGCTGTTTTTTTGTCCAATCCACCTGCGTAGCCGGTAAGTGTTCCATTTTTGCCGATTACGCGATGACAAGGAATGATAATGGAAATTTTATTACGCCCAACAGCCTGTCCGACAGCTTGTGCTGACATATGTGCAATACCTTTTTGCTTGGCGATTTGAGCTGCGATGTCTCCGTAAGTTGTTGTCTGACCATAGGGAATCTGTTCTAAAATATTCCATACGGCAGTTTGAAAAGGGGTGCCTGTCATATGAATAGGCGGAGTGAAATCAGGGGTTTGTCCAGAAAAATAAAGGTCAAGCCATTGCTTCGTCTGATTGAAGACAGGCAGCTCTTTTTCTTGATGCTCCGGATCAAGATTGTAGGCGTAGTGTAGCTGATTTTCAAACCAAAGACCGGTCAGACCAATGTCATCAGCAGCCATCAAAAGCTTTCCGAGTGGTGAGGAATAATAGTTAGTATATTTCATAAGAATCTCCTTAAAATTTTATATTGGTATTATACCAATTTGAAGAAACGCTTACAACAGGTATGGCGAAGAGAAACTTGCAAATATGAATGGCGTAAAATTGAAAAAAGGATGAAATATGGAAATATAATTGACGATGTGGAAAGAAAACGGTAAAATAGAGGAAAGAGGTGATGGTATGACGATTGAAGAGATGAAAAAAAGAAAGAGAGAACTGGGATATACATATGAACAGATCTCAAAGATGTCAAATGTGCCGCTCGGAACGGTGCAAAAGATATTTGCGGGTGTGACGGAGTCTCCGAGATATGATACGATCGCGGCATTATCACAGATTTTTCAGAATGATACGGTTTCTTGTGTGCAGGAAGCTCAGAGTATTTATAACGTGAAGAGGCAGGGGGCGTATACGTTGGAAGATTACTATGCTTTGCCAGAGGAACAGAGGGTAGAGCTGATCGATGGTGTGATTTACGATATGTCCGCACCGACATCGGTACATCAACTTTTGGGGACGGAGATATTGCTTGTATTAAAAGATTATATCAGAAAGCAACATGGACGATGTGTTCTTATTGCTTCTCCGATTGACGTACAGCTTGATTGCGATGATAAGACGATGGTACAGCCGGATGTCATTGTGGTTTGTGATCGGGAAAAGATTCAGAATCGTTGTATTTTTGGTGCGCCGGATTTTGTCGCGGAAGTATTGTCAGAGTCTACCAGAAAGAAGGATTTGGTGCTTAAGCTGAACAAGTATATGACCGCCGGAGTGCGAGAGTATTGGCTGGTAGATCCTGATAGAAAAAAAGTGATCGTGTACGATTTTGAAAAAGAAGATTATCCGATGATGTATGGATTTGAAGCAAGAATACCGGTAGGTATTTTCGATGGAGAGTGCGAGGTTGATTTTCAAGAAATCTATGCATATGTAAAAGATATTGTCGGTGATTGGAATTAAAAAGAATCCTGCATCTAAGCGGAGATGCGGGATTCTTTGTCTTCGAATAATGTGCGGACTTTTGTGATGACACTGTCAAATGCCAGTGCATATAAAGAGCCGAAGGCATTGTTGAAGATACGTAAAAAGATTGCCATAGGAAGTCCGAAAATCGGAGTGGCAATTGCCAATGCACCGAAAGAGTTAAACACTGTCTGCCATCCATAGGTCGCCGAAAGACCAACTCCGATACCACCGATCATTCCAATATAACTGTAGCAGCTTTCCGGAAGCACAGTATAGAGTACAAGAAAGCAGATGGCTCCGAGAATATTGCCGGGTGCACGGAATTTGACGCGATATTCCATATCTTTACGAAATGGAAGCAGAACAGACATCGCTGCAATACCAATCCACATCACACGCGGAATTCCGAGAAGTGAAGCAATTAGCATCGCACTGGAGACACCGAGTGTCAGACGAATCTGCCATCTTGTGCGAGCAGAAGACAAATCAAACTCCTGAAACAGATGCCGGAAACTTCGTTTATAAGACATTTT
>ENA-OQIV01001319-OQIV01001319.1-human-gut-metagenome-genome-assembly--contig:-NODE-1319-length-9957-cov-3.062854_pt1 | contig 9957 bp, 6 predicted proteins | sample MGYA00242588_ERZ504753 | MGnify/ENA primary metagenome ERZ504753 (study PRJEB26092, sample SAMD00036359) | human gut metagenome | host: Homo sapiens | study: EMG produced TPA metagenomics assembly of the... | reverse complement strand
TAATTTATGACCAGCCCTACGGTCGGGCAAAGCTCTGGTCAGAACTTTCAACTTCGTTGAAAGCCACACTTCGTGTGTCCGATTTATCTTTCGGTTCACCGTTGTGGAATTAAATAAGAAAACCAAGGTTTTCTTAAAACTTTCCTTTGATAATCTTTGAAAATTTGCAAGATTTTAAGGTTGGATTTTAGTTTTTTATTTAGACTTTTTTGCAACTTATAAAAAACATAAACACTACTTCTTTAAGTAAATATTTCCTTGAATAAATTTGTAAAATATGGTATTATAAAACGATAACGGTAGATGGGTATTAGCTATTTTCCGATATATAAAATTTATTATTAGGGGGAGAGAGATGAAAAACAATTTTTTACGTAATCTTGGTATGTATCTAGTTATTTTCCTTTTCATTATAGGAATGATTTTAGTAAACAAGAACTTTTCAAGTTCTACACCACAGACTACAGATTATGTTTACAGCGATATGATTTCCCAAATTAATGGTGATAAAGTCGAGTCTATCACTTTGCAACGTGATGCAGATGTTTCTGACTCCGGTACAGCAGTTGTTAATTTAAAAGACGGCAAGTCTTATAAGGTAACAATAAGCAGTGTGTCATCATTTGTGGATACTGTAAATCCAGCAGTTGCAAAGGGATTAAAACTTACTACACAGGCTCCATCAAAAGCCGGTAATATGTTTTCTATTATTGCAACTATTGTTAGTATAGTTGTTGTTATTGCACTTTTCTTCTTCTTATTCCAGCAGATGCAAGGTGGTGGAGGCGGTGGCAAAGTGATGAACTTTGGCAAGTCAAAAGCTAAGATGCAAAATCCTGGGGATAAGAAAGTTACATTTAAAGATGTGGCAGGTCTTGAGGAAGAAAAGGCAGAAATTGAGGAAATAGTAGATTTCCTTAAACAGCCAAAGAAATTCGTAGACTTAGGTGCTAGAATACCAAAGGGTATACTTATGGTAGGCCCTCCTGGTACAGGTAAAACATTACTTGCAAAGGCTATTTCAGGTGAGGCAAATGTTCCATTTTTCTCTATTTCCGGTTCAGACTTTGTAGAAATGTTCGTTGGTGTTGGTGCATCAAGAGTTCGTGACCTTTTTGAACAGGCAAAGAAAAATGCTCCTTGTCTTGTGTTTATTGATGAAATTGATGCTGTAGGTCGTAGACGTGGTGCCGGTTTAGGTGGTGGCCACGATGAAAGAGAACAGACACTTAATCAGCTTCTTGTAGAAATGGACGGTTTCGGTGTAAATCAGGGTGTTATTGTTATGGCTGCTACAAACAGACCAGACATTCTTGACCCAGCACTTTTAAGACCGGGTCGTTTTGATAGACAGGTTGTTGTTGGTGCTCCTGACGCAAAGGGCAGAGAAGAAATTCTTCAGGTTCACGCAAGAGGAAAGAAACTTGCTCCAGACGTTGACCTTAAGGATATTGCAAATACTACACAGGGCTTTACTGGTGCAGATTTGGAAAATCTCTTAAATGAGGCAGCACTTCACGCAGCAAGAAAGAATAAGAAAGAAATCTCTATGCAGGATATAAAGGACTCATTCATCAGAGTTGCTTTAGGTACAGAGAAAAAGAGTCATATTAAAACTGAACTTGAAAGAAAGATTACAGCTTATCACGAAGCTGGACACGCAATTCTTTTTGAAAAGATGCCAGATTTAAGTCCGGTTCATACAGTTTCTATTATTCCTATTGGTATGGCTGGTGGTTACACAATGCCAGTTCCTACTGAAAAGAGCTTTAGATTTAAAAGGTCTATGGAACAGGAAATAGTTGCTACATTTGGTGGTAGAGTAGCTGAAGAAATGATTTTTGGCGACTATACACAGGGTGCAAGCAAGGATATTGAACAGGCTACAAACCTTGCTAGAAATATGGTAACTCGTTTTGGTATGAGTGAAAAAATGGGTCCTATTCTCTATGGTGAAGAAGACCACGAAGTATTCCTTGGCAGAGATATTGGACATAGCAGAAACTATGGCGAAAATGTTGCAGGTCAGATTGATAGTGAAATCAGAAGAATTATTGATGAGGCTTACAACAAGGCTAAGGAAGTTCTTGAAGAAAATAGAGATGGACTTGAGAGAACTGCTCAGCTTCTCCTTAAAAAGGAAAAGGTTAGTGGTGATGAATTTAGAGAAGTATTAAACAATGAAACTGTAGAAGAACCACAGGAAACTGTTGTTATTGACAGCGAACATTTTAATGCTGAAAATAGTGAAAACTAATATTAAGGCTGTCGAGTTTTCGACAGCCTTTTTGTGTATAATGAATCGGAAAGATAAATCCGATGGCTTGCTTGCAAGCCACAAATTAACAAAGTTAATTTGTTCTGACAATGAATCGGAAAGATAAATCCGAGGTTTTGAACAGGAGGAATAAAAATGTTATTTTTAGAATACCCAAAATGCTCAACTTGTAAAAAGGCTAAAAATTGGCTTGAAAGTAATGGAGTTGAGTTTGAGGACAGACATATTGTGGAAAACAATCCAACAGCTGAAGAATTAAAGGTTTGGTATGAAAAAAGTGGTTTACCACTTAAAAAGTTCTTTAACACAAGTGGCTTAAAGTACAAGGAACTTGGATTAAAGGATAAATTGCCTAATATGACAGAAGAAGAACAGCTTAATCTTCTAGGAACAGACGGTATGCTTGTTAAACGTCCTCTAGTTATAGGCGATGACTTTGTTTTAATAGGTTTTAAAGAACCTCAATGGGCTGAAAAATTAAAATAGCCATAATGTAGAATTTCACCTTCCTTTTTGTACAATATTTCGGACTGAAGTTTATTGACTTTAATTTTCTTTAGTCGTATACTTGTACTTATGACTAAAAAAGGAAGGTGTTTTTATTGAAAAAACTATTATGCACAGCTATTTTGGCACTTGGTGTCATTATGCTAATGACGGTGGGAGCTTATGCCCAAATGCCAAAGGACAAAATAGCACTACAGGGAGAGTACAGCTTTAAGGCTGAAATGTTTAATGAATTTAGTGACACTATTGAGGACAATGCCCTCTACGTTGCCACTACAGGTATCGACAGTAATACAGGTACAATAGACAAGCCTTTTGCTACTGTTCAAAAAGCCTTAGATACAGTAAAGGCAGGTCAGACAATATATGTCAGAGGTGGTACTTATAATGCTCTTAATACATTTAAGACATCAGGTAGTGAGGGTAAGTATATTACATTGAGAAACTACCCTAATGAAACACCTTTTTTGACTTGTACGACTGGTACAGACGGTGCTATTTTGCACTTGAATGGCTGTAATTACATTAAGATTTATGGACTTGAAATAGGTGGACATTCAGCTGAAAAGGCCTATGGTATTCTTCTTGACGATTGCGAAAATCACATTGTTATAAGCAATAACCATATTCACAATTTACTTACTACAAAGCCGGGAGAAAATGAAAACGGCGAAGCAAATGGTATTTTGCTTTTTGGCGAAGGTAAAACAGACGAAACTTCTATAAATAACATTTGCATTGAAAACAATAACATACACAACAATACAACAGGCTGGAGTGAAACTCTTTCAACTTCTGGTAATTGCAAGTATGTAAACGTAATCAACAATACTGTACACGACAATACTAACATCGGTATTGACTTCTATGGTAATGCAAAATATTGTACTGTTCCAGCTTATGACCAGCCTAGATACTGTGTTGCTGCCGGTAATACTGTTTACAATTCTATATGCTCATATGCAGAGTGTGCAGGTCTTTACTTAGACGGTGCAAGAGATACTATATTTGAAAACAATACTATTTATGGCAGTATGTATGGTATTGAAATTGGTTCAGAAGAATTGCAGGCAGATTATCCGGTTAAAAATGTTATAGTCAGAAATAATCTTGTATACAAAAACTCTTGTGGTGGTATAAGAGTTGGTGGCTACGATAAGAAAAAAACCGGCTATGTGACAGAAACAAAGATATATAATAATACCCTTGTAGATAATGGTGAAGGCGAAGGTGGTTGGAATGGTGAATTCTGTTTTGTAAAATGTAATGGCGTAGATGTTAGAAACAATATGGTGTATAAATCTTCTAACAAGTACCCATTAATTGGTAAAGATTTGCCGGCACAATATACCTTAAATGTTACATTTAACAACAATGTGTTTTATGACACAAATGGCTCTGATGGTGTTTATTTTGAATATCAAGATAAATCATTTGAAGGTATAGATGCCTTTAACACTTTTGTAGGTGGTACAAACTATAGTGGTAAACCTAGTTTTAATAGCGATTATAGCCTTGCCAACGGCTCTTACGGTATTGATTTAGGTGACAATGGTGTTTTAAATGATATGGGTAGCATGGTTGATTTAGGCAACAATTACAGAGCTATTGGAACTGTAGATGTAGGTGCTTTTGAGTATCAAGATGGTAGCAAGCCTACAGTTACAACAGTTTCTACAACTACAACTACTACAGAGGCAACAACAGAAACTACAACATATGATAAGGCCGATTTAAACAAAGATGGAAATGTAGATAAAAAAGATTGTGCCATTATGTTAAAGTTGGTACAGGGATTGAAAACAGATATTGTTGCCACTGATTTAAACAATGACGGTAAAATAGACTTGTTAGATGCTTTGTGGTACTTAGCTAAAAGTTCTGCTAAGGTTTGGAATTACACTACAGGAGAAAATACAGATGATTTCTATAGTGTAAATGCTAAGAATTATAAAGATGCCACAACTATTACATATAATGGATTGACACTTACAAAGGCTGTCAAAATGGAAAGTGGCACAGCAATATCCTTTACGGCTCCAAAAGACGGTACAATTACACTTGTAGCTAATGGTGGTAGTGGTAAAAAGATAAAAGTAAATAATGTTTCATATACTATTGTATCAGACGGTGCTTTAGAAGTTCCTGTAAAAGCAGGAAAAGTTACAGTTTCTAAAGATTCCACTAGTACATACTTATATTATATGAGTTTTAAATAAAAGCGAAAAGCCCCGTACAGTTAGTTACGGGGCTTTCGTTGTTATTCGCCTTTATTTGGTATAAACACATCTTTTTTGCTTTCAGCAAAGAAAGAATCATTTCTCATTTTTTCCATTTTATAAAATTCCATTTGTGAAGAAATAAGCTCTTTGCCTCGCTTGTCTTTTCTTCTGTATGTACCGTCATTTTGAGCTACTCTTGCCTTAATTGTGTCATTAAGGGTAATGTCAAGGATTTTTACAATACGTTTCTTTAAATCCGGATTATCTACAGGGAAAGCAACTTCAACTCGTCTATCAAGGTTTCTAGGCATCCAATCTGCACTGGCAAGATAAATCTTTGGAGAATCATCGTTTTGGAAGTAGTATATTCTACTATGTTCCAAAAATCTGCCTACAATACTTATTACGTTTATATTGTCGCTTATACCGGCAATATTAGGCTTGAGACAGCAAATACCTCTTACAATAAGGTCAATCTTTACACCAGCCTGTGATGCTCTGTAAAGTGCCTTAATAATATCTTTATCTACAAGAGAGTTTACCTTTGCAGTAATTTTAGAAGGCTTACCGGCAAGGGCATTTTCCGTTTCTCTTTCTATTCTCTGTAAGAACATTGAACGTAAATCTGTTGGAGCAACAGCAATTTTATTCCAGTTTCTTGCTTTTGAATAGCCTGTCAATACGTTGAAAAGTGATGATACATCACTGGCAATACTTTCTCTGCAAGTAAACATACCCATATCAGTATATAACTTAGCTGTCTTATCATTGTAGTTACCAGTTCCTAAATGAACATATCTAACAATGCCAACTTCTTCTTGTCTTACTACAAGACATAACTTGCAATGAGTTTTTAAGCCAACTAAACCATATATAACGTGACAGCCGGCCTTTTCCAACTTCTTTGCCCAGTTGATGTTGTTTTCTTCATCAAATCTAGCCTTTAACTCTACTAATACTGTAACCTGTTTACCGTTTTCAGCAGCATCAATAAGAGCTTTAATAATAGGAGAATTACCGGAAACTCTGTAAAGTGTTTGCTTTATAGCAAGAACTTTTGGGTCAACAGCAGAATTTTTAACAAAGTTTACTACACAGTCAAAGGACTGGTATGGATGATGAACTAAAACATCACCTTGCTTGATAACTTCGTACATATCCTTATCTACAAATTCCGGTACAGGAAGTGGAGGCATAGGAGCATCACATAATTCCGGTCTATCAACAACGCCACCTAAGGCAAAAAATACTGTTAAATCAAGTATGCCGTTGGCTTTGTAAATATATTCTTCATCAAGTTTGAGCTGATTTTTAAGGAATTTATAGCATTTTTCGTTTATTCCTTTTTCAACTTCAAGTCTTACAGGCTCGCCCCAAATTCTCTGCTTTATAGATTCTTCTATTTCTTCAAGTAAATCGTGGCTATCGTCTTCGTCAATATCAAGGTCACTGTTTCTAGTTATTCTAAAGCAATAAGCATTTGAAATTGGGAAGTCTACAAATAAAGTTTTAATGTATTCCTTAACAATATCTTCAAGCATAATAATCTGTGTAGTACCGTCTTCTGATGGCAATTTAACAAGTCTAGGAATAACATTAGGAACTTGAACTAAGGCAAAGTTCTTGTTCTTTTCAGTTGTTTCCACAATGATGTTAAGACTCTTATTAGCTAAAAGAGGGAATGGTCTACTTTGGTCAATAGCCATTGGTGTAAGGATAGGGAATACCGTTGTGTCATAGTAGTCCTTTACAAAGGTTTTTTGTGCCTTTGAAAGTTCTTTATATGTTAAAATATTTATTTTTTCACTGTCTAAGAAAGGTAAAAGACTTCTGTTAAGACAGTTATATTGCTTTTGTGCCATTTCGTGTACTCTAGCACTTATTGCTGAAAGCTGTTGCTTTACACTTAAACCGGCAGGGTCTTTAGAAACTGAACCAGCAATTTTTCTATCTATAAGACCTGAAACTCTAACCATAAAGAACTCATCTAAGTTAGATGATGTAATGGCAAGAAACTTAAATCTTTCTATAATAGGGTTTGTCTTGTCAAAGGCTTCTTCTAAAACTCTTTCGTTAAATTCCAACCAGCTTAATTCTCTATTGTTGTAAAGCTCAGGATTATCTAAATTTATAGTGTTCATTATAATACACCTCTTTTAATTATTGTGGCATTTAAGCCATATACTTCTCTGAACAGTTTTGATTTTGCAATAAATGCCCATTTCTCAAGATTAATGTTTTTTAGGGTTGTTAAGTATATATTTAACTTACCATTTTTCATATTCACATTTACTTGCTCGAACTTTGGTGAATGACTGGTATTTATGGCATTTGAAATTTGCAAAATTGCTGCTAATTTTGAAACCATTACTCTGTCTTCCTGACTAAGTTGATTGTAAATAGGGCTGTCCATACTTGGAATATTTCCGTTGTGGTAGTAGCAGACTGTAGCAATTATCAATCTTTCGTGGTCATTTATTCCTACAATATCCAAATTTGTTATAGTGTTATAGGAAAGGAGTGCGTGGTTTTTAACATTTACATATTTGCCTATATCCTGCAATATTGCAGAAACCTGTAAAAGAGTACGTTCTCTCAATTTATAACCATGGAGTTTTTTCATTTTGTCATATATTTCAAGGGCAACAGAAGAAACTCTTGAAATGTGGTTAAGGTCTCTGCCAAATCTTTCGGCTATACTTGTGGCTGATTGTAAAGTAAATTCTTCATAGGCTTTAACAACAAAACTGGCTTCCTTAGGAAAGAGCATTTCAAACATTACGGCATCACTTAAAAGAACATTTGAAAGCAAAATGCTGTCATTTACTGTGTACTTTAAAAGTCGATTAAGGACAATAAGAGATGGAAGAAGCACTTCAACTTCCTCTTGAGGAATATCATATTCCATAGATATTGCTTCTGTACCTTTTTCCTTTGCCTTTTTGTACATTTTAGTAAAGGCTGTTCTTTCCATAATACTAAAGTCTAAACTGTTTGTAGCATTACACATAGACGCAATAGTCTGTATTTCGTTACCGGAAACTATACATTGGCTAAGCTTTTCAGGAATAGCGTCAGATAATGTTTCAAAGAAAGGTGTCAAGTATTCTCTTATTACCTGAACATAATCTTTTGGACTATCTAAAGATTCCTCAAATAGTTCATTTATTCTCAAACCACCTATTTTTAAGCTATATGTATCTACCATTTTGCTGTTTTCCATAACATAAATGTTTATGTTACCAGAACCAAGCTGAACAAAAAGGGCAGAATTTCGCTTTTCGGCAGATAAAACAGACATAATGTGTCTATTTACAGTAGTTTTTTCGGAATTTTCGTCTAAAACTTCAATATCAACGCCTGTTTTTACCTTAATCTGGTCAAGTATGTAATCTTTGTTTTTTGCCTCACGAATAGCAGTAGTAGCTATGGCTCTGATTTCAGATACACCATATTCACTGGCAGTATTTAAAAAGCCTTTTATTACCTGACATATTTTTTCAATGGTTTCAAAAGATATTTTTCCGTTGTGGAAGGATTCTCTGCCTAATGTAACAGGATAAGAAAGAGAGTCTACGGTTTTAACTTTCATATCGGACTTTTCGCCGATTTTAAGCCGTAATTCATTTGACGCAAGTTCAATAACAGCAATTTGTTTTTTCATAAGATTTTCACTCCATATCTAATAGATAACAATATTGTCGAATATTTTGACAATATTGTAAAGTCAGTTTATATATAGTTTATGTAAAAAGTGTGTAAAAAAGCACAAACTTCACCCTTGAAGTCTGTGCTTTTTATTAATCATCAATATTCTTAAATGCTTTAGTATTCTCGTTATATTTGTGCCTTATAATGCCTATTAATACTGTGTATACTGTGAATACAACAGGGAACAGAAGTGCATTTGTAGGCTTAAGTGAAATAGTGATACTTTGGCTGTCAGTTGTTGATGTAGCAAAGGCTATAACAGCCATTACAAACATATTGCCTAAATGTGTTAAAAAGGCCTGAAAGAATGATATAACAACACCAATACAGCCTAATATGAAAGCTGGTTTGCCTTTTTCAGGGTTTTTAGAACAGCGAAGTCCGAAGAAACCGGAAGTTATAAAATATATCTTTATTGCAATAATTTCAATAACTACTATGGCAACAAGAACCCCCACAACACCGGCTATTGTGCGAACATCATTTCCTGAAATTGTTCCGGAAATATAATTGCTTATTATTTCATTAATTGCTGGATTGCCAGAGTGAGCATTATGTAACTGGTCAGAATAAAGAATGTTGTTGTTAATATGTTCTGCAATAGAAGTAGTAATTTCTGTAGAAGAACAGGTTATTATACAACATAGAAGTAAAATAGAGCATATACCAACCTTAATAACACCACTAATGATTTGCCATATTATAATTACAATAGATAAAATGTTGAGAATTTTCTGTTTCTCTTTCATAACTTCTCTACCTCTTCAAAACGGTTACAGTTTTAAGATATACGAAGCCATTATAACACCTTTCCAGAGAAAATAAAAGCAGAAAAGAAGACCACTGTAGTAACAATCCGAATCCGGTACTACAATGGTCCTGCTTATGCAACAATTTATTTACTTTGTCCCTTCCTGCTACGTAGCATCACAGATGCGATTCCCATTCCTGACACAAGCATTAAGGCAACCCACATTACTATATTACTATTATCACCTGTCTTCGGCGCTATTGCAGTTCCCTTATCCTTCTGATCTGATTTCGACGAATCCGTCTTATCATCCGGCTTTTTCTGATCTTCCGGCACAAAATCAGGATCTAAAGCTCCGCACATTGTGCATTTTCCATCTTTGAAATTATGAGCAAGCGTCTTAATCACATCACCTTTTTTACTACTTTTCCACACTTCGTACACACTTCATCTCCTGTATACCCCTCTTCTGTACAAGTAGCATCTTT
>ENA-OQIV01001294-OQIV01001294.1-human-gut-metagenome-genome-assembly--contig:-NODE-1294-length-10125-cov-18.634853_pt1 | contig 10125 bp, 9 predicted proteins | sample MGYA00242588_ERZ504753 | MGnify/ENA primary metagenome ERZ504753 (study PRJEB26092, sample SAMD00036359) | human gut metagenome | host: Homo sapiens | study: EMG produced TPA metagenomics assembly of... | reverse complement strand
GTGACAGCGGAGGAAAAAGCGTCACTGGAACTCACTTGCAAACTCCTGAATCTCTCCCTCTCCACTTTCATCCGCCGAGCCATCCACAACGTCAAAATCGAGAAAATGGTCATCGTTGCAGGCGGCGGCGAAGAAACCCTGACCGCTGTTTCCACTTTGCTTGCCCAGTGCAGCAAGGTGGGCGGAAACCTCAACCAGCTTGCAAGGCACTTCAATTCCGGCGGTGCAGACACCGAGCAGATCCGGGCGAAACTCCTTGACGAACTTGCAGACCTGACCGCATTTCGGCTGCACGCCGAGAAAGTTCTGGGTGAACTGTATGGCAACGCTCAAGCATATAAGCTCTAAAAACTCGGACTACACCGCCATCGAAACGTACCTCGTTTACCAGCATGATGCGTTCACCGGGAAGCCACTTTTGGATGAACAGGGAAAGCCGAAGCTGCGGGATTCGTACCTGCTCGACACCCTTGAGTGCGGCGATTTCTCGTTTGCAACTGCCTGTCTGCTGGCAAACCGAAAGTATGGCAAGAACACCCAGCATGGTGATATCAAAAGCCACCAGTATATCATCAGCTTTGACCCAAGAGATGCAGCCGACAACGGGCTGACCATGGAAAAGGCACAGGCACTTGGCCTGAAATTCTGCGAAGAAAACTTCCCCGGTCATCCCGCCATCGTCTGCACTCACCCGGATGGGCACAACCATTCGGGAAACATTCACGTCCACATCGTAATCGGCAGCATCCGAACACGCAAGGTGGAACGCAAGCCCTATATGCAGAAGCCCCGCGACTGGCGCGAGGGCATGAAGCATTCCAGCACAGCCCAAACCATGCGGCATCTCCGTGTCGAGGTCATGGAGCTGTGCGAAGGTGCTGGACTGTACCAGATCGACCTGCTCAACGGCTCGAAAGAGCGTGTCAGCGAAGCTGAGTATTGGGCGCGTAGGCGTGGTCAGTTGAAACTTGACCGTGAAAACGCAGCCCTGCTCGCAGCCGGACAGCAGCCTACACAAACGAAGTTTGAGACCGCAAAAGAAATTTTGCGGAAACAGATCACGGATGTGCTGGACAACGCAACGAACTTTGAAGATTTTTCGGACAGGCTCATGCGGCAGTATGGTATTGCCGTCAAGGAAAGCCGTGGGTGTCTGAGCTATCTGCCCGCTGGCAGAACGAAGTTTATCCGAGCGAAACATCTCGGTGACAAGTTCGATAAGGCAGCAGTGCTTTCCACGTTGCAGGCAAACACCGAACGCAAACCCAAGGCGCAGTTCAAGCAGGATACCATCGGGAAACTGGTGGATATTCAGGCAAAGCTGAAGCAGGGTAAGGGTATCGGCTACGAGCGTTGGGCGAAAAAACACAACCTCAAAGCCATGGCACAGACCTTGATTCTCCTAGAAGAAAAGGGCTTGACTGACGAGGACGCACTCGACCAGAGAATCGCAGAGCTTGACACCAAGTTCCACGAATCACTGACCGTAGTGAAAGACCTCGAAGGTCGCATGAAAGCCAACAAAGAGCTGCGCTATCATGTCGCAGCCTACGCCAGCACCAAGAGTATCGCACAGCAACTCAAGACCGCCAAGCGCCCCGCAGCCTTTGAGGAGCAGCACCGTGCAGAGCTGACAGCATACCGGGCGGCAGCAGCCTATTTCAAGGCAAACAGCATCACAAAGCTGCCCAGCTCGAACAAGCTGGAAGCCGAGTATACGCAGTTGGCATCCGAAAAGGCAAAGTTCTACGAGCAGTACAAGGAAGCCAAGGAAGAACTGCTCAGACTGAAAACCGCAAAGCAGAATGTTGCGTCCTTTTTCCGGGAGGAAGAACCGGCGCAGCAGGAGAGATAAAGGAGTGTGCGTATGATCAATCTGAAAATCGACCCGGAGTTCCAGAATCAGATCCCGCCGCTGACGGACGATGAGTACAAGCAGCTGGAAGAGAACATCCTCAAGGAAGGCAAGCTGCTCTCTCCTTTGATCGTTTGGAACAACACCCTTGTTGACGGCCACAATCGTTATGCCATTCTCCAGAAGCATCCTGAGATTTATTTTTCCACCATGCCGCTCCGATTTGAGAACCGCGAAGAAGCCATTGCGTGGATTTGCCGGAATCAGTTGGGACGGCGAAACCTGAGTCCCGAACAGAAACGCTATCTGCTTGGGAAGCAGTACGAAGCCGAGAAGAAGGCTGCAAAAATCTTTCGGGGCAATCAGTACACTTTAGCAAAGAAAAGTGGTGGTACTCACGATGATAACCACCACTCCGGGAAGAAAACCTGCGACCGAATCGCAGAAGAAAACGGTGTCAGCCGTGCCTCTGTTCTCCGTGCCAGCCACTATACACGAGGCATCGACATCGCGGACAACCTCTCTCCTGGCATCAAGCAGAAAGTCTTTTCCGGCGAAGTGAAGTTCACCAACGAAGAAATGTCCAAGCTCGTGCTGAGCAGTCCTGACAAACGGAAGGATGTCTTTGCTGAGATCATGCACCCGGAGATTACGAAAGCGATGGAAACTGCAAACGCAGACCCCAAAGCAGATGAGCCGGTTCCGATGCCCATATCCAACCCCGAACAGTTCAAAGGCTACCAAGTCCCGGACGAGTGCATGAAGGTCTACAAAACCCTGAGCATGGCCACAGAAATGATGCGAAACACATGGAAACGAGTGCTCAAAAATAACCAGAGCTACCTGTCTGACCCAGAAAAGCAGAAAGTTCTCCGCTATGCCATGCAGCGGCCAGCCCACTACCTGAATGAGTTGGAAGCCTGCATGGAGCAGATTCTTTCTGAAAGCATCGAAGAAGCTGAAAAGACCGCATAACGACAGGCACTTGTAAGCCATCAATGAATCCACCAAAAGCAAGTGCAGGGCAGAAAACTTCCGCGCCCTTGCGCCTGATGTGAAATGGAATCCTGATTTTCCCGCCCGCCTTCGCTGCAGTGGGACGATCAGAGGAGTGTGCGTTTGAACAAGAAGAAAAAATCCACAAATCTTTCCCCTTACCCCGATGAAGCCATCGAACGTCTGGCACGGGCATACTACCCGGCGATTCTTGCCTGCTGGAACAGCGAGGAAGGTCAGCGGGAGTTTGCTGCGTGGCAGGCAGAACAGGCTCATCTCTCCGGCAAAGAAAAACAGGAAGTTCCCGATGGGGAACTCCCTGCCTTACTTATCGTGTGTGGATTTTTCAGGGTGCGTCCGGGTGGACGCGCCCTGTTTTTGTGTTTAGTCCTCTAATCCGTGGCTTCCCGCCACGTTCTTCAAATATTCCCCCGGTTCGCCGTTCAGAATCAGCTCAGCATACGCCAGCGGGTCATTATAGATGAGGTAGTCCAGTTCAGACCGCTGCGCAATGGTAACATCCAGCGCATCTTCGACCCCGGTGCAGTCGATGGAAATTTTTCTGCCATCCCGGAGCAGCAGCTCCACACAGCCAGTATCCATGTTGAACGAACAGGCTCTTGCATCGTACTTCATAATCGTGTCCTCCTGAAATCAGTGTTTGATTTGTTTCGGTCAATCTATGATTTCGGATTTCATCTTCTGTCGGAAACCTCTATTGAACTTTCCGAAGAAAACAAAAAATCCGACCCCATCTCCTATCGGAAACAAGTTCGGATTATTTTTGTCTGGTCGGAGTGGCGAGACTCGAACTCGCGGCCTCCTGCTCCCAAAGCAGGCGCGCTACCAACTGCGCAACACCCCGTAAAAATGAATACTACCATACTATACCCTTTTTTTGTGCATTCGTCAAGTGCGCAGAATGCAGAAATCTGCCCGGGGCACCGAAAACCACCCTTACTTTGTATTTTTGCCTTGAAGCAGAGCCAAAAATGGTGTATTATAAAGTGTATTGAAAGAAAGTGTAATTCCGGGCTGCGATGCCCTGAAACCAAGGGGGAAACCACTATGGCAGATAAAAACTTTTTGACGGAGATCATCGATGCTGACCTGGCCGAGGGCAAGATCAGCGAGATCCATACCCGCTTCCCGCCGGAGCCCAACGGCTACCTGCACATCGGCAGCGCCAAGGCCATCTACATCAACTGGTCCATCGCAAACCAGTATGGCGGCAAGTTCAACCTGCGCCTGGACGACACCAACCCCGCCCGCGAAGGTGAGGAGTATGTCAACAGCATCATTGAGGATCTGCACTGGCTGGGCGCTGACCCCAACGGCGGCATCTTCTATGGCAGCGATTACTTTGACAAGTGCTACGAGTACGCCGAGAAGCTCATCCTGGAGGGCAAGGCCTACGTGGACGACCTGACCCGTGACGAGATGCGCGAGTACCGTGGTGCCGATGCCGGCAAGCCCAGCCGTCCCTCTCCGTGGCGTGACCGTACCCCGGAGGAGAACCTGGATCTGTTCCGCCGGATGCGTGCCGGTGAGTTCCAGGAGGGTGAAAAGACCCTGCGTGCCAAGATCGACCTGGCCAGCCCCAACATGAATATGCGTGACCCGGCCATCTACCGCATCAAGTATGCTGAACACCACCGCCAGGGCAATAAGTGGTGCATCTACCCCATGTACGATTTTGCGCATCCCATCCAGGATGCCATTGAGGGTATCACCCACAGCATGTGCAGCCTGGAGTTCGAGAATCATCGTCCCCTGTACAACTGGGTCATTGAGAACATCTTTGGCACCGAGTTCCCCAAGCAGCGCGAGTTCGCCCGCCTGAACATGACCAACACCGTGATGAGCAAGCGCTACCTGCGCGAGCTGGTGGAAATGGGCATCGTGGACGGCTGGGATGATCCCCGGATGCCGACCCTGTGCGGCCTGCGCCGCCGCGGCTACACCCCCACCTCCATCTTCACCTTTGTGCGGGAGGCCGGCATCTCCAAGTCCGACAACCTGATCGACATGCGTCAGCTGGAAGCCTGCATCCGCAGTGAGCTGGACCTGACCGCCCAGCGCCGGATCGCCGTACTGGACCCTGTGAAGCTGGTCGTGGACAACTACCCCGCCGACAAGACCGAATTTTTTGAGGTGGCCAACAACCCCAACCGCGAAGCCAACGATGCCTCCACCCGCAAGGTCGCCTTTACCCGCGAGCTGTGGATCGAGAGCGAGGACTTTGCCGAGGTGCCGCCCCCGAAGTTCAAGCGCCTGACCATTGGTGGTGAAGTCCGTCTGATGGGCGCTTACATCGTCAAGTGTGAGAGCGTGGAGAAGAACCCCGACGGCAGCATCGCCGCCATCCACTGCACCGCCGACCTTGAGACCGGCAACGGCAACCCCGCCGATGGCCGCAAGGTCAAGGGCACCATCCACTGGGTCAGCGCTGACCACGCTGTGGATGCTGAAGTCCGCCTGTACGACAAGCTGTTTACCGAGGCCAACATGAACGCCATCCCCGAGGGCAGCGACTACAAGGACTACCTGAACCCCGAGAGCGTTGTGGTGCGCAAAGGCTGCAAGCTGGAAGAGAGCCTGAAGGATGCCAAGCCCGGCGAGAAGTTCCAGTTTGTCCGCACCGGCTTCTTCACCCCGGACAGCAAGAACCCCGGCGTGTACAACCGCGTGGTCACCCTGCGCGACAGCTTCAAGCCTGCAAAGTAAATCCTTTCAAAGGAGTACAAACAGATGAAAAAGCATCTGATCCGGAATGCGATCCTGATGGCTGTTGCCACCCTCATCATGGGTGTGTTCCTCAGCCTGTATATTGCCAATACCGGCACGGTTCCAGCTGCCGACAATGCGGCCGCCTCTACCGCTTCTTCACAGGCCGCACAGTAACCGCATCCCTCCCAACTGCTGCACGGCTCTGCCCGTGCAGCAGTTTTTTTGTTAGGAGACCCTATGTTTATCGATATCATCCCGTTACAGAAGAACACCGCCCGCCTGACCCGTGTTTACGGCGACACGCCCTGTGCAGCCCTTCCCGCAAGCGTGCCGGGTCCGGAGGGCGGGGTGCTGGCCATCACCGAGCTGGGGGACTACTGCTTCTCCGAGAAGCCCAGAAGCCTGCCCGGGGCCGATGCACTCTGCCGCTATGAAGTCAGCCCGGACGGCACCTGCACCCTTGTGCAGGCCTTTGGCCGTGACTTGACCGGACGGCATGGCCGCTATGACCTCGACTTCGGGGAAGGGCCTGCTGCCCCGGAGGATCTGCACCCGGTGTGCGGCAATTTCGTGGAGGAGATCACCCTGCCGGACAGCCTGCAGGTCATCGGCAGCTGCGCCTTTTACAACTGCCGCAGGCTGCGGCGGCTCAGTGTGGGAGCCGGAGATCTGACCGTGGGCAGCGACGTGTTTCTGAACTGCTTTGCGCTGGCAGACCTCCTTGTCCGGGCCGCTCCCGAGGAAAAGACCGGCCTGTTCGCCCTTGTGAACAACATCACCGAGGCCGTGCGGGCACTGTTCTGGCTCCCGGGTGAGGCGCGTCCCCGGGCAGGGCTATGGTACCCCGCCTACTGGGAGGATGTAGAGGAAAGCCCCGCCCACATCCTGCTTCACACCTTTTCAGGGCAAGGGTACCATTACAGGCAGTGTTTTCTGGACGGAAAAATCCTTTCCGCAGAATATGATGCCATCTTCCCGGACGGCCACGCTGCCGAGGATCAGGGCGTGGCGGCCATGCTCTGCTTCGACCGCCTGCGCTGGCCATGGAACCTGACCGAAAAGGCAAAGGCCCCCTACCGGGAATTTCTGGCCGCTCACACCGGCCTTGTGCTCCAGCGCCTGCTGAAGGCACAGGATACCGACAGCATAAAGGATCTGCTGGCGCTGGATGTGCTGGATGCTGCTGCCTTTGCTGAGGGCGCGGCACTTGCCGCCAAGGCGGACAACGCAGCTGCCGCGGCATTGCTGGCCGACGCAGAGCACAAAAAGAGGGGTTCCGCCCCGAAGAAGCGGAGGTATGATTTTGATTTCTGAAAAAGAAAAATTCTTCGACCCCCGCAAGCCCTTTGCGTCCAAACGGCCAGAGACCAACGAAGAGTGGCAGGCCCGGATGGGCGGCGAGGTGCTGGCTGTAGTACGCAGCGGGCTGTATCTCGACTTCCGCTTTCTGGATATGGCGCTCAGTGCCCTGACCCCGGTACCGGACGAGCGGTGCGGCGTGCTGGCCACAGACGGTGTGAACCTCTATTATCAGCCCAGCGCCCTGCTGCGGCTCTACCAGGAGAACCCAAAATATCTCAATCGGTTGTATCTGCACACGGTATTCCACTGCGTATTCCGGCATCTCTGGCTCAAGGGCAAGCGGGATGCCCGGCTGTGGAATCTGGCCTGCGATATCGCCGTAGAGAATGTGCTGGACAGCCTGAATCGTTCCAGCGTCAAGCGCCCGCTGACCTGGGTGCGCCAGAACGCCTACGCCGCCATCGCTGCGGAGGGCAGGGTGGTGGCTGCTGCCCCGGCTTACCGGTGGCTGGCTGGCCAGACCCCCGGCATTCTGCGCCAGCTGGAGCGGGAATTCTACACCGATGACCACCGCCTGTGGCCCAAGGATGCCCCCGAGCAGCCCCAGCAGATGCCCACGCCCCTGCCCCAGAAGACGTGGCAGAAGATCGGTGAGCGGATGCAGACCGAGCTGGACCTGCGGGACAAGGAAGCCGGTGACGGTGCCGATGCCCTGAAGCAGCAGGTCAAGGCTGCCAACCGCAGCCGCCGGAGCTATCAGGATTTCCTGCGGCGGTTCTGCGTGACCCGGGAGGAGGTCCACCTCGATCCGGATGAGTTCGACCTGAACTTCTACACCTACGGCCTGTCGGTCTACGGTAACATGCCCCTGATCGAGCCCCTGGAGACCCGGGAAAGCAAGAAGATCGAGGAGCTGGCGCTGGTCATTGACACCAGCTACTCCACCTCCGGCGAGCTGGTACGGGCCTTTCTGGCTGAGACCTACACCCTGCTGAAAGGGCGGGAGAACTTCTTCCACCGGATGAACCTGCATCTCATTCAGGCAGACAACGCCATCCGGCAGGATCTGCTCATCCGTAACGAAGACGAACTCATCCATGCCATGAACCACTTTGAGCTGCGGGGCGGCGGCGGCACCGATTTCCGGCCTGCCTTTGAATATGTGAACCAGCTCTGCGCTGAGAAGAAGTTCTCCAACCTGCGGGGCCTGCTCTATTTTACCGATGGCATGGGCACCTACCCGGCCCGCCGCCCGGCCTACGATACCGCGTTCCTGTTCCTGGGCGAAAAATTCGATGATGCCAACGTTCCCCCCTGGGCCATGAAGGTGGTTCTGGATGAGGATGAATTTTCAGGGCCAACGGCCCGGGCCGCATCGGCACTGGCCGACGCGCTGGCCGAAGAGGACGACCCTTACCGTGAATTGAACAACTCGTGAGGATGTGAACTTATGAATATCAAACGCGCCAAAGAAGAGATTGAACACACTGTCAAAGCCTACCTGGCCAAGGACGCATTGGGTGAGTATGCCATTCCCTCCATCCGGCAGCGCCCCATCCTGCTGATGGGCCCTCCGGGCATCGGCAAGACCCAGATCATGGAGCAGGCCGCCCGGGAGTGCGGTGTGGCACTGGTGGCCTACACCATCACCCACCACACCCGCCAGAGCGCCGTGGGCCTGCCCTTCATCCGGCAGCGCCATTACGGCGACAAGGATGTCTCTGTGACCGAATACACCATGAGCGAGATCATTTCCAGCGTCTACGCCAAGATGGAAGCCACCGGCCTGAAAGAGGGCATCCTCTTCATCGACGAGATCAACTGCGTTTCTGAGACGCTGGCCCCCACCATGCTGCAATTCCTGCAGTGCAAGACCTTCGGCAACCAGGCAGTGCCTGCCGGCTGGGTCATCGTGGCGGCAGGCAACCCGCCGGAGTATAACAAATCTGTCCGCGATTTCGATATCGTCACGCTGGACCGTGTCCGTCGGATGGACATTGAGCCCGACCTGCAGGTATGGAAGGATTACGCCCGCACAGCCCACATCCACAGTGCCATCCTGAGCTACCTCGATCTGCATCCCCAGAATTTCTACCAGATCAACGCCGACGTGGACGGCACACAGTTCGTCACTGCCCGCGGCTGGGAGGATCTGTCCAACCTGCTGGACACCTATGAATCGCTGGGCCTGCAGGCAGATGAAGCGCTCATCCGGCAGTATCTCCAGCACCAGAAGATCGCAGAGGACTTCTCTGCCTATCTTGATCTCTATTATAAGTATCGTGACGACTACGGCGTAGAGGAGATCCTGGCCGGTCAGGTCAAGCCTGCCGTTTATGCCCGCCTGCTCAATGCACCGTTTGATGAACGGCTCTCGCTGGTCAGTCTGATTCTGTCCGGTCTGAACACCCGGTTCACTGCTTCCCGGCAGGCCGATGCCGTCGCCGATGCCTGCTACGCCTTCCTGCGGGAGGCCAAACAGGGCTTTTCCACCCTGCCTGCAGACATCCCGGATGGGGAGCTTACCCTGTTCGGTCAGATGGTCACGGACTATGATGCCGAGACCCAGCGCCAGCGTGCCGCCGGTCTGCTGGGCCATGACGCGCTGAATACCCGCCTGCAGGTGTATGCCGCCCTCCGCAGCTGGGATGCGGAGCTGCGCCGCGCCAATGCTGTGAGCACACAGCCCACCTTTGACCTCCTGCGCACACAGTTCCAGTCCCTTGCCGAGGCCCGGGATCAGGCACAGGAAGCCGCTAGCGCCGCGCTGGAAGCTGCATTTGACTTTATGGAGAACGCCTTTGCCGAAAGCCAGGAGATGGTGGTGTTCGTCACAGAGCTGACCTTGAACCCCGCTTCCCATGCCTTCATCACCGAAAATGGCTGTGACCGCTATTTCCGGTACAACAAAGACCTGCTGCTCGACCATCGCAAGGCCGCACTGCAGCAGGAGCTTGCCGCCGAAGCCCGCCGCCACGGAGGGCAGTAAGCACCCATCATCTATGAGAAAAGAAGCGCCTCATCCGGGAGAGGATGAAGCGCTTCTGTACTTTGTTCGGGTCAGGAATAAGCTTGTTTTCCATAGCCCGGCAGACGTGCATCATAAGGAGGATTCAGATACGTTCTCTCAAGCGTTCATCTTTGCCATACTTCCAAAATTTTATGCCATACAACCCCGCACCCAGCAGGAGGCTGAAAAGGGCATAGGGCAAAATCGGCAGGCGCAGCAAAACAAAAGCTCC
>ENA-OQIV01001289-OQIV01001289.1-human-gut-metagenome-genome-assembly--contig:-NODE-1289-length-10190-cov-2.716108_pt1 | contig 10190 bp, 7 predicted proteins | sample MGYA00242588_ERZ504753 | MGnify/ENA primary metagenome ERZ504753 (study PRJEB26092, sample SAMD00036359) | human gut metagenome | host: Homo sapiens | study: EMG produced TPA metagenomics assembly of... | reverse complement strand
GCCAACGTCGAACTGGCCCTGACCATCTCGGGCGTATCGGGCGCTGAGCGCCGCCGCCGTGCCGCCGAGGCGCTGCGGCAGGTGGGCCTGGGGGACCCGCTCCACCAGCGCCCCACCGAGATGTCGGGCGGCCAGATGCAGCGCGTGGCCATCGCCCGCGCCCTCGTCAACAACCCCGACATCCTGCTGGCCGACGAGCCCACCGGCGCACTGGACAGCGAGACGAGCATCCAGGTCATGGAGTTGCTGAAGGATGTGGCAAAAGACCGCCTCGTGGTCATGGTCACGCACAACCCCGAACTGGCGGAGCAGTATGCCAACCGCATCGTCCGTCTGCGAGACGGCGCTGTCACCGACGATACCCGCCCCTTCGAGCCGGACGACACAAAGCTTGCCCCTCCCATCCATAAGAACATGGGCCGTTCGTCCATGTCGTGGCTCACCTCGCTGGCCCTGAGCTTCAACAACCTGCGCACCAAAAAGGCCCGCACCCTGCTCACAGCCTTCGCGGGCAGCATCGGCATCATCGGCATCGCCCTCATCATCTCGCTGTCCACCGGCGTCAACGCCTATATCGCCGACATGGAGCGCTCCACCCTGAGCGAATACCCGCTGCAGATCCTGAGCAGCGGCGTGGACATCACGAGCTTTCTGTCCTCGGGCAGCAGCGGCGGCACCACAGCCACCGGCCTGCCCACCGACGAGGACGGCAAAAAGGACACCTCCGGCGGCGCGGAGGGAATGGTCTCGGTCCGCCAGCTCATCACCAAGATGGTGTCGGGCCTGACGTCCAACGACCTCACTTCCTTAAAGAAATATCTCGACAGCGACGAGTCCACCATTGCGGATGACGCCACCTCCATCGAGTATTCCTACAGCGTCTCGCCCCAGATCTACCGGCAGGACGCCGACGGCAGTGTGCATCAGGTCAACCCGGACTCCACCCTCTCGATGCTGGGTCTGGGAAGCTCGGGTTCCGGCTCCACCTCCGTCACCACCAGCCTGATGAACAGCGTGGGCAGCAACACCAGCGTTTTCTATCAGCTGCCCGCCAACAGTGACCTTTATAAGTCCCAGTACGAAGTCAAGGCCGGCCGCTGGCCCGAAAAGCCTACCGAATGTGTCGCCGTGCTGAGCAAATACGGCACCGTGACCGACTACGCCCTCTACTCCATGGGTCTGCGGGACTCCGCCGAGCTGGACAAGATGATACAGCAGTTTGCCCAGAACCAGAACGTCGATGTCCCCAGCGATTTCCGCACCTACAGCTACGACGAGCTGATGGGCCTGAAGTTCAAGCTGGTGAACAGCGCCGACACCTACGTCTACGACGACACCTACGGCATCTGGAAGAGCAAGGCCGACGACAAGGACTATATGAAGCAGCTGGTGGAGAACGGCGAGGACATCACCATCGTGGGCATCGTCCAGCCGGACTACACCGCCTCCGCTTCCATGCTCACCTCCGGCATCGCCTACCCCGCCTCCCTGACCGAGAAGGTCATGAAGGACGCTGCCGACAGCGACATCGTGAAGCAGCAGATGGCCGACCCCGCCACCAACGTCCTCACCGGCGAGAGCTTCGGCAAGGCCGAGAGCCTCCGCGACTTCGATTTGACCAGCCTCTTCTCCATCGACACCGACGCCCTCAAGAATGCCTTCTCTTTTGATGCCGGTGCCCTCGACTTCGATTTGAACGGTGCCTTCGACCTCAGCAGCGGCAGCTTCGATTTGAGCAGCCTCATCGACTTCTCGGATCTCTCCCTCGACATCGACGAGCTGCCCGACATCGACCTCAGCGACGCCTTTGCAGAGCTGGACCTCTCCGTCTCGCCGGAGGCTCTGCAGGACCTCGTGCAGAAGGTGTTCAAGGACTATAAGAAATATATCATCGGCAACGGCATCCTCAACTTCAAGAAGTGGAGCTTTTCTGCCTACCTCAAGTCGGAGCAGTTCCAGAAGCTGATGGCCGAGTCCATGAAAGACCTCGTTGACCCGGACAAGCTGCAGGGGCAGCTCTCGAGCGCTCTGCAGACCACCATCCAGACCGTGATGGAGACCTACTCCGACCAAATCACAGAGGTGCTGAAAAGCCAGCTGGACGCTGCCATCCAGAAGGGCATCGTCACCTTCCAGGACCAGATACAGTCCCAGCTCAAGACGGCCATCCAGCAGAACATCGGCAAGCTGAGCAGCCAGATGGAGAACGCCATCAAGATCGACGCGTCGGCTTTCAAGAAGGCCATCCAGCTCAACATGACCGCCTCCGAGCTGACCGAGCTGATGCGCTCCACCCTCCGCTCCTCTTCCGCCACCTATGAGGCCAACCTGACGGCCTTCGGCTACGCGGACGAGGCCTCCCCCAGCCAGATCAAGATCTATCCGAAGGACTTCGCCAGCAAGGCCTCCATCCTGGAAAAGCTGGATGCCTACAACGCCGGGATGTCTGCAAAGGGTGAAGACGAAAAAATGGTGCAGTACACCGACCTCGTGGGTACCCTGATGACCAGCGTGACCGAGATCGTGGACATGATAAGCAGCATGATGGTGGCCTTCGTCTCCATCTCGCTGGTCGTCTCCTCCATCATGATCGGCGTCATCACCTATATCAGCGTCCTCCAGCGCCGGAAGGAGATCGGCATCCTGCGCGCCATCGGCGCTTCCAAGCGGAACGTCTCCGAGGTGTTCAACGCAGAGACCTTCATCATCGGCCTCTGCTCGGGCGTCATGGGCATCGTCCTCAGCGAGATACTGCTCATCCCCGGAAACATCATCATCCAGAAGGTCTCCGGCACTTCGACCCTCGTTGCCTCCCTGCCCGTGGATGCAGCCCTCTTCCTCGTGGCACTGGCCACCCTGCTCACCATTCTGGCCGGCATCATCCCGGCCCGCGGCGCAGCCAAGTGCAACCCCGTCAAGGCCCTGCGCGCCGAGTAGACCCCAGAGATCTCATTCCCGGTATCCTTTCCGCTCCGGCGGCAGGGATACCGGGATTTTTTCGGCTTATTTTTGCTCCGGCCCGTCGGTTCAGCTTGTATCCATCCTGCATAAGAACGCACTTTTTTTCTCTAAAAGTTACAAAAGAGTACGGTCGTTCCGGGAGGTTCTGATGCGTACCGGGAATTGCCGGAAATTGATTCGCTTTTCGCTCTGCGGGCAAATCAACCTGCACAAAGGAGGGTCGATTTGTTATGCAATTCTGCCAAAAGTGTTTCAGGGTTATTGATTTATTCCACAAATTATGCCATACTATAGTCACTGAAACCGTTCCCGACATCGTTCCCGCACGATTTCAGTAAAAACCAGAACTTCGACCGAAAGAGAGGTGCTTCCCGGGATGCCGAACATGACCATCAAAGACATTGCCCGTATGGCGGGTGTTTTCGCCGGAACGGTTGACAGAGTGCTGCACAATCGCGGCGACGTATCTCCTCAAAGCAAGGCTAAAGTACAAAAGGTATTGGACGAAATTCACTACCAGCCTAATGTATTTGCTATCGGACTGGCTGCCAAGAAGAAATATTCTTTCGTTTGTCTGATACCTTATTATATAGAGCATGACTACTGGCATTCGGTAGTGGGAGGCATTGAGCGGGCACGTCAGGAATTGCGTCCTTTCAATGTGAGCGTGGATTATCTTTGTTACCAGCAAGGGGACAAGGAAAGTTATCTGGAAGTGTGTCGCAGGGTTGAAGAAAGTAATGTCGATGCTGTACTGATCGCTCCGAACTTCAGAAATGAGACATTGGCTTTGACAGACTATCTGCAAGCTAAAAAAGTAGCCTATGCATTCATTGACTTCAATATGGAGGAAGCGAATGCACTGACCTATATCGGACAGGACTCTTATAAAAGCGGATACATTGCCGCCAAAATATTAATGCGCAACTATCAGGCCGGCGAGGGGCAGGAGCTGGTTTTGTTCTTGAGCAATAATAAGAACAGTCCGGCAGAAATACAGATGCAACGGCGTTTGGCAGGATTTATGAGCTTTATCACCGAAGAGTATGAAAAGTTGGTGATTCATGAAGTGGTGCTGAACAAGTCTAATCAGGAAAATAATCAAAAGACATTGGATGAATTTTTCCGGCTGCATCCGAAAGCTACGTTGGGTGTCGTATTCAATTCCAGAGTTTATCAGCTGGGCGAATATCTCCGTAGTGCGGGACGAAGCATGAAGGGGCTGATAGGATATGACCTTCTGAAAGCAAACGTGGAATTGCTGAAATCCGGTGATGTGCATTATCTGATCGGGCAACGTCCGGGACTGCAGGGATATTGTGGCGTAAAAGCTCTTTGCGACCACGTCGTTTTCAAGAAATCCGTTGAACCGGTAAAGTACATGCCTATCGACATTATGATAAAGGAAAATATTGATTTTTATTTCGAATTTGTATAATATCAACTTTATAAATTACAACTAACATGAAAGCATTAAACAAAGAAACAGCTCCTAAAGTACAACGTCTGGAGCGCATTATCCAATTTGGCGAAGGTAACTTTTTACGTGCATTTGTAGATTGGATTATTTACAACATGAACCAGAAGACTGACTTCAACAGCAGTGTGGTAGTGGTTCAACCGATTGATAAAGGTATGGTCGATATGCTGAATGCACAAGATGATTTGTATCATGTTAACCTTCAAGGATTGGATAAAGGAGAAGTGGTTAACAGCTTGACAATGATTGATGTAATCAGTCGCGCATTGAATCCTTATACGCAGAATGACGAGTTTATGAAGCTGGCTGAACAACCGGAAATGCGCTTTGTTATCTCGAACACTACAGAAGCCGGAATCGCCTTTGATCCGACTTGCAAACTGGAAGATGCTCCCGCTTCATCTTATCCGGGCAAGCTGACTCAATTGCTGTATCATCGTTTTAAAACATTCAACGGTGACAAGACGAAAGGTCTGATCATTTTCCCTTGCGAACTGATCTTCCTGAATGGCCACAAGCTGAAAGAAACGATTTATCAGTATATCGACCTGTGGAATCTTGGCAATGAATTCAAGACTTGGTTTGAGGAAGCTTGCGGAGTATATGCGACATTGGTAGACCGTATCGTTCCGGGATTCCCTCGCAAGGATATTGCTGCTATCAAGGAAAAGATACAGTACGATGATAACCTTGTTGTGCAGGCTGAAATCTTCCACCTGTGGGTAATTGAAGCTCCGCAGGAAGTGGCAAAAGAATTCCCGGCTGATAAGGCAGGGCTGAATGTGTTGTTTGTTCCGTCGGAAGCTCCTTATCACGAACGCAAAGTAACTTTGCTCAATGGTCCTCACACGGTTCTTTCTCCGGTAGCATACTTGTCGGGTGTGAATATCGTGCGTGATGCTTGCCAACATGAGGTAATCGGCAAGTATATTCATAAAGTGATGTTTGATGAATTGATGGAGACATTGAATCTTCCGAAAGAGGAACTGAAGAAGTTTGCAGAGGATGTATTGGAACGTTTCAACAATCCATTCGTCGATCATGCGGTAACAAGCATTATGCTTAACTCATTCCCGAAATATGAAACTCGTGATCTTCCGGGATTGAAGACTTATCTGGAACGTAAAGGGGAACTGCCGAAAGGACTGGTACTCGGATTGGCTGCTATTATCACTTATTATAAAGGTGGTGTACGTGCAGACGGGGCTGAAATTGTACCGAACGATGCTCCTGAAATCATGAACTTGCTGAAAGAGCTTTGGGCTACCGGTTGCACGAAGAAGGTTACCGAAGGTGTACTGGCAGCAGAGTTTATCTGGGGCGAAGATTTGAATAAGATTCCGGGACTGGCAGCAGCTGTAAAGGCTGATCTGGATTCTATTCAGGAGAAAGGTATGCTTGAAACGGTAAAGGGTATCCTTTAAGTAAGTAATATCATATAAAAACAGCGTCACTGTTCGTTGTGAATGGTGACGCTGTTTTTATGTGTATATATGATATCAAAGATAGTTCTGATAGAAAGGAGAAAAACAGTTTTCTTTCTATTCAGCTTCAGCTGTATGAAGAATGAATGTGGTAGCTCCGATAGTTACGATTGCTCCGTCTTCCATGCGGACGCGGTCTTTATCTCCCAGAATCTCATTCATGAGAAAGGTACCTGTGAGGCTGGGGGCGTCCCGTAATGTGTAGACAAGCTTTCCCTGTTTGTTACGCTTCACATTAATGATGCAGTGGCGTCTGTCCATACTCATGTCACCGCTTTCGATCGGAGTATTGATAACGGTACCCACGCAACGACGGCCTATCACATTATCACCTTCTTGCAACGGAAGTACTTGTTTGAAACCAAACACGTTTTCAATAACCGTAATATAACCGAATTCTTCTTTATGAACCTCCGCTTCTTCTTCCAGGTTCTCTTCCTTTCTAAGGGCTTTTACTTTGCTTTTTCCGAGACGGATGCTGAATTGTTTGCCACAATGTTCGCATTCGAATACAAGCGATTGACCTTCGCTGTATTTGGTTTCATCAAAAAAAAGGTAATTCTCACATTTAGGACAAAGAACTCGTTTCATGTTTCAAAAGGGGATTTATTTTGCCAGTAACCAGGCATTCTTATAAGTTTCGTTTTTTCTAAGCTCCAGTAGTTGTTTGGTAGCTTCTTCGCGATTTCCGAATGAACGGATGCTGACACGTACTTTGCCATCGCTGTTCAAGGCTTTCGCTTCGGCAAATCCTTTTGCCTTTAATTGTTCTGCCATTGCTTCAGCATCTTTCAGACCGATTCCTCCTGCTACGATAATGTGAAAGGGATGATTGGCCTGTGGCTGAACTGCGGGTGCAACCGGAGTTGTCACTGCGGTCGTAGTCGGTATTGTTGCTGTCGGTGCGGCCGGTGTTGTTTCCTGCTTGGCAACCTTGACTTCTTTGACAGCGATAGGTCTTGAAGTTCTGGCTTTATCTGCGGTAACTTTCTTCGTCTGACCAGTCGCATTCTTTTGATTATGCTTTGTCTCTACAGAAACAGGAGTGACTGCAACTGATTGTTTTTCTATTTGCTCAAAAAGCTCGGCAGGCAGCAGCTGGGCATAATTGTTCTTCTCGACATACGTATTTTCTACAGGAGTAGAGAATGCGAAGAACATAACGATAACGGCAATCATTGCCGCAGCATTACGAAGAAGGGTACGGCTGATGCTGATTTCATACGTTTTCTTTTCTTTCGTCAGACTGGCAGGTACCAGTATTCTTTCTTTTCGCTGCAACGCAGAGAGCTCACGCATCTCAAAAGAATCCAGTCCATATAATGAAGGAGTCGTTATCTTATGATCATAAGGAGTGAATTCGTAGTTTCCGTAAATGTTATAACGGATTTCACCTACGTTTTCCAGATCGGCTTTACCTTCTTCATGAAGAATCTCGACGAATGCGTTCACCTCTTTCTCCACCATACGGGTAGCATCGGCAAAACTGGTGTCATGCGCAGACATATAGGACTGTACCAACACGCCGTCATTCAGTTTAAGCTGAGAATTGAAACCGATGATACGGGTAGGAGGTAAAAAAAGATTTTCTTCTTTTACATAGGTTGCGGGAGCGTAGTGTGCTACGAATCCGCCAAAATTAGGAACGATTACGCAATCGTTCTCTAACAACAGAGCCTCTATGTGTTGTGCTAATTCAATCATAGTGCAAAATTAAGAGATTAATTGAATATATCCCAGAAAACTTCGAAAAAATCACTACTTTTGCATCGTTTTACTTATTACTACTAACGATGAACTATATACAGACAGAAATAGATGGGGTGTGGCTGATAGAACCCAATGTTTATTCTGATGAACGGGGCTACTTTATGGAAGCCTTTAAGAAAGAGGAGTTTGAAGCGAAGATCGGTCCGGTAGACTTTGTGCAGGATAATGAATCGAAATCGTCCTTTGGCGTATTGCGGGGACTGCACTATCAGAAGGGTGAATACAGCCAGGCAAAGTTAGTTCGCGTTCTGAAAGGAAAGGTGCTGGATGTTGCTGTCGATTTGCGCCGGTCGTCACCGACTTTTGGAAAACATGTCAGCGCATTGCTCAGTGAAGAAAATAAAAGGCAGTTTTTTATTCCCCGTGGTTTTGCTCATGGCTTTGTGGTGTTGAGCGAAGAAGTTGTGTTCATGTATAAGGTAGACAATAAATATGCTCCGCAAGCGGAAGCGTCTATAGTATATAATGATGAAACGTTAGGCATCGACTGGATGCTTGGGGAGTCGCAGATGCTTTTGTCGCCCAAGGATAAAGAGGGCATGGCTTTCAGAGATGCTGTATATTTTGAATAAACTCTAACAAACGATAGATATGAAAATAGCGATTGTCGGAACCGGTTATGTTGGTTTGGTAACTGGAACATGTTTTGCTGAAATTGGCGTAAATGTAACTTGTGTAGATACGAATAGCGAGAAAATAGAATCTTTGCAGAAAGGAATGATTCCGATCTATGAGAATGGATTGGAAGAAATGGTACTTCGCAATGTCAAGGCAAAAAGACTGAAATTCACGACTTCGCTTGAGAGTTGCCTGGACGATGTTGAGGTTATATTTAGTGCTGTCGGTACGCCTCCGGACGAAGATGGCAGTGCTGATTTGAGTTATGTGCTGGAAGTTGCCCGCACCATCGGTCGTAATATGAATCAATATAAATTGGTAGTGACGAAGAGCACGGTTCCTGTAGGTACTGCGCGCAGAGTTCGTGCCGCTATACAGGAAGAACTGGATAAAAGAGGAGTGAACATTGAGTTTGATGTGGCTTCCAATCCGGAATTTCTGAAAGAGGGCAATGCTATCAGCGACTTTATGAGTCCGGACCGTGTAGTGGTAGGAGTGGAGTCTGTTCGTGCGGAGAAACTGATGTCGAAACTCTATAAGCCGTTTTTATTGAATAACTTCCGTGTTATTTTCATGGATATCCCATCGGCTGAAATGACGAAATATGCGGCTAACTCTATGTTGGCAACCCGTATCAGCTTTATGAATGACATCGCGAACTTGTGTGAACTGGTAGGTGCCGACGTAAATATGGTACGTAGCGGTATCGGTTCTGATACTCGTATCGGACGCAAGTTCCTATACCCAGGTATCGGATATGGTGGCTCTTGTTTTCCTAAAGATGTGAAAGCATTGATCAAGACTGCCGAGCAAAACGGGTATACTATGCGTGTACTTCGTGCGGTGGAAGATGTGAATGAGGCGCAGAAAGGAGTCTTGTTTGAAAAACTGATGAAGCAGTTTAATGGAGATTTGAGAGGTAAGACCATCGCCTTGTGGGGATTGGCTTTTAAACCGGAAACGGATGACATGCGTGAGGCTCCGGGATTGGTATTGATCGATAAACTTCTGAAAGCAGGTTGTCAGATACGCGCATATGATCCGGCTGCAATGAATGAGTGTAAACGTCGTATCGGTGATGTTATTTATTACGCCCGCGATATGTATGATGCGGTACTTGATGCTGATGTCCTGATGTTAATTACCGAATGGAAAGAATTCCGTCTGCCTTCATGGGCTGTCATCAAAAAGACTATGAATCAGCAAATTGTGTTGGATGGACGCAATATCTATGATAAAAAAGAAATGGAAGAGCTCGGATTTATTTATTCATGCATTGGTAAATAAGATAATTAGAGTATCTTTATACACAAAATTTAGACAAATGACGAAATATGTAGCGATATCGTTAGTAGCGATCTTGCTCGCAGCATGTAACAGCAGTAAGAATCCGCACTCTTCCTCCGGACAAGAGGAGGATTTGAGTGCGAAAGAACTGCTGCAAGGAATCTGGCTGGATGATGAGACTGAGAGCCCGTTGATGCGTATAGAAGGGGATACCATCTATTATGCAGATTCGCAGAGCGCTCCTATTACATTCAAAATTATACGGGATACTCTTTATACTTATGGCAATGATACTACCTATTATAAGATAGATAAGCAGGGGGAGCATATTTTCTGGTTTCATTCGATTGCAGATAATATGATCAGATTGCATAAATCTGAAGATCCTAATGATTCGTTATCTTTTGTCGGTCAGGAAATGATTATTCCCACCTATACGGAAGTAACGAAGCGCGATAGTATTGTGAACTATAATGGTAGCCGCTATCGTGCTTATGTGTATATCAATCCATCCAAAATGAGGGTGATCAAGACGATATATACTGAAGACGGTATTAGTATGGATAATGTGTACTACGATAATGTGATGC
>ENA-OQIV01001280-OQIV01001280.1-human-gut-metagenome-genome-assembly--contig:-NODE-1280-length-10242-cov-2.848303_pt1 | contig 10242 bp, 5 predicted proteins | sample MGYA00242588_ERZ504753 | MGnify/ENA primary metagenome ERZ504753 (study PRJEB26092, sample SAMD00036359) | human gut metagenome | host: Homo sapiens | study: EMG produced TPA metagenomics assembly of... | reverse complement strand
AACCAGCTTTCCGGCGGTCAGCAGCAGCGTGTGTCCATTGCCCGTGCGCTGGCCCGCGGCCCGGCGGTCATCCTGGCCGACGAGCCGACCGGTGCATTGGACTCCCACACCAGCCGCGAAGTTCTGGGAATGCTCCAGGAACTGCACAAGCAGGGCAATACCGTCGTCCTCATCACCCACGACAACTCCATTGCTGTGCAGGCCGAGCGCATCATCCGCCTCGAAGATGGCCGCGTCGTCTACGATGGCGACGCCCACGCACCCGAGGCAGTCGTTCAGCCGAACTTCATGATGGCAGAGCCGAAAGCCGGAGAGGAGGGGACGCAGGCATGATAAAGGAGACCTTCAAACAGGCCGTCCAGAACGTCTTGAGCAACAAAGTCCGCACCTTCCTCACCATGCTGGGCATCATCATCGGCGTCATGGCCGTCATCGTCATCGTCGGCCTCGGCAACGGCATGACCCACATGATGCAGGACTTCTACTCCGACATGGGCAGCGATATTCTGGCCGTCAACATCATGACCGCCAGCACCCGCTCGGTGGAAGTGAACGATGTGTACAGGATCATCAATGAAAAGCCCGAGTATTATAAGGGTCTTTCGCCGATTGCCAGCGCCGGCAGCGACACGCTGCGGGTGGCGGGCGAGAAGTACCGCCGCACCTACATCAGCGGCGTCAACGAAGATTACACGACCATCAACAACTACAAGGTGGCCAAGGGCCGGGGCATCCAGTACACCGATTTGATAGACAACAAGAATATCTGTGTCATCGGCGACTATGTGGACCGCAGGATCTTCGGCGGCAACGGCCTCGGCAGCACCCTCAAGGTAGGCGCCAGCGAGTACCGCATCGTGGGCGTGCTGGAGGGCCGCTCCAGACCCGCCGCCCAGTACGAGGGCGGCAACGACGACATTGTTCTTATCCCCTATACCACCCTGATGAGCGTCAACAACACCAGCAGTGTCAGCCAGTACTATGTGGTCCTGCAGGACGCGGACCACTCGGATGAGGCACAGGAGTATATGCAAAAAAGCATCAAGAAGCTGGTCAGCAAGGACGACTATGTCTACGTCCAGAGCCTGAGTGCGGCAATGGCGCAGATGTCCTCCATGATCAACGTCATGGTGGGCGTCCTGACGGCCATTGCAGGCATCTCGCTGCTGGTCGGCGGCATCGGCATCATGAACATCATGCTGGTGTCGGTCACCGAGCGCACCCGCGAGATCGGCATCCGCAAGGCACTGGGCGCACAGGAGAGCACCATCCTGACCCAGTTCGTCGTGGAGGCCGGCGTCACGTCGGCGCTGGGCGGCTGCCTCGGCATCGTGCTGGGCTACGTCGTGTCGGCCATTATCAACCAGATCCTTCCGTATATCCTGACGGATATTACCCTGAACGTCACCCCCTCGGCGGGCGCAGCAGCCATCGCCGTGGGCATCTCCTGCGGCATCGGTATCCTGTTCGGCTTCCTGCCGGCCCGCCGTGCCGCCAGCCTGAACCCCATCGAAGCGCTCAGATATGATTAAGGAGTTTACCATGAAAAAACGATTCCTCGCATTCCTGCTGGCTGTCTGCGTGGCTGTTTCCATGCTGGTGCTGCCCGCCTCTGCGGTCGGCTCCAACGCGGCAGTCCAGACGGCGACGGCACTGGGCGGTCTGACCGCCGGGCAGGCCGGTTCTCTGGGTGCGCCCCTCACCCGTGGGCAGGCGGCCCGCCTCCTCACCGCATTCTCTGCTTACCGCGATACCACCACGGCACAGGGCCGCACCGGCCGCCTCTACAGCGATGTAGACAGCGACTCTCCCTATGCGGTCTACATCCGCACCGCTGTCCAGAACGGCTGGATGACCGGCTACTCCGACGGCAGCTTCCGCCCGGACAACACCGTCACGCTGGAAGAAGCCTGCACCATGGCGCTGCGCCTGCTGGGCTATGATGTGGCAAAGCTGGGCGGTACCTTCCCCACAGCTCAGCTCAGCAAGGCCAGCGCGCTGGGCCTGCGCAATGAGATCAATGCCCGTCAGGGCGAGACTCTGACCCTCGAGCAGGGTACCATGCTCTTCTACAACGCCCTCACCGCCATGAACGGCAGCGGTCAAGTCTACGCTTCCACCCTGGGCTTTGCCGTGAACAATGGCCAGGTGGACATCTCTTCGGTCCTGCTGGACAACGTCAAGGGTCCCTTCGTGGCAGATGCTTCCACCGTCCTGCCCTTCGCCCCGGCAGCCATCTACCGCAACTACGAATTCACCACCTCCGCGGCCCTCTCTCCCTATGATGTCTACTATTATAACGAGAGCGCCCGCACCGTCTGGCTCTACAACAAGCGCGCCGCAGGCCGCGTGACGGCGGTCTCGCCCTCGGCCAGCGCTCCGACCTCTGTGACCGTGGCCGGCGTCACCTACACCATCGCCTCGCCCTCTGTGGCCTACCAGCTGTCCTCTCTGTCCGGCGGCGGCGTGGGCCAGGTGGTCACTCTGCTGCTGGGCATGAACGATGCAGCTGTCTCCGTCCTCACCGGCGACGCGGCAGACGCTGTGTTCTACGGCGTGGTCCAGTCCTCATCCCGCACCCTCGTGGAGACGAACAGCGCTGAGGTGCAGCAGGCTGTCTCGGTCATGTGTACCGACGGCACCGCCCGCACCGTTAATGTGAACAATAAGCTCAATTTCCCGGCCGGCAAGCTGGTGGAGATCAGCGTGGACGGTGACGGCGAACGCGTCCAGTCCATCTCGCCCCGCTCGACCAGCGGCACCGTCAGCGCCGACGGCACCGCGCTGGGTGACACCCCGTTTGCAGACAACGTGCAGATCATTGATACGACGTCGGAGGGTGTGGCTGGGGCAGTTCGCCCCAGCCGCCTATCGGGGGTAACTCTGAGCGAAAGCGACGTCCGCTACTACACCACCAATTCCGCAGGACAGATCGACCGGGTCATCCTCGACGATGTGACCGGTGACCTGTGGGAGTACGCTGCGCTGGATTCTGTCCGCCGCCTGACGGACGAAGCCGCCAAGAAGATCGACAAAAAGATCAGCGACAAGGCACAGGACGCCGCAAGAGAGGCCGCAGGCCTCCCCGCTGGGACCACCACGACCACCACCAAGGTAGACAAGACCGATGAGGAGACCTTCCAGGATGTGAAGAACATCCTTGTTCCCAGCACCAGCGATGTGCTCTACGGCCTCATCGACGGCAGTGTCGTCAGCTCTACCTGGAACACCCTTACCGGCAAGACGGACCAGCTGTTCAGCTATGTGCTCCGCCGCACCGGCGACAGCGTGGGCGGTACGCTGGGCGACTTCCTCAACTATCTGGGCGAGGGTGCGACCTACGTCTGCTACTCCGGCGGCAAGCAGGTGGCCTACAGCACCGCCACCAAGTACCCTGTTATCGCAGGCGGCATCGCCATCGGCCGTTCTGCCGACGGCAAGGCCATCAACCGGATGCTCCAGCTCTCGCCGGTAGTCATCGATAAGCTGGGCGCAGCTTCGGTCATGAGCGGCGACAAGCGCTATGAGACCGCCGACGATATGCAGGTGTATCTGTGGTCGAACGGCCAGTATTTCGCCACCTCGCTGCCCAAGATCAACACCGAGGATTATAAGCTCATCGGCTGGTACGACAACTTCGGCTGCTCCGGCGGAAAGAAGATCCGTATCCTTGTGGCCGTCAAGACGAACTGAGCCTGAAATTTTCCAATCACAGAACAGCAGCCTCGCAGTAGATGAAGCGGGGCTGCTGTTTTATTCTCCTATTTGCCACACGCCCTATTTCGTGTTACAATAAAAACTGGAAAAATTGCGGAAAAAGGAGGTGCGGCAATGATACGCATTGCTCTGGTCGAGGACGAGGCAGAGGTGCGGGCGCAGCTTCAGGGCTATGTGCAGCGGCACACCCGGCAGTACGGCACCGAGTTCGCGGTGACGGAATTCGCCGACGGCATGGAGCTGCTGGATGATTACCGCCCGGTGTACGACATCCTGTTTCTGGACGTGGAGATGAAGCATCTGGACGGCATGGAGACGGCCCGGCGGGTGCGGGAGCTGGACAAAGACGTCATCATCGTTTTTATCACGAATATGGCACAGTATGCCATCGGCGGGTACGCGGTGGGCGCGCTGGACTATGTGCTCAAGCCGGTGCCTTATTTTGCGTTTTCGCAGCAGCTGCGCAAGGCCGAAGAACAGCTGCGCCGCCGCGCACGGCATTATCTGGCCCTGCCGGTGGAGGGCGGGATGCGGCGGCTGGATTCGTCCCTCATCTATTATCTGGAAAGCGAGGGACACCGCGTCCATTTTTATACCGAAGAGGGCGATTTCGTGGCGGCAGGCACCCTGAAAGCCTTTGAGGAAAAGCTGGCCGAGCGGCCCTTTGCCCGCTGCAACAGCGGCTACCTTGTCAATCTGGCACAGGTGAAGAGTGTGCAGCAGGGGATGGTGCAGGTGGGACCCTACGAATTGCAGGTCAGCCGCCCCCGGCGGAAAGCCTTCCTCGCGGCGCTGGCCGACCACATCGGGGGTGAGGGCGCATGACGGCACTGCCCAGCATCCCGCGCCTGTATACGGCGCTGGCCGAATGTCTGGCCGTGGGCATCTACGCCCTGCCGCTGGGCATCCGCTTCGGCAAAACGGCCACCATCGCTGCCAGTGCGGCATGGGCGCTGGCTCTGAGTGCTTTTTTGCAGGCCACGGGCAGCGTCCCGCTGGCGTGGTGGATCCCCTGCATGGCGGCAGCTGTGGGGATACAGTATTTATACCTCTGGGTCACCCGCACCATCTCCCTGCTGGAAGCGGGCTATGTCTGCGCCCGGGCCTTCGTTCTGGCAGAGCTGGCGGCCAGCGCCGAGTGGCAGCTGCACTGCTTCCTCTGGCCTCAGCGCAGCGGGGCCGACGGCCTGTCACTGCTGCTTCTGGTGGTGGTCTACGGCGGCGTTTTCGGCTGCATCTGGCTGCTGGAGCATAAGCACAAAAGTCCCAAGGGCCATATCGTCATCAGCGGAAAAGCGGCCCTCGTGGCCGTCGTCATGGCGGCGATGGTCTTCGCGGTGAGCAACCTGCTGTTCTTGGGCGACCGCGAGGTGGACATGAGCGTCTACTACATCCGCACGCTGGTGGACATCTGCGGCGTGCTCATCCTGACGGTCCAGCACGAACAGCTGCGGGAGGCGGCGCTCCACAGCGAGCTTGCCGCCATGGACGAGGTGCTCCACCGCCAGTACGAGCAGTACAAGCGGAGCAAGGAGGGCATCCGGCTCATCAACAGCCGCTATCACGAGCTGAAGATCCAGATCGCGAACATCCGCGCCGAGCGCGACCGGGCCAAGCAGGACGCGGCTCTGGCCCGGATGGAGAGCGGCCTCCGGCAGTATGAGGCCGAGAACAAGACTGGCAACCCGGTATTGGATACCCTATTGACCGCCAAAAGCATGGACTGCCAGCAGCGCGGCATCAACATGACCAGCGTGGCCGACGGCAGCCAGCTGGGCTTTCTGAGCACGCGGGAGCTGTGTACCCTCGTGGGCGCGCCGCTGGACAACGCCATCGAGAGCGTGCTGGCCGAGCCCGACCCCGAAAAGCGTCTGCTGCGGGTGGCCATCTACAACCAGAGCGGCTGCGTGATGCTCCGCTTCGAGAACTACTGCGCCCAGCCCGTGGAGCTGGGCGCGGACGGTCTGCCCGTCCACAACGCCCACGGCGGCTACGACCTGCAGGGCGTGCAGGCGGCCGCCCAGCGCCACGACGGCACCATGACCCTTCATTGGGCCGACGGCTGGTTTACCCTGCGGATCCTGCTGCCGGTCCCATCGTGAGAAACGTCTCTGTCATCGCTGTGCGATGACAGAGACGTTTTGTTATTCTGCACAATAAAACCGCTCCCAAAATTGTGGATTAGCACAATAAAATTTGCGACTAATTTGAAACTTTTGCAGATTGCGCATCCGAGACGACAGGTTATGCGGAGAACGGTTCGTTTTGCGGTTTATATGATAAAATGACATCAAGCAAAGGAGTGGACGCACTCCTGAGAACAGCCATGAACCGGGTCGTGTACCCAAAAGAGAAGGAGTTAACAGTTATGGCACAGAAGAAGAAGGACAGTAAGATGATGGGTAAGATCATCAAAACTGCCGTTTCGGGTGTGTTGTGTGTCGCATTGGCGGGCGGTATTGTTGCGGCCAATGTACTGATCCCGCCTAATGCCAGCAGCGTGCAGAGCATTTTGGGACTGAAGAGCGGCGGCATCGACAACAGCAAGGCAAAGACCGAAGGCATCAATATGGAATACAGCAAGCCCGGCTTTGACACAGAGGATGCGCTGGTTGAGGATGAGATCGCTCTGAATAAGAAGATCGCCGCCGAGGGTATCATTCTACTGAAGAACGATGCAGGAAAGATGCCGTACAGCACGGATACGACCTTCAGCTTTGTCAGCCATTCGGCAGTCAGCTACATTGGCGGCAATAAGGTCGATATGAAAACTGCTTTTGAAGATGCAGGCTTTGGCGTTAATGAAGCGCTCTGGAAGTTTTATTCCGAAGGCAACGGCAAGGACTACGGTCTGGGCGTTGGTTCTGTTTCCTATGGTGATGACGAGGACTTTTCCATCAACGAATGCCCCCTGTCTGTCATGAAAGCAGAGCCGGGTCTGACCGATTCCATGAAGAATACGGTTCCTGTTTTTGTGTTCAGCCGTGTGGCGGGCGAAGGCCGTGATATGCCCCGCTCCATGTACAACCACACCGATGTGGAAGAGGACAAGACCAAGACCTACCTCGAGCCGGATTCCGTGGAACTGGAGATCCTCCAGTACCTGAACGACAACTTTGACGATGTCGTGCTGCTGCTCAACTCCAGTGCAGCGGTCGATCTGAGCTGGGTGGAGGATTATCCCAGCATCCACACGGTCATCTCGGCTCCTGCCATGGGCGACTACGGCCTGTGCTCTCTGGCCGAGATCTTCTCCGGCAAGGTGAATCCCTCCGGCCGCACCGTGGATACCTATGAAGTGGATGCCATGAACAGCCCGGCGGCGCAGAACTTCGGCGACTTTGCCTACTATGACGAGAATGGTAACCTGACCAAGTACAACTACGTCAGCTACAAAGAGGGCATCTATGTTGGCTACCGCTATTACGAGACCCGTTACGAGGACAAGGTCCTCGGTCAGGGCAACGCAGGCGATTACAACTACGATGACGCTGTGATGTATCCCTTCGGCTACGGCCTGTCCTACACCACCTTTGATTGGTCCGACTACAACACCAGCTGGGATGGCGACACCTGCACCGTCACGGTCAAGGTGACCAACACCGGTTCTGTTGCCGGCAAGGACGTTGTGGAAGTGTATGCACAGAGCCCCTACACCGATTATGACAAGACCAACAAGGTGGAAAAGGCTGCGGTTGAACTGGTCGGTTACGCCAAGACCTCGGAGCTGGCTCCCGGTGCAAGCGAGACCGTTACGGTCACCTTCGATCAGGAACAGCTGAAGTCCTACGACTACACCAACGCCAAGACCTACATTCTGGATGCCGGTGACTACTACATCACCGCCGCCAAGAACGCACACGATGCCGTCAACAACATCCTTGCTGTCAAGGGCAAGACCGTGGAAGACGGCATGACCGCCGATGGCAACACCGAGTTTGTGGCGACCTATACCCCGGCCAACGGCACCGTGGATACCACGACCTATAAGAACGACACCACCACCGGCGTGGAGGTCACCAACCAGCTGGATCAGGCAAACGGCGGCTTCCAGTATCTCTCCCGCAGTGACTGGACCGGCACCTGGCCGACCACCGATGGCGAGGTCAGCGACCAGATCAGCACTTGGGGCAACCCCATCAACGGCACCGATGCAAACGGCAACCCCGCTTCCTATACTTACTATAAGACCATCAGCAGCGAGGATCTGGCAAAGCTGGATTCCTTCGATTCCCTGAACACCACCGATCCTTCTACCCTGACCGATGAGCTTGTCTACGGCAAGGACAACGGCCTCGGCCTGATCGATATGCGTGGTCTGGATTACAACGATCCCAAGTGGAACGACCTGCTCGACCAGCTGACCCCCAGCGATTACCAGACCCTGATCACCCAGTCCGGCTATGGTACGGCAGCCATCAAGTCCGTGGACAAGCCTGCTGCAACAGACCGTGACTCGGCAACCGGTCTGGTGAACTATGGTTTTGATGCAAGCGGCAACTTTGTTTTCAGCAGGAACATCGCCCACTGCGGCGTCATCGTTCTGGCCCAGACCTACAACGATGATCTGGCCACTCACTACGGCGAGAACATTGGCGACGAGTCCTACTATCTGGATGTCGATGGCTGGTATGCACCGGCAGTCAACATGCACCGCACTGCATTCTCCGGCCGCAACAGCGAGTATTACTCCGAGGACCCGTTCATCGGCGGTCACATTGCTTCCCTCGAGTGTGAGGGTGTCGCCTCCCGCGGTATGTATGTCTTTGTCAAGCACTACGCCATCAACGATCAGGAGGACCACCGCGGCGACCGTGAAGGCCAGTACAGCATTGCGACCTTCCTGAACGAGCAGGCGGCCCGCGAGATCTACCTCAAGCCCTTTGAGATGTGCGTCAAGTCTGATAAGGTCGAGATAAACTATGCAAAGGACAACGGCGACGGCACTTACAGCAATGCCACCACCGAGATCCCGTCCGTCACCGGCATCATGACCTCCTTCAACCGCGTTGGCTATACCTGGGCCGGCGGCAACTACAACATGATCACCGGCCTGCTGCGCAACGAGTGGGGCTTCCACGGCTTTATCATCACCGACAACGCAAACACCGGTGTCTTTATGGACGCTGGCCAGATGATCCAGGCGGGTGCTGATGGCAAGCTGACCAACCTGCCCACCGGCGCACGCTATACCTTCAACAAGAATGATGTTTCGGATTATCACTATGGCCGTGAGGCAGTCCACAACATCCTGTATACTATTGCAAACTCCAAGGCAATGAACGGCGGTATGCCGGGCAGCCGTTATCTGGCAAAGGTCGAGCCTTACCAGAAGGTCATCTACGCGGTGGATGGCGTCTGCGGCGGTCTGATCGCAGTCCTGGTCATCCTGACCATCTTCCGCTTCCGGAAAAAGAAAGAGGACGACATCAAAACCGTCTGAGTAATACAAAAAACGGAAGGGGCGGCGGGCAAAGCCTCCGTCGCCCCTTCTTTTTATCAGGAGCGATCCATGAAACACACAGATATCATCAACAGCTTGGATCTGGAACAAAAATGCGCCCTGCTCTCGGGCGGCACGGTGTTCACCACCCGGGCGCTGCCGGGCAAGGGCATCCCGGCCATTACCCTGTCCGACGGCCCCAACGGCGTGCGCAAGCAGGCGGGCGCAGCCGACCATCTGGGCCTGAACCCCAGTGTGCCCGCCACCTGCTTCCCCACCTCGGCCACCGTGGCCAACAGCTGGGACCCCGCGCTGGGCGAGGCTGTGGGCGCAGCTATGGGCGAAGAAGCAGCGGCACAGGGCGTGTCGGTGCTGCTGGGCCCCGGCCTGAACATCAAGCGCAGCCCGCTGTGCGGTCGGAACTTCGAGTATTTCTCGGAGGACCCCTACCTTGCCGGCAAGATGGCAGCGGCCTACGTCCGCGGCATCCAGAAAAACGGCGTTGCCGCCTGCCCCAAGCACTTTGCGGTGAACAGTCAGGAGCTGCGCCGCATGGCCTCGGACTCCATCGTGGACGAGCGCACCTTCCGGGAGATCTACCTGACAGGCTTTGAGATGGTGGTCAAAGAGGCCCAGCCCAAGACCATCATGTCGGCCTACAACCTGATCAACGGCACCTACGCCAACGAGAACGCCCACCTGCTGCAGGATATCCTGCGGAAGGACTGGGGCTTTGAGGGGGCCGTGGTCACCGACTGGGGCGGCAGCAACGACCACGCCCTTGGCGTGAAGAACGGCTCTACCCTGGAAATGCCCTGCCCGGGTGATGACTCCATCCGGGAGCTGATAAAGGCGGTGCAGACCGGCAAGATCACCGAAGCGGACGTGGACGCCCGGCTGGAGGAGCTGCTGGAGCTGGTGTTCACCACCAAGGCAGCGGTGGACGCTGCCCCCAGCAAGTTTGACGCCGACGCCCACCACGCCCTGGCCGCCTGCGGCGGCCTGCTCCACACGGGGGCGACGGGCACCAATGTCAACGACGTGGCGGTGCTTCTCATCCGCCGCTGAGTGGTTCCTTTCCC
>ENA-OQIV01001240-OQIV01001240.1-human-gut-metagenome-genome-assembly--contig:-NODE-1240-length-10565-cov-3.843345_pt1 | contig 10565 bp, 8 predicted proteins | sample MGYA00242588_ERZ504753 | MGnify/ENA primary metagenome ERZ504753 (study PRJEB26092, sample SAMD00036359) | human gut metagenome | host: Homo sapiens | study: EMG produced TPA metagenomics assembly of... | reverse complement strand
TACTGTTTACCATGATCGAACGTACGAAGCATGGTGGTCATATAACAGATGTCGATGGTAATATCAAGGCATTCCCCGATTATTAGCTGGAGCAAACAATCAGCTAACTTTCAGAGCTTTACAGAGCTTGACAGAGGGGGTATTCAGAATAACTCGAATTGAATCGGAAACAGTTTTATATAGTATCCCACTTGGGTTTACCTTACCTCAGATTGACAGAGAGTGACAATAGGTTGGAGCTCTCCTAAGGATTAAGTGCAGGTTCGATTCCTGCAGGGAACGTTTTCAAAACGAGGACAGCAACTTTCTTTATTCAGCCACTGTCCTCGTTTTATTTTTCTATTTCTCTTTTCTTCTTACAAAAACAACTACACCTGTCACCGCAATACAAACAACGCAAAAAATCACATACGATTTTGAATATTTAAAAATTCACATATCCCTGCAGCCAGATCTCACCTTTAAATCGTCTTCCAATCTCTGGCTCTCCCAGAACCTCTTTCTTCGGAACACAAACATCGAACTCCAGTTCATTGACATCCAGTTTCATCTGATAAAGCCGTTCTCCGGTCAATGTATTCTCCCGCTCTCTGATCGCCAGAATCTCTCCCATAATTGAATACAGATCACATTCCACCCCATAAGGCATAAAGTAACTGTCCACAATGGAATATACATCCTCTGTGGCCAATCTACGAGAAACTTTTGAGTAGATATCCATATCTTCCAGAGTCAACGTTTCAATTGCTCCCTGATCTCCATTACGGGCAGCACTCAAAAGTTGCTTTCGTGTTTTTGCTTCCTCTCTTGCGAAACGCATCTGTGTCTCGCTTTTTCTTACAGGCAGCAGGATTCTCCCGGACAGAGCAAGACCGGAAAAAGTGACACCGTTTGGAGCTCCTGTCATCATACCCAGCTGACGCTCTTTCATATATTCTACGCCATTTTGCATTGTAAAAATCAGACTGATCCCCACTTTTGCATCTTCACAGATTCCTACGTACTGTTCGCGCTCGATTCGTTTTTCAATGGAAACATCTGCATATGTTGTAACACCACTTCCCTGAAAATACGGGAAATAGTATTCCATATCAAACTGGTCATGATCATCCAGTTCTCCACACAATGTAATCCCCACATCCTGACCGTATTCCTTTTGAAATTCACAGTAGTCTGCTTCTTCATTATAGGAAACGGTCATCTGATGGGTAAAGGTTTCTCTTGTCTGCTCCAATATTTCTTTTAGCTCTGCTTTTTTCTTGATGGGACCAAACCCAATTGCTTTCAAATACTGATGCATATTACTCCTTATTTTTTCGGTTCGATCACTGCATTTCCACCCATATATGGACGTAACGCTTCCGGAATCTTCACAGATCCATCTGCCTGCAGATTGTTCTCCAGGAACGCGATCAGCATTCTTGGTGGTGCAACAACTGTATTATTCAGTGTATGTGCAAAATATTTTCCGTCTGCACCTTTTACACGGATACCAAGTCTTCTGGCCTGTGCATCTCCCAGATTTGAGCAGCTTCCTACTTCAAAGTATTTCTGCTGTCTTGGAGACCATGCCTCCACATCCACAGACTTCACTTTCAGATCCGCAAGATCTCCGGAACAGCATTCCAGTGTGCGAACCGGAATGTCCATAGAACGGAATAAATCCACTGTGTTCTTCCACAATTTTTCATACCAGTCCATGCTCTCTTCCGGTTTACATACAACGATCATTTCCTGTTTTTCGAACTGGTGAATACGATATACACCACGTTCCTCAATTCCGTGTGCCCCTTTTTCTTTTCTGAAGCATGGAGAATAACTTGTCAGTGTCTGTGGCAGCTGCTCTTCCGGAAGAAGTGTATCGATAAATTTACCGATCATAGAGTGCTCACTTGTTCCGATCAGATAGAGATCTTCTCCTTCAATCTTATACATCATTGCATCCATTTCTGCAAAACTCATAACACCTGTCACAACATTGCTACGGATCATAAACGGAGGAATACAGTAAGTAAATCCTCTGTTGATCATGAAATCTCTTGCATAGGAAATAACTGCAGAATGCAATCTCGCAATATCTCCCATCAGATAATAAAATCCGTTTCCTGCCACTTTTCTTGCACTATCCAGATCGATTCCATTGAATCTTTCCATAATTTCTGTGTGATATGGAACTTCAAAATCAGGAATAACCGGCTCACCAAAGCGCTCCAGTTCCACATTTTCACTGTCATCTTTTCCAATCGGAACAGATGGATCAATGATATTTGGAATTGTCATCATGATTTTTTTAATTTTTTCTTCTACTTCTTTTTCTTCTGCAGAAAGTGCTTCCATCTTATCTGCACTCTCTGTTACTTTTCTTTTCAGCTCTTCTGCCTCTTCTTTTTTGCCCTGAGCCATCATTGCACCAATCTGTTTTGATGTTTTGTTTTTCTCAGCTCTAAGTGCTTCTACTTCACCTTTAATTTCACGATTTTTCTGATCCAGTTCCAATACCTCATCTACCAGTGGTAACTTAGAATCCTGAAATTTGTTTTTAATATTCTGTTTTACAACTTCCGGATTTGATCTTACAAATTTGATATCTAACATAATTTTCCTCCTCATACAGTGTATATCACTGCTTCATTGCTTTTTTCAAAGACTCTCTTTCTTCTTCTCCGAGTTCCATATAGCTTTCGCCTTTTACAATTTCCTTTATATAGGTATAACACCCTTCTCGGCTGTGCATCGCATTAAACACCCAGCCATTATTATTTTCATCTAACATCGTCAGAACAAAACTGAGATTTCCTCCCATTTCCTGAAATGCATCATAACGTACAATTCCTATTTTCTGATAATGTGTTTTCATTCTTTTGTAAATTGTATCAATATCTCTTGTATTCTGTTTTACTGCGCGTTCCAGTTTTTCTACTGTTTTAAACTGCTCCAGAAATCCTTTTTCCAGAGATTTACCATCTTTTCCGCGCATAAAAATCTGATATTTTGCCTGCATACGCTTATGTTTCATTTGCAGATTGATCACAATCCCAATGAAAACCACCTGCATGATCAACAAAACAATTACCAGATACAGTAATACTTCTGTTGCCATTCTCATGTCTCCTTCTTATATCTGCGGGACACCTCTTAGCTTTGAATGGACATGATCAAGTCGAATATTCGCTCCAATTCTTCCTCTGAATAATATTCGATTTCAATTTTCCCCTTACCATTCGATTTTGGATTTACATTTACCTTTGTCCCCATGATTCCCTTCATTTTTTCTTCCAGGTTTTCATAGATAAATGTATGCTCAATTTTTTCTTTTTTTGCAGTCTTCTTGGGATTTTTCAATATTTTAATCAGCTTCTCAGTCTCCCTCACACTGAGCTTCTCATCAAATATTTTATTTGCAATTGTGTACTGTTGTTCTTCGTCTTCCAATGCAAGTAACGCTCTGGCATGTCCGGTTGAGATCATATCATCAATCACCATCTGCTGAACCTTACTGTTAAGTTTTAAAAGACGCATTGAGTTTGTCACTGCCGTTCTGCTCTTCGATACACGTTCTGCAATCTCATCCTGTTTTAGATGAAACTCTTTCAATAATCGCTTGTATGCAATTGCTTCTTCAATTGGATTCAGATTTTCTCTCTGAATATTTTCAATCAAAGAAATCTCCACAACTTCCTGCTCCGTATATTCACGAACCAGTACCGGTACTTCTTTTAATCCGGCAAGCTTTGCCGCTCTCCATCTTCTTTCTCCTGCAATGATTTCATAATAATCATTTTTCTTTTGTACCAAAAGTGGCTGAAGTACGCCAAACTGTTTGATAGAATCTGCCAGCTCAAGAAGGGCATCTTCATCAAAATCTTTTCTCGGCTGTTCACTATTTGGTTCTACCTGAGTAATCTTTACTATAGTCTCCCCGGATTTTTCCACTTTTACTTTTTCTTTTTGAGTTTTATTAGCCTGTTTTTCTGTTGTCTTCACTGTCTTGTTTGGAATCAGACTGTCTAACCCCTTTCCAAGTCCATTTCTTTTCACTGCCATTTTATTCTTCTCCTTTATTGATCACTTCTTCAGCCAATAACAAATAACTTTCTGCTCCTGAAGATTTTGGGTCATATAAATTTATTGGCATACCATAACTTGGCGCCTCTGCCAGCCGGACATTTCTTGGAATAATCGTTTTGTAGATGTTTTGATTTAAATTGTCTTTTACATTTTCTACAACCTGGAGTGAGAGGTTCGTTCTGGCATCATACATTGTGAACACAACGCCTTCTATTTCTAATTTTGGATTTAATCTCTCCTGAACAAGCTCTATTGTGTGGATCAATTGGCTTAATCCTTCCAATGCATAATACTCACACTGAATCGGGACAAGTACTGAATTTGCTGTGGTCATTGCATTGATCGTTAGCATACTCAATGCCGGTGGACAATCTATGATAATATAATCATATCTGTCCTTCACTTTTTCAACTTCATTTTTAATAATGTATTCTTTATTATCAACACCAATCAATTCAATTTCTGCTGCCGACAAATTAACATTAGACGGAAGTACATCCAGGTTTTCATAGACTTCTTTGCAAATACATTCTTCAATCCCAATATTCCCAATAATTAAATCATATACTGTATTTTCAACTTCATCTTTATTTACACTCAGTCCACTTGTCATATTTCCCTGTGGATCCATATCAAGTGCCAGAACTTTTTGTCCAAGACTTGCAAGTGAAGCTGATAAATTGATAGCTGTTGTAGTTTTACCTACTCCACCTTTTTGATTTGCAATCGCTATAATTCTTCCCATATTCGTACTCCTTTCATTGAACACGTTCTTATTATATCACCTTTTACTTTTATTATCTATACAATGTTTCACGTGAAACATTGTGATTTTTATGAAATGTTACTGTTTACACTAGATATTTCGTATTCAATACTTTCTCTCTACTTTTTAAAATGTTTCACGTGAAACATTTTTGACTATAATTCTTATAATCATTTTGTGATTCAGCATACATCTACCGTTCCATTTATTTTTGTGCCAAGTTTGTCCAAATAGTTGTTTCCGGCACAATTTCTTCTTCATTTCCCGCATAGACCTAATTCAGCTTTTCCTCTCCTCTATTAAATTTAAACTATTTCTCATTGTATCATAAAAACTACTTTTCAGATAGATTTTTCATTAATCCAAAATGTTTCACGTGAAACATTGGCTATTTACTGTTTGTCTCACAGAATTTTTCAAATTTTCTTTATTTGACACCTCTCCTGTAGTATAATAAGAAAGTATAAATGGAATTATAAAGGAGGGTATCATTTTGAACTGGAAGAAAAATTTGAAAACTTGTACGATCCTGACAGGATTAACCGTTGCTTCTATGCATATCGTTAATCGTTTCGTTTACTATATGTCTACAATAGATGAAATGCTGTCTGACAAAAATGCAGAATATTATGACTGGCGTTTTGGACGCATTTGCTACCACAAAACAGGAAGTGGATCTCCTCTTCTCTTGATCCATGATCTAAACGTCTGCAGTTCTTCCTATGAATGGAACCAGATTGTAGATCAATTATCTAAAACAAATACTGTATACACAATTGATTTATTAGGCTGTGGACGCTCGGACAAACCCTATTTGACCTATACAAATTATCTTTATGTCCAGTTAATCACTGATTTTATTAAACATATCATTGGTGAAAAAACTGATATTATCGCAATGGGGGAATCCGGTTCTTTTGTCTTAATGGCATGTGCTAATGATCACTCAATTATTGACAAAGTTCTTTTAATTAATCCTGGTGATTTGATTGAACTTTCAAAAATACCGACAAAGCGTACAAAGTTAAAACAGCATTGTATTAACATGCCTGTTGTAGGAACATTTCTTTACAATTTACGCTTTAATAAACGAACCATCGAAAGAGATTTACACTTAAATGGATACTATGATTTCAAGAAAATTGATACAAATACAGTAAAGACCTTTTTTGAAGCTGCACATACAGACAATACTGCCGGAAAATATCTGTATTCCAGCATCAAATCTCGCTTTACAAATGCAAATGTGATGTATTCTTTAAATCGAATTAACAACAGCGTGTTTATTATTGTAGGGAATGCAAATCCAGAATATGCACTAATTGCAAACCAATATCAAAATTATATGCCTTCTATTGAAATTCAAGAAATTGATCATACCAAACGTTTTCCACATCTGGAAGACCCTGAAACGTTTTTAGAACAGGTTGAAATTTTATTTGATATCAACAACGGAGAAGAGTTATCCACAAAATAATGTGGATAACTCTTCTTTTTTGGTGGATAAACTGTGAATAACGTAAAAAAAGGATGTAAACTTTTAAATTGTTGTACAATTAAAATACTTTACATCCTTTTTGTTTACTTCTTGATTTTTAAAGAATAATTTTTTTATTTCTCTCTTGTTTTATGACAATGGTTCTTTTGCTGGAAGTCCTGCTTTTCTCGGGTATTTTTTTCGTGTCTCAGAAATCTTTTTTATTTTCACAAAAGAACGTCCAATCTCGGTATCCGGCAGCTGAAACTTTACTGTTTTCTCAATTTTTCCACCAAGAAGAGACACTGCTTTTTCCGATTGTTTCAATTCGTCTTCAACAGTTCCTGATTTATAGGATACGAACATCCCGCCTACTCGTATATATGGAATGCAGTATTCACTCAAGGTTGACAGATTTGCCACTGCACGGGACACACACAGGTCAAATTGTTCTCTGTATGCTGTCTGCTTTGCAAAATCTTCTGCTCTTCCATGAAGCGTTTCCACATCTTCGAGCCCTAATTTTTCTACTACGGCATCTAAAAAATTAATTCTTTTTTTCAGAGAATCCAACAATACGACTTTCAGATGAGGAAAGGCAATCTTTAACGGCAGTCCCGGAAATCCCGCGCCGGTTCCGATGTCAATCACAGAATTTACCTGATTCATATCCACTGTTTTTACAATTGCAAGGCTGTCCACAAAATGTTTCTCATTTACTTCATCATACTCGGTGATCCCTGTCAGGTTCATCACCTTATTCCACTCCACCAGAAGCTCATAATACTGATGAAACTGCTCTTTCTGGCGTTCTGTCAGCCGGATATCCAGCTGGCTTAATTGCTGTTCAAATTTATTTTCCATACACTCTCCTGTTCTCTCATCTGCTCTCCAGATACACCAGCAGAACCGAAATATCTGCCGGAGATACCCCGGATATCCGGGATGCCTGCCCGATGGATGCCGGTCGGATCTGCGACAATTTCTGCTTTGCCTCTAATCGCAGACTCTGTACCTCTTCATAATTAATATCTGCAGGAATCCGCTTTTTCTCCAGTTTTTTAAACTGCTCTACCTGCTTTTTCTGCCGTTTGATATAACCTTCATACTTAATGTTAATATTCACCTGCTCTGCAACATCGTATTTAAGCTCTGGACGCATTTTATCCACTGAGGCAAGGATTTCATAGCTAAGCTCCGGACGACGGATCAGATCAGCCAGAGACGCGCCTGAAACAAGCGGTGTACTTCCGCAGGACTCCAGAAGCTCCTGTACTTCTTTGGTCGTTCCCACATGCACACTTTCCACACGCTCGATCTCTTTTTGAATCTGCTCTTCTTTTTTCAGCAGGTTCTGATAGCGCTCCTCCTCGATCAGCCCGACTTCATATCCGATCTTTGTCAGTCTGAGATCTGCATTATCCTGTCTTAAAAGCAGACGGTATTCTGCTCTGGAAGTCATCATTCGATACGGCTCATGACTCTCTTTTGTGACCAGATCATCAATCAGAACTCCGATATATCCCTCGGAACGGTCAATGATGATCCCTTCCTTGCCCTGTAGCTTTCTCGCCGCATTAATACCCGCTACAAGCCCCTGCGCTGCTGCCTCCTCATACCCGGAGCTTCCGTTAAACTGCCCGCCGCTGAACAGCCCTTCGACATTTTTAAACTCCAGTGTACTCTTTAACTGTCTCGCATCAATACAATCATATTCGATGGCATACGCATTTCTTACAATTTTCGCATGTTCAAGCCCCGGCACGCTGCGGTACATCGCATACTGAACATCTTCCGGAAGAGAGCTTGACATCCCTCCCACATACATTTCGTTGGTGTCCAGTCCTTCCGGCTCAATAAACACCTGGTGCCGGTTCTTATCTGCAAATTTTACCACCTTGTCCTCAATCGACGGACAATATCTCGGTCCTGTTCCCTCGATCATTCCTGAAAACAACGGAGAACGGTCCAGATTTTCTCTGATAATTTCATGGGTCTTTTCATTCGTATAAGTCAGCCAGCAGGAAACCTGATTGATCTGGATGTCCTCAGGGTCTGTCGTAAAGGAAAACGGTACGATCCGCTCGTCTCCTTTCTGCTCTTCCATTTTGCCAAAATCAATACTTCTCTTGTCAATACGCGCCGGCGTTCCTGTCTTAAACCGATACATTTCGATTCCAAGTTCTTTCAGACTGTCTGTCAGATAATTTGCCGGCTGCAGTCCGTTTGGCCCGGTCTGCATGCTGACGTCTCCGTAAATACATCTCGCCTTTAAATAGGTTCCGGTGCACAATACGACCGCTCTGCAGCGATATGTGGCACCGGAATAAGTTCTGACTCCTGTAATGATTTTTTTTCCGTCAGCCCCATCCTCAGCAAGAATCTCTGTCACTTCCATCTGCTTGATTTCCAGATTCTCCTGATCCTCAAGCACCTTTCGCATCGTTTTACTGTAATTTGCCTTGTCCGCCTGCGCACGCAGAGAGTGCACAGCCGGTCCTTTTGAACTGTTCAGCATCTTAGACTGGATAAAAGTCCGGTCGATCACCTTTCCCATCTCACCGCCCAACGCGTCCACTTCTTTGACAAGGTGTCCTTTGGAACTGCCCCCGATATTCGGATTACACGGCATCAGCGCAATACTGTCCACACTTACTGTAAACATCAGTGTCTGAAATCCCATCCTCGCACACGCAAGCGCTGCTTCACATCCGGCATGCCCTGCTCCTACGATCACCACATCATATTCATCTTTATTTTCCCATACAGAATTTGCTGAATATTTCATTGACCAAATCTTCTCCTATCGTTTCTCCTGTAATACTTCCAAGTGCCTCATATGCATCCATCAGATCGATGGAATAAAAATCTTCCGGCATTCCCATCTCAATGCTTTCTTTCACTTTTTTCAATGAGTTATATGCATCCTGAAGTGCCGATTTTTGTCTCATATTTGTAATATATACTTCATCGTTAAATGAAATCTCACCTTGCAAAAACATCTTTTTTAACAGATTTTCAAAATCTCTGATTCCCTGTTCTTCCTTCGCAGATATTTCAATCATCGGAATATTTTTGCACGCCCCGCCAATTTCTTTTTGAAGCTGTTGTTCAAGATTTTCTTTTGAAATGAGTACATTCAGGTCCATTTTATTTAACAAAATGACCGCCTTTTTACCTGCAATGATTTTCATGATTTCTATATCATTTTCATCAAGTTCACGTGATGCATCTACAACATAGATAATTAAATCTGCCTGCTCTGCATATTCTTTTGCTTTATCTACACCGATTTTTTCTACCTTATCTTCCGTCTCGCGTATTCCTGCTGTATCAATCATATTTAAATTCAGCCCCTGAATGTGAATCTGTTCCTCAAGCACATCTCGCGTTGTACCTTCTATATCTGTTACAATTGCACGTTCTCTTCCTGAAAGAACATTTAAAAGAGACGATTTTCCGGCATTTGGCTTTCCGAGAATAACTGTCTGAATTCCTTCTTTCATGATTCTTCCATTTTCCGAAGAATCAATCAAATCTTTTAATTCTTCCGACAATGTTTCCACAACGTCTTCCAACTGCTCCCCATAACCATCAACACTAATATGTTCCGGGTCGTCCAATGCGGTTTCAATAAATGCCGTATGATAAATAATCTGCTTTCGAATCTCTTCTATCTTTTTCTTTACACTGCCCTTTAACTGGCTCATAGAACTCTTCAGTGCATATTCATTTTTTGCAGTAATCACATCAATCACTGCTTCTGCCTGAGAAAGATCCATCTTTCCATTTAAGAAAGCTCTCTTTGTAAATTCTCCGGGTTCTGCCGGTCTTGCCCCATTTCGAAGTACTGTATCTAATACTCTTTTTACCACATAAACGCCGCCATGACAATTAATTTCAACAGTATCTTCACCGGTAAATGTTCTTGGCGCCCGCATAATACTGACAAGCACTTCATCTATCGTCTCTTTTCCATCCACTATATACCCATAATGTATGGTGTGTGACTGCACTTTTGACAGCACTTCTTTTCCTTTATATATTTTATCTATTACCTGAAATGCTTCTTCTCCACTAATTCGGACAATCCCGATTCCTGAATTCGACATTCCTGTAGAAATCGCTGCAATCGTCTCTTTACTATACATCGCAATTCTCCTCTTAAACAAAAGGAACGATTCACACTTCACGAAATTATTCCGTGAAGCGTAAACCGTCCTCTATCACCTACATCACTATTTTTTCAATGTG
>ENA-OQIV01001182-OQIV01001182.1-human-gut-metagenome-genome-assembly--contig:-NODE-1182-length-10996-cov-3.512867_pt1 | contig 10996 bp, 10 predicted proteins | sample MGYA00242588_ERZ504753 | MGnify/ENA primary metagenome ERZ504753 (study PRJEB26092, sample SAMD00036359) | human gut metagenome | host: Homo sapiens | study: EMG produced TPA metagenomics assembly of... | reverse complement strand
GTTAATAAGGGGTATAAAGTTACAGGTGTAGATGCTTCTGACAATATGCTTGAAATAGCAAGGAAAAATAATCCTGATGTTGAATTTATAAAAAAGGACGCATCTAAATTGGATTTTAATAACCGGTTTGACGGAGTTTTTTCAAATGCAGTTTTCCATTGGATTGATGACCAAAATGGGCTTTTAAAGGGTATAAATAATGCTTTAAAGACTAGTGGTCAGCTTGTATGTGAATTTGGTGGCAAAGGCTGTGCTGAAACTGTTCACAGTGAATTGGAAAGGCTTTTTGCCAAAAGAGGTTTAAAGTATAAAAGAACTTTTTATTTTCCGACTATAGGAGAATATATGCCGTTAGTGGAGAAAAATGGATTTAAAGTTACTTATGCTGTCCTTTTTGATAGAAAAACATATTTAAAAGGGGATTTGATTTCTTGGATAAATATGTTTGACAAAGCACCTTTTGAGGGTGTTGATGAAGAAGTTGCCGACGATATAAAGAAAGAGGCACAGGAAAAATTAAAAACTGTGCTTTGTGAAGACGGAAAATGGTTTGTAGACTATGTCCGTTTGCGTTTTAAAGGAGTAAAAGTATTATGAAAAAATTATTAGTTATAGCACTTGCTACTGCCTTATGCTTTACAACAGGTTGTGGCAAAAAACAGGATAAAAATTCAACTGATGAATCTACTACAATAGAAACTTCAACAGAGGAAACAACTGACGAAACTTCAACAGAAACAGAAGAAACAACAGTTGAAGAAACAAAGGCAAAGAATGTTGAAAACGAGGTAAATATTACTGTACAGTCTTCACCTGAAACAAACAAGACAGTTAGTAAGGCTAATCAGAACAATACTCAGAAACAACAGGTTGTTAAGGACGATTTTAAGCCTAATGCCTCTGGTTCTCCTTTACAGAATGTAAGTGGAGATGTTTATAAGGCTGTAAGTAATGACGTTCGTTCATATGCAAATGCCTCAGCTACATCTCAGAATGTTTCCAGTTTAAAGGCTAAGTCACAGGCACTTTGTAAACTTTCAAGTGATTCTAAATTTACACAGACAGGTTATGACCTTATATCTTCCAGTGCAGAATTGGCAAACATCAATAACTTAATTACAGCAAATTCTGACAAGGTTTCACAGGAAAATAAGGATTTATATGCAAATGTAAAAGAAGACTTGTCAGTAAATGTTGAAATATTCTTGAATATGGATGATATTTCTACTGTTGATAACACAGCAGATTTTACTTGTAAAAATGAAATTTCAAAACTTTCTCAAAATATAAAATCAGAAATCGGAGAATAAAACTATGCCAAGGATAATGATAAGTGCAACAGGAACAAACTGTGGAAAAACCTCAATAGTCTGCGGTTTGCTTAAAATTTTAAAAGATAGAGGAATGAATGTTAAGGCATATAAATGTGGCCCTGACTATATTGACGGAATGTTCCATAAGGAAGTTCTCGGTGTTGAAAGTAGTAACCTAGATAGCTTTTTCTGTAATAAAGACCAGCTTTGTGCTCTTTTGGATAATGACAAGGACCTTAATGTAATTGAGGGTGGTATGGGCTTTTATGACGGTGTTGGCTTTGAGGATAAAGGCAGTTGCTACGATATATCAAAGTTGACAAATACGCCGGTAGTTCTTGTTATAAACTGCAAGGGTATGAGTAGCTCTATTGGTGCAACGTTGAGGGGCTTTATTGAGTACAGACAGGATAACCAGATTTTAGGTGTTATTTTTAACAGACTTTCTCCTAATCTTTTTGAAGGCTGTAAGGAAGTTGCACTTTCATTGGGAATAGTGCCTTTAGGCTATATTCCGGATATTAAAGAAGGTCTTTTTGACAGCAGATATTTAGGTCTTGTTACTCCTGAAAATATAGACGAGTTCAATGAAAAGATTGAACTTATTGCTATGTATATGAGCCAGTATATTGACGTAGACAGACTTTTAAAGGTTGCAAAGTGTGCTCCAAATAAATTAGTTTATGAAAAGCCAGAAGTAGGGAAAAAGTACGATTGTGTAGTAGCTATTGCCAAAGATGAAGCATTTTGCTTTAACTATGATGATAACGTAGATATGCTTAGAGAATTAGGCTGTACTGTTAAATTCTTTAGTCCTTTGGAAGATAGCCATATACCGGAAGATGCTGACGGTCTTATTCTTTCAGGTGGTTATCCTGAACTTTATGCAAAGAAATTAAGCGAAAATACAGAGCTTATTGACGATATAAGATTAAAAATACAAAATGGTATGCCAACTATTGCCGAATGTGGTGGATTTATGTATTTACATAAGACTATTGAAGACGAGGCAGGCAGAATATATCCTATGGCCGGTATTATTGACGGTGAATGTAGCAAGGGTAAACGTCTTAACAAGCACTTTGGCTATATTACAATGACAGCATCAAGAGATAATGTTCTCTGCAAAAAGGGCGAACAGTTTACTGCTCACGAGTTCCATTATTATAATAGTACAAATGACGGTCACGATTTTAAGGCTGTTAAGCCTGTTGGTGGTCGTAACTGGATTACAGGAAATACTACACCTACTTTCTACGGTGGTTTCCCTCACATTTACTTTAAGGGCAATGAAAATGTAGTATATCAGTTCCTTGATAAATGTAGTAAATAAATAATATTGAAATGCTTAAATTTTTAAAGGTTTTTCCTGAAAAAGTTTAAGCATTTTTTAGTTAAGACACAAATCAATAAAGTTAATATATTTTGAATAAATTTTGGGCTAAAACTCTTTTATTTTGATGAATTTTGTGGTATACTATTCCTTGTGATAAGACTTGATTTAATGTTACTCAATGTTAATGTGACTGTAACAGAACTGTAACATTAATATGGTAAAATAATATTATAGATAAGTGTGAATTATGGCTGGGTTTAGCCACTAATTCTTTACATATTACTTTATTTTGATAGGAGGATATGGCAATGAAGCAGTTGTTTGGCAAATTTGCATGTTTAATGCTTTTAGTTATGGCTTGTTGCGTTGTTGCTCCAGTATCAGCTATGGCAGGTACAGGTGTTGATAATTTTAAGATTACAAGCGGAATAGATACAAGAAAAAGTTCTGAAATTACTTTTGATGCTACAAGAGTTATTTCGGGGACAGCAGAAAAGGGTGCTAAAATAGGTATTACTGTTTATGAACCTTATACTGTTAATGGCAAAACTTACTACAAACTTATTAGAACTTACAACATTACTGTAGGTTCAACAGGTATTTTTAGCCAGAGTATTAGCCTTAAAGAAGGTGCAAACTACTTAGTTGTTGCAGCTCGTAAGGACGGAAAGTATTCAGAAATTAGAACAACAATTAATCGCAAAGACAAGGTGCTTAAGTCTGTTTTATCTCAGAGTATAGCAGTGCCTGGTCAGAGCAAGTGGTAAAACAGGGTTTTACAAAGGTGATTAAATGAAAAACACAGGCAAATTTTTAATGGTTGTTTTTTTAATGTGTTTAGCTATTTATCAGGCAGGAGAGTTATGGTTTGAGGATTTTTCAAGCCATAACTTTTTTTGGTTCGGGAATTTTTCATCTTCCTTTGATGCTAAAGATGTAGGCTATATTACAGATAGACTTATTGTCAATTTGGGCGACAGTAAAGTTGTATGCAAGCAAAGTGATATATACAACAAAAGGTATAAAAAGGATTTTGATACTGCTGTTGGTGAGGCTATGTCCAGAGGTGACTTTGTTGGTCAGCAGGAATTGGACTGGAATACTCTTTTGAAAAAGAGAGCAGTATTTTATCAGTATTCTTTTAACTTCAAAGGTACAGATTCTGCCGATATTTTCAAGGCTACAGTAAAAGTTGATACATTAAATAAAATAACTGATTACAATACCATAATACTTCTTCCTACATCAGACGGAAGTGAAATGCAACTTATATTCTATAATACAGAGAAAAAGACAAATTCAGTTTTCAATATGAAAAACAGTGATGTAATTTCAAAGTGCTATGAAGATTCTGAACTACTGGGCAAGGAGGAACAGAAGTTTAGTTATATTTCTACGGTCTTAAACGGCTTTACAATTTTTGACCAAAATATATTTATTCCTACTTGGGCAAATACAGATGCAAAATATAACCAGCTTGAGCCTTATAACTACTTGGAAGAAAGCAACGGTGTTGAAAAAAATGCCGACGTATTTTTTGACAATCCTATTGGTAAGACAGCTACAAAGAGTAAGGGTGTTGAAACCTTTGGTGATGAAAGTACAGTTGTAAAGTATTATTCTTCAGGTGTTTTAGAGTATTCTAATTACAAAGTGGAAACTGAAAGAGAAAATACATTTGCAAATAATTACATTTCAGCATTGTCTGTTTTGAAAAAAGATGTGTACATTGATAATGAATTTTACTTGGATAGTTACACTGTAGATAATAATGGCAACTATATATTCTATTTTGACTATAAAACAGAGGATTTAAAGCTAAAACCGGCAGAAAGTCTTTCAAGTGAAATAGGTATGAATAGCTTTATAGAAATTACAGCAGTAAAAGGCAGAGTATCAAAGTATAAAAAATATGCTGTATCTTATAAAAAGAGCAATTCTATTGCTACAGCATCTACAGACTATATAGGAGCTATTGATAAGCTCTACAGCAGATTGTACGGCAGTAGCACTCCTAAGCCTGTATCCGATGTAGAACTTTGTTATTTGGCAAATGGAAAAACTGTAGATTTAAACTGGATAATAGATATAGATGGCGAAGAATATATTACAAGCACAAGGTAGGTGTTAAAATGGAGTGGAAAAAGGCTGTTAATTATACTATAGTGTTTCTCTTTTTTGTAAATGCCGTACTTTTTGGCTTGAATATGTATAAGAAAATTGATGTTACAGTTGGGCAGAGCAGACAAAATGGTATAGTGGCTCTACTCGGAAAAGACAATATTACATTAGGCTGTGATTTGCCTGCAAAATATTCTCCTATGGCTTATATAGCTACCGAAAGTTTTACTTTTGACCCTCTTAAATTAAGAGATTTGTTTTTTGCCGATAGTTCTAAGGTAATTAGAACAGATGACAAAAACAAAATAATATTTGCCTATAATGAAGATGTTTTGACTATAGACAAGTCAGATGTAAAATATGTTAAAAAATCAGATAAGCCTATTACGGATATGGAAACAGCTAAGAGTGTTGCCAATGAGTATGTTTCAAATATTAATTCTCTTTTTGGTAAATACGATTATGCTTGTTCCTATGCTACTAAAGATGGTATAAAACTTTGCTACTATGAAAAAGTAAATGGCTACGGCTTTTTTAATAACTACTTTACAGTTGGTTTCAATAAAGACGGGTCACAGGAGATTAACTTTAGCTATAGAACAGTTGTAAAGCAAAATGGTAGTAAAAAAGACATTTTGGCGTCTGATGAGGCTGTTTTTGCAGTTATTAATCCTATTAAGGACAATAGAAAAGCTGGCAAAAGCATTATACAAGACGTGTCTTTAGGATATTATGATAAGGACATTTTGGCTGATGACGACTCTATTTTGCCTTATTATAAAATTGTAGCAGACGGAAACACATATTTCGTAAATGCCCGTACAGGCAGGGTGGACTAAGTTTGTTGACGATGGTGTGTAATTGTGATACTATTAAGAAGTATGCGTAAAAGTAAGAAATATGAAAGGATACAGTTTTAAGCTGAAAGGTTTTGTCTATGAACGTAAAAGGTAAATTATTTTATTTTGTTAAAATTGTAGTATATTTTTTAATTGCTGTTTTATTCTATCTTATGTTTATGAACTTTTTCACTTCATTTTATAAAAATAATGATGTGACAGTAAACTTTTTTGCAGAAGATATGGGAACAGACCCAGTAGAAATATATTATATGCAAAATGGTCAGAAGGATTATAGTGCTGACAGAATGGAAACTATTCCAGTAGGTGACGGAAAGAATTTTAATAATAATGGTGATGTGGACCTTCCACCGGACATAAACCTGTTGAGAGTGGACTTTGGTAGTAAAGTAGGAGCAGAAATAGCTATTAAATCCATTGTTTACAGAAACTATAGTGGTATGGTGACATACACACCTGGGCAGATAAGCAAAATGTATTTTAATCAGGTGGAAATTGTCAGCTGTTCAGATGATGAAATAGTAATCAGAAATATGGGAAATGACCCATATTTGATAATAGAAGATGTACAGGTTCAGCCTTATAAAGAACATAATCAGCTTTGGTCAATTTTATGTGCTTTGATAGGTATGGTTCTCTTTAGTCGTTTTATAAAGTTAAAGAGTATTGTTGCAATAGCGAATGATTTATTAAGCAATAGAAAGCTTATAATGTCTCTTGCAAAAAATGACTTTAAAACAAAGTATGCCGGTTCATATTTTGGTATAATATGGGCATTTATACAGCCGGTTTGTACGATTATAGTATTTTGGTTTGTTTTCCAGATAGGCTTTAGAAATGCTGATGTAGGTAATGTTAAGTATATACTTTGGTTTGCAACAGGTCTTATTCCTTGGTTCTTTTTCCAGGATGGCTGGAATTCAGCAACATATGCTTTTATGGACTATAGCTACCTTGTTAAAAAAGTGAAATTTAAAGTAAATATTTTGCCGGTGATTAAGATTATATCAGCATTTTTTGTTCATATATTCTTTGTAATATTTATGTTCTTCTTCTATGGCTGTTATAAAGAACTCCCTACAATATATGCTATTCAGATTATATATTATTCATTCTGTATGGTGGTATTGGTTACGGCTTTAAGTTTTATTACAGCTCCCCTTATTGTATTCTTTAAGGATTTAGGGCAGGTTATGAATATTATTCTTCAGTTCGGTATGTGGCTCACACCAATAATGTGGTCTATAGATAATCTTCCTGTAAACTTAAAGTGGCTTATTAAATACTTTAAATTTAACCCTATGTACTACATTGTACAGGGTTATCGTGATAGTATGATTTATCATGTTTGGTTCTATAACAATATAAAGCAGACAATGTATTTCTGGATAGTAACTATTTTACTTCTTATTGTAGGTGCAGTAATTTACAGAAAATTAAAGCCACACTTTGCAGATGTGCTTTAAACGAGGTGTATTATGGATAAATATGCAATAAAAGTTAATGACGTAACAAAGGTTTATGCCTTGTATTCTAAGCCTGTTGATAGATTAAAGGAAAGTTTGAGCATTACTAAAAAAAGTTACCATAAAGATTATTATGCTCTTAAAAACATTAGTTTTGATGTTAAAGAAGGAGAGTGTGTAGGTCTTTTAGGTACAAATGGTGCAGGTAAATCAACTATACTTAAAATTATAACCGGAGTATTAAATCCGACTGGTGGCAACGTAGAAATAAACGGTAAAATTTCTGCCCTTTTGGAATTAGGTGCAGGCTTCAATCCTGAGTATACAGGTATTGAAAACATATATATGAATGGTACGCTTATGGGCTTTTCAAGGGCTGAAATAGAACGCAGAATGGAAGATATTTTAGATTTTGCAGATATTGGAGACTTTGTGCATCAGCCGGTTAAGACTTATAGTAGTGGTATGTTTGTACGACTTGCCTTTGCTGTTGCTATAAATATTGACCCAGAAATACTTATTGTTGATGAAGCATTAAGTGTAGGTGACGTTTTCTTTCAGGCTAAGTGTTATAAAAAGTTTGAGGACTTTAAAAAAGCCGGTAAGACAATTTTATTAGTTACTCATTCTTTGGGAACAGTTGCTAAGTATTGTGATAGAGCTATTATACTTGATAAAGGTGAAAAACTTGCTGAAGGCGAGCCTACAGAAATGATTGACCTTTACAAGAAGGTTCTTGTAAATCAGAATAAGGCAACTGTTAAAAAAGAAAAGACTAAAAATAGTGATAGCAATAAAGATGAAAATACAGAGGATTTATGGAAAAATCAAATCATTACCAATCCTAAAATAAATAGCTATGGTAATGGTGGAGCTGAAATAATAGATTTTCTTTTAGCAGATGATTTAGAAAATCCTACAAACCAGATATTAAAGGGAGACGAATGTATCATAAAAATGAAGGTTAAGTTTAACAGGCAGGTTGAAGACCCTATTTTTGCTATTACAATAGTTAATTTACAAGGCACAGAGGTTTGCGGAACAAACACAATGTACGAAAGTGTTAATACCGGCATTTGTAATGAAGGCGACATAAAGGTAGTGGAATTTAAACAGAAACTTAATCTTGCCGGAGGAAATTACCTTATTAGCTTTGGCTGTACAGGATATGAAAATGGAGAATTTGTAGTTTACCATAGACTTTACGAAATGGTTAATTTACAAATTGTGTCAAGCAAAAATACAGTGGGCTATTTTGATATGAACAGTAAGGTAACTGTGGAATAAAAAAGATTTTGTATATAAGTAGTTGTTTTGTCATATATGCTGAAAATTAGCCTATATACTTGACAATAAAGTCTGTAAATGGTATCATAACTTATTGTGTATTAAAATTTGACATACTATTTAAAGTATGTGTTAATATCAGTAAATTAGGCTGTTTTTGTAGACAAAAGTGGTGTTAGAAAAATTTATAATTACTGATGTTGTTGTAAATTTTTGGATATTGTAACCTAAAGCGTTATTTTTATTTGAAAAATTAATTTTTAGTGTTATAATATCATTGATGAATTTGAGTTTTTTTAATTAACCTAGAGAGGTGTGTACTAAAGTAATGGAACGTTTAGTTGTCAGAGGCGGACATCAGCTTAACGGTGCGGTAACTATAAGTGGGGCAAAAAATGCTGTAGTTGCTATTATTCCGGCTGCTATTCTTGCCGAGGGCGTTTGTGTTATAGACAATCTGCCACGTATTGAGGACGTAAGGGCACTGGAGGATACTCTTACAAAGCTTGGTGCAGTTTGCGAGCTTATTGACGAGGGTACTCTTATGGTGGATTCCACTAATGTAAATAGCTATGAGGCTACCTTTGATTCTGTGCGTAAAATCAGAGCCTCTTATTATTTAATGGGTGCTTTGCTTGCCCGTTTTAAGAGAGCAGATGTTGCTTTGCCAGGTGGCTGTAACTTCGGCTCAAGACCTATTAACCTTCACTTAAAGGGCTTTAGAGCCTTAGGTGCAGAGGTTGAAGAAGATTTTGAAAATGGTATTGTTCGTATTAAGGCTGATAAGCTTGTAGGTACTAACATTTTCTTAGATACAGCATCTGTTGGTGCAACAATCAATATTATGATTGCTGCTACTAAGGCAGAAGGTGTTACAACTATTGAAAATGCTGCTAAAGAACCTCACATTGTAGATACTGCCAACTTCCTTAATATGATTGGCTGTAATGTAAAGGGTGCAGGTACTGATGTAATTAGAATTACTGGTACTCCAGACCTTCATGGTGCTGAATATATGATTATTCCAGACCAGATTGAAGCAGGTACATATATGATTGCTGCTGCTATTGCCGGTGGCAAGGTTAAGGTAGACAATATTATACCTAAGCATATGGACTCTCTTTCTGCTAAGCTTAAGGAAATGGGCTGTCAGATTGAAGAAGGTGACGATTATATTGAAGTTACTTCTTCAGGCAATCTTGTTGCTACAAATGTTAAGACAAATGTTTACCCAGGGTTCCCAACTGATTTACAGCCACAGATGGCTGCTGTACTTTGCAAGGCAAAGGGTACAAGCACTTTAGTTGAAACTGTTTGGGAAAATAGATTTCAGTATGTAGAACAGCTTAAAAAGTTTGGCTGTAATATGGAAATTAATGCTGACGGTAGAATTGCTACTATTGACGGAGTTGACACTTTAAAGGGTGCAGATGTTCTTGCTACTGACCTTAGAGCAGGTGCAGCAATGGTTATTGCCGGGCTTGCAGCTGAAGGCGAAACAAGAATTGGCAATATCCGTTTTATCGACAGAGGTTACGAACAGATTGAGTATAAACTTAGAGCATTAGGTGCAGATATTGAAAGGGTAGTTGACTAATGAGTTTACGCTTTGCCACCATTGCCAGTTCTAGTAGTGGTAATTGTGTGTATGTTGGTACAGAAAATACAAATATACTTATTGATGCTGGTTTAAGTGGCAAAAAGGTTGAAGAAGGACTTTCTTCCCTTGGACTTACAGGAAACGATATTGATGGGATATTCGTTACCCATGAGCATAGCGACCACGTTAAGGGTATAGGAGTTCTTTCTCGTAGATATAATATTCCTATTTTTGCTACAGAAGGTACTTGGGGCAATATGCCTTCTTCTGTAGGACAGATTAGACCTAATCTTATGAAGGATATATATGCTGAGGAATACTGTGCCTTTAACGACCTTACAATAAAGCCTTTTGAAATACCCCACGATGCAGCACAGCCGGTAGGCTATACTGTTGGGGTTAATAATACTAAAATTACTATTGCCACAGATATTGGGCATATTTCAGATACTGTCTTGGAAAATGTAAAGGGTTCTTCTCTTGTACTTTTAGAGGCAAATCACGATGTAGAAATGCTCCAGTATGGTGGTTACCCACAGAGTCTAAAAAGTAGAATTTTGTCTGACTTTGGGCATTTAAGCAATGTAAATGCCGGCAGACTTTTAGATACCGTTATTGATAGCTCAGTTAAATACGTGTTCTTAGGACATTTAAGCAAGGAGAATAACACTCCTCGCCTTGCCTATGACACAGTTAGTAAAATTCTTACCGATAATGGGGCAGTTATTGGTGGAGATTTTAATATGTGGGTTGCTCCTCCGGAGGGAGTAAAAAGAAGAATTGAGCTTGTGTAGATAACGTAAATGCGAGAAATTATAGTTTCTCGCATTAAATTTTTGAGGAAATACTGAATATATGAAAATTACTATTGCGTGCGTCGGAAAAATAAAAGAAAAATATTTTGTAAATGCTATTGAAGAATACTCAAAACGCCTTAGTCGTTATGTTACTCTCAATATTGCAGAAGGTACCGATGAAAAAGCTCTGCGAACATGTTGACCTGCTCAAATCCT
>ENA-OQIV01001175-OQIV01001175.1-human-gut-metagenome-genome-assembly--contig:-NODE-1175-length-11030-cov-4.837396_pt1 | contig 11030 bp, 11 predicted proteins | sample MGYA00242588_ERZ504753 | MGnify/ENA primary metagenome ERZ504753 (study PRJEB26092, sample SAMD00036359) | human gut metagenome | host: Homo sapiens | study: EMG produced TPA metagenomics assembly of... | reverse complement strand
GTTTCCCCCATTGTGCAATATTCCCCACTGCTGCCTCCCGTAGGAGTTTGGACCGTGTCTCAGTTCCAATGTGGCCGTTCATCCTCTCAGACCGGCTACTGATCGTTGCCTTGGTAGGCCGTTACCCTGCCAACCAGCTAATCAGACGCGGGCCCATCCTGTACCACCGGAGTTTTTCACACAAGGAGATGTCTCCTCGTGCGCTTATGCGGTATTAGCAGCCGTTTCCAGCTGTTATCCCCCTGTACAGGGCAGGTTACCCACGCGTTACTCACCCGTCCGCCACTCAGTCACCAAACTTTCATCCGAAGAATCAGGTAAGGTGCTTCGTTCGACTTGCATGTGTTAGGCACGCCGCCAGCGTTCATCCTGAGCCAGGATCAAACTCTCAAATAAAATGTTCAAGATGTCAGATCAAGGTCCAGAACCACTGGTTCTTTTCCTGTCATTACTGTTTATTTAGGTTTTGAACTTTCGTTCTGTTCCATGGACTTTCCCGAAGACATCACCCTCAGGAAAACCCGAATGAAATTTGAATTAACGTTCAAGGTTGTTTTGTTATTCAGTTATCAAGGTTTTGTGTGTTCTTTTTTTTGCGACACAACTTCTTTATTTTATCTCATTCAGAAATTTTTGTCAAGAACTTTTTTTATTTTGCTGTTTCTTTCTTTCGAAAACAGCTTGTACATTTTATCATTCTCTTTCAAGAATGTCAAGTACTTTTTTGTGATTAATAATCACAACGGAGAAGAAGGGATTTGAACCCTTGCGCCGCTATTAACGACCTACTCACTTTCCAGGCGAGCCCCTTCGGCCTCTTGGGTACTTCTCCAAATAGTCAACAAAACTTATTCAAAGAGGATGTACAAACCAATGACTTCCTATTTAAATAGATGATACGGAGAAGGTGGGATTCGAACCCACGGTACCTTTCAGTATCACTGGTTTTCAAGACCAGCTCCTTAAACCACTCGGACACCTCTCCATATGTTTTTTATTTTGTTGCGCTCTCACAAGCGACTCACTTATATTATCACTTCTTTTTGCATATGTCAACAACTTTTTTCAATTTTTTTTATTTTTTTGATTTGCTTTTTCAATAGACGAAAAGTGCAAGTTTGCGAGTTTCTTTGGTTCGTCTGTTTATCCTCATCCCAAATACTTTCTCATCTTCTGGTTAAGTTTCTTATAAATTGGTTTCATCCACGCTTCTGTGGATGAACGTACCGCTTCATCTGGAGAAAGCCAGCCCACCTTGCTGTTTTCCTCCGGGCAGATTTTTAATTTTTCTTCTTTTATGTTATGGAGAAGAAAGGTGTAGTTTAGATGCAGGTGTGCGCTGACATATTTCTGTTTTTTATAATGTGGCTGGACTCCTAGAATTTCGATGGAAATTGGAGAGTCTGACAGTGGTTTTAAGGAAACAAGGCCGCTCTCCTCTTTTACTTCTTTCATTGCAACAGATAAAAGGTCACCTTCTCTATCTGCATGACCTCCGCTCCAGGACCATGACTGATAAATATTATGGTAGAGCATCAGAACTTTATTCTTAGATGGGTTTAATACCCATGCTGATGCTGTAAAATGCATTTTTACATTATCACGCAGTAAAAGATTCTCTTCTTCCTCTAAAAACTGTCTTATGTACTGACAGTCCACTTGTTCCTGTTCATTAAAAGGTGTAAATGTGTTAAGCCACTCTTTTATCTTTTTTAAAGAATTCATTTGCTACCTCACTTTTTACTTCATATACTTTCACAATTTCTATTTTATAGCTCATTAAAAAATATGTTTAAAAAATATTTTCTAATGAGATAAAGCGCGTTTGGAATATACCCGAAAAGTGCACCAGTCTGTTCATTTTAATTTATCAACAGACCGCTGCACTACTTTCTATATGTATGAATCGGAATAGTTATGTACTATTTTCTTCTTTCCCTGATATTATTTAAATGTTTCATCACATCATTTATACCAGTTCCAAAGTAAGTATGCAAGGTTTTATATTCTTCATAGAGTTCATTATAGATTTCAACGTTATCCTGATTTGGCTCCCAGACTTTATCTTTTACTTTTCCAAGCTTCTTTGCTGCTTCATTAGCATTTTTAAAACCTGTAATACGCTCCGGAGCCGCTGCTGCACCTAAAATTGCCGCACCAAGGGCACTTGATTGTGTAGAATCAACAACTTTAATTTTTCGATTACATACATCAGAATATACTTGTACAAGCATTTCATTTTTGATTGGAATACCACCACTTAATGTAATGTCTTTTACTTCTAAGCCGGCTTCCTCGAATCCTTCAATAATCATACGGGTTCCGTATGCCGTTGCCTCAATGAGAGAAAGATAGATTTCTTCTGGTTTTGTTAAAAGGTTCATTCCCATAATAAGACCATTTAAGTTAAAGTCCATTAACGGAGTACGCACACCATTAAACCAATCTAATGCTAATAATCCACTTGCACCTGCTTTGTATGTGGACAATTTTTCAGAAAGAAGCTGATGGATGGAGATACCACGAACACGGGCTTCCTGTTCATAACTTTCCGGTACACAGTTTTCAACAAACCATGCAAAATGGTCACCAACACAGGACTGGCCTGCTTCATAGCCAAAATATCCTGGCATAATTCCGTCTTTTACAGTTCCTGATGAACCTTTGATTGCGACTTCTTTTTCACCGAGCATCATATGTACAGAAGATGTTCCTACAATAATCATCATTTTACCCGGCTCTCCAATTCCACAGCCTGGTAAGGATGCATGTGCATCAATAATGCAGGTTGCTACTGGGATTCCTTCCATGAGCCCCATTTCTCTTGCCATTGAAGCTGTTAAATGTCCCGCTTTTTCTCCTACTCCTTTAATTGGAGCATCTAATTTATCAGCAACGATATTTTCCATTCCTGGGTCTACCGCTTTAAAGAAATCTTTTGATGGATATCCTTTTTCATGATGATAATATGCCTTATATCCTGCGCAGCAGGCACTTCTTGTTTCTTCTCCTGTCATCTGCCAGATAATCCAGTCTCCTGCCTCCATAAAACAATCAGCCGCATCATAAACTTCTGGTGCATGACGCAGTGTTTCATAAATCTTTGGATACATCCACTCACTGGAAATTTTGCCACCATATGTCGGAAGCCATTCTTCTCCACGTGCTACAGCAACATCATTCATCAATTTTGCTTCTTCTTCCGCACCATGATGTTTCCATAATTTCACATAAGCATGTGGTTCCTCTTTAAATTCTGGAAGATGACATAGCGGTGTTTTGTCTGCTTTCACCGGAATTACCGTAGAAGAAGTAAAATCCACTCCAATACCTACAACTTCCCCCGGAAGAATTTTATTTCTTGAAACAACATCTCTTACTGTAACAAGTAATCCTTCCAAATAATCTTGTGGATCCTGTAACGCCCATCCTACCGGAAGCTTTTTTCCTGACGGAATATGTTCTTCCATAACCCCATGTGGATATTCATAAATACTTGCAGCCACTTCTTCGCCTGTTTCAATATTTACAAGAAGTGCGCGCACTGATAACGTACCATAATCAATCCCAATCGCATATTTACTCATAAGTATTCTCCTTCTCTTTCCCAACCGATACTATTCTGCTAAAGAAAAATCATTCCATGTAAAGTCTTTCCACGGAATATTTACTTCTGCTCCCTGATTGATGATTGCATCTACATGCATCAATAATGGGAAGTCCTCTAAAGAAACAATTCCTCTTTCTGCAAGCTTTCTTACGGCTCTTGCTGTTCTTGTGGAAATAACGATAGACTCTAATGTTACCCCCTGTAATTCTGCCATCGCTTCCTCAAAAGAAAGTCCACGTCCTAATAAAGTACCAATCTTACGAGTTCTTCCACCAAAAATTGTTACATATAAATCGCCTGCCCCGTGAATGATATTTTCCGGCTTACCACCGATTAACTCAAGCAGTTTTGTCATTTCTTTTACGCTCTGTCCAAATAATGCTGCCTGAGAATTGTAATGCTGGCTTCCAATCTTTCCATCTCTCTTTTCTGCAAGACCTACCGCAAGACTTACACCTAATGCATATGCATTTTTCATAGCAACGGCACACTCAACACCAACAACGTCTGTAGAAAGGGAAATATGATAGTAATCTGTCTCTAAAAGAGATTTGATATATTTTAATGTCTCGATATCTTTTCCACAGAAAGCAACATGGCTGTCATCATGGTCTGCTAATTCATAACTTGTACATGGACCACCGATTGCATTTAAATTAAGATGTTTGCCCTCTGGCTGTCTCTGTGCAAAAATGTGCGGATAAGGAACTAAGGTACCATCTTCTAAGTCAACCATTCCTTTTGTTACTGTAAGAACTGGAACGTCTTCTGGTAATACTGGAAGAATCTCATCACAGAACCAGTCAAGACCAAAGCTGCTCACACCGCCAAGAACTAAATCTGCTCCCTTTAATGCTTCTTCAAGTTCTTCAATCTGATAATATTTGATACCGTCATGAAGCGTTCTCTTTAATGTGATGTGGAAATTATCTTTCTTTAATCCATCGATAATGTCTCTGTCAAGAGGGGAACCAACTAATCTTACCTCATGACCATTTTCAAAAGCTGGAAAAGTAATTGCTGAATTCATCTGACCTGCACAAACAAAAGTAATAACACTCATTTTAAATCCTCCTGTAAAAAATCTTAAATAACATCTTTGCTTTGTTTTTTGTTTCGTTATCTGATGACTACATGTAACCACATTTTTTTCATAAAGTCAAACGACAGAATCCGCTTATTTACTAGGTATTCGCGTGCTTTTTATTAATCATTTCATTTGATTAATCCCCTGTTTTTTCGCTCCATTTTTCTTCCTGCTAAAAAAAGAAATGCAAACATAAGGAAATGCCTTGTAAAATGAATTAATCAATACTATAATATTATTAATCAAAAATGTACTAAGATTAATACGCAGCTATTAATTAAAATAAATCAAAAAAAGGGGTATTTTTTATGGGAAAAAGGAATCGAGTCACCACCAGAGACATCGCTGAAGAACTTGGTATCTCCCAGTCCACCGTCTCTATGATCCTCAGTAATAAGGCGAATGTGTCCTTTACCGAAGAGACCGTACAAAAAGTAAAGGCAAAGGCAAAAGAGCTTGGATACAAAAAACCTGTACCAAAAGAACTGGTACAGGAAAAATCTCTTGCAAATACAATTGTCGTGCTATGCCCAATGGTAACAAATGGCTATTACTCGATGATGATGCAGTCTATCACTGACCATGCGAAAGAATATGATTATACTGTCATGACTATTTCAACTGGAAGAGATGCCGCCACAGAGGAACTCTACCTTGATTTATTTGCCCGTGTGCAGCTTGCCGGCATAATCTGTCTCTATCCACTGTCAAAAATCCAGAAAATCAATGCCCTCTCAAAGCGTTTTCCGGTTATCTCTGTTGGGGATAAGCCTCTTTCCTGTCAGTTTGACTCTGTGGAACTTGACAGCCGCAAACAGGGGCATATTATGGCAAATTATCTGCTTTCGCTTGGGCACACGGATATTACTTACATTTCTACGCCGATTCGAGGAAAGGAAATTGGACGAATTCACCGGCTTGATGGTGTTAAATCCAGTTTCCGGGAACATGGTATTCCTTTAGAACATCTTACTGTTCTTTATCAGAGCCAACCTGCCTTCGACCGCTATCCACTGGAAAATGCGGAATACCAGAATGGATATGACCTTGCCACACGGGCTTTGGAGGAACACACTGCCTCAACTGCCTTTATTGGAAATAATGATATGGCGGCCTTTGGAATTATGGCAGCGATTTCTGACCACGGTTATCGGATTCCTGCAGATTTTTCCGTCTGTGGCTTTGATAACATCACCTTATCTGCCATGCCACAGATTGCACTGACTACGATTGACCATGCTTCGGTGCGAAAGGGCGAAGAGGCGGTGGATATGATACATCGAAAAAATACACAAAAAAAAGAAGAATCTTCTCGCTCCTATATTATGCGGCTGGAATATGAACCACAGTTAATCGTACGCAAATCCACAGGAAGAAAATGCTGATCTGTAGATTTGGTATAGACGAAAAAAGAAAAACTACCCTATCCCAGATGCGACTACAGAGCAGATGGGATAGGGTAGTTTTTCTTTTTTCTGACTACTCCAACTCCACAGTTGGTGAGAATGGGGATTCTCCAGAAAATTGTGGCTTTCCTTCCTTTCCATCCAGAAGATCATCGGCAGAAATCTCATAAGCTCCCACCCAGCGGAAACCTTCTTCGTCTCCAAGTTTAAATGCCATCTCCCTCCTCTGTTTTTTTAACTGCTTCGGCAATCTCTTGTCTGTCTTTTTGTGAAGTAGCTATATAATTCTGACGCACAACACTCTTGTTGTAACTACTGTTACGCATCTGGTTCATTACCTCCTGAAATTCTCCCTATTCCAAATCTCTTGACAATTTTTATCATTTTTTCTTTTACTTTTGTTAGTCCCTTCACCTACTCTGTATTGGGAGAATTGCAAGTTTCAGAGTATCTTTGGACGGTACTTTCGCAGAAAAATTTATTTTTCTACTAATCACATGTGGGAAAGCAGAGAATGTCAGATGATTTTGAAAAAATCAAAAAAGAAGCACCGACCGTTATAATCAGTGCTTAGTGCTAGTTATTCTGCAAAGCTTTCTTAAAGATTCCACAGAACTTTTTACTTTTCATTTATATTTTGGGCAAAATTCCTATGACATTGAACCCCAATACTTGATAAAATAAATATGACATAAAATGTCGCTTATCCATTGTCAGACGGATAGGCGACATTTTTGTGTTTATATGAAATTTTTTATTATTTTTATAAGGAGGGCTTACTATGCCAAAAACAAAATTTCAGGAATTCATTTTTACCCTTATCACATCCGGCTGTATGATTTTTATCATGGGCGTTTATAATGTCGCCATCCACACCGGCGGACTTCAGGCTGCTACCTTCAAACACGCACTGCATTCTTTCCCATTGGAATGGTTCATCGGGCTTCTCTGTGCATTCTTTATTGCCAACAAAACATCCAAATACTTCGCATTCCGCGTGGCAAAACCAACTGACCGACCAATCTTCATCATCCTCTGCATCCAGACCTTCACAGTCTGTACAATGGTGCCGCTTATGAGTCTGCTTGGGACCATCGAATCATCAGGAATCACTTCAAACCTGATTTTTATTTGGCTCCAGACCATTTGTCTAAATTTCATTATGGCTTACCCACTGCAGATCTTAGTTGTTGGTCCGTTCTGCCGCTTCATATTCCGTCACCTGTTCGCCTTCACCAACCAAGGAAATGAATCTAAAGTCGAAAACGAAATGGAACAGCAGGGATTTGCAGAATAATTCTGTCCAATACCTGCCACATCTCCTGTCCGGCATCTCTGAGGACTGGTTCCAGTATATCTATGTAATGATGAATTTCTGCTTCCAGAGAAAACATCTCTGGATCCGATTCAAGAAATCTTTCCAGTTCCCGCTGGTATTCTTCATACATAAAAGTCAGTAAGCATTTGAGACAACATACACCAATTTAAATGTCAATCCTTTAGAATTTATTTTTCTGGAGAATTCCCAGTTTCTCTAACTGTGGATTTAGTATAATCAGAAAAAAGAAAAAATGTCCTATCCCAGATGCGGCTTCGGAGCGTGTTTAAGATGCGGGGAGCATCTTAAATACAGCGACTACAGAGCAGATGGGATAGGGCATTTTTTCTTTTTTCGTCTGTACCAAATCTACAAATCAGTATTGATTCAAAGGTATGTCTTCGTTAAAGGGTTCGATTTCTTTAATTTCGACATAGTATCCATACTGTGGATTTACAGGTATATAAACTCTTTCTCCTTTTTTGTGTCCCATAAGAGCTTTTCCTAAAGGGGATTCAATGCTGACGCGGTTTTGCATCGTATCTACAAGTACAGTAGTTACGAAGGAAAATTTATCGGTTTCATCATCTTCTTCGAAGTAGAGAGTTACTGTTTTATTTAAGCCTACCTGGTCGGCATTGGAGTGGTCCTCTACGATTTCACAGGTTCGGATCATTCTTTCAAGGTATCGAATCCGACTTTCGTTTCTATTTTTTTCTTTTTTGGCAGCATGGTATTCAAAGTTTTCGCTTAAATCGCCATGTGCTCTGGCTTCTTTTACATGTTCGAGCAGTTCCGGTCTTACTTCGACTTTGCGGTGTTCGATTTCCGCTTTCATTTTATCTACATCTTGCTGGGTGAGTTTATGTTTCATGATAATTTCCCTTTCTGATATATTTTTGTATTATATTTTTTGCATTACAATTCAATATATCTATTCCGTTACTTAGATATATTGATTCTGTTACGAAGAAATACTCTTTAAAGATTGGACATTATTTTTATAATTATATCCTATTGCCAGTATCCTTACCTTTTATATTCTGTATGTTTTTTCTTTTTCTGCTTTATCTACCTGATAAAAATATATTAATACGATTTCAATTCCTTCCACAGCCGATTATAATACTGGTCGGTCGTTTCACCAAGGTATTTATATACTTCACATTTATTTAAAGTCGCTTCTTCCGGAAAAATCGTGTAATCTTCTTTGGTTTCATCATCTAAGGCATCGTATACGGCTTTATTTGGTGTTCCGTAATAAATATAATCAAAGTTTTTCTGGGCAATGTCCTGACGGCTCATGTAGTCGATAAACTTTTCGGCGGCTTCTTTATGTTCGGCTGTTTTAGGAATTAGAAAGCAGTCAAACCATACGTTGGAACCTTCTTTAGGCACAACATAATCAAGATCTTCATTTTCTTCCATGGCAACAGTGGCATCTCCGGAATAAATAACTGCCATGGAGGCATCTCCGGAAACCATCGCATCTCTTGCCTCATCAACAAGATAAGCTTCTACGATTGGTTTTTGTTTTAATAAAAGGCTCTGTGCCTGTTTTAATTCCTTTCGACTGGTTGTGTTTAAGGAAATACCGTTCCATTTGAGCGGAACCATAAACGCATCTCGCATACTGTTTTGCATAACAATCTGGTCATCGTATTTTTTGTCCCATAAAATGCTCCAGCTATCGACTTTTTCTTTTATGACTTTTGTGTTATAGAGGATTCCTACGGTTCCCCAAAGGTAAGGGACTGCGTATTCATTAGTCGGGTCAAATGCCTTACAGAAATCTAAATACTTTTCATCGATATTTTTATAGTATTCCATAGAGGAAGTATCAATTTTCTGTGCTTCGCCCTCCTGCATCATTTTCTCTACCATGTAGTCGGATGTACAAATGACATCGTAATTAATGACACCGGATTTATATTTTGTATACATATCTTCCGGAGTGACATATTCTTCGTATTTTACTTTAATGCCGGTTTCTTTCTCGAAAGTTTTTAGTACACTTACATCAATATAATCTCCATAATTAAATACGGTAACCGTATTTTTGTCATCGCTCTTTTTTCCAGAAGAAAAGCAACCGGTAAAGGCAATGGTTGAGATAATTAACAATACTACGAGGACGAAAATACCTGCCATCAGCTTTCCTTTTCCCTGCAGATAATATTTTTCCAGTAAATTCATCGATCTTCCTCCCTGTCTGCTTTTTTCTGTTTTGTTGCGGACATATGGTTAATGAGTCCGAGTAAAATAAGAATTGTCAAGAATAAAAGGGTTGAAAGTGCATACATCTGTGGGTTGATTCCTCTTCTAAGCTGCTGGTAAAGCATTGTGGAAATCGTGTTGATTCCCGCTCCCTTTGTGAAGTATGTTACGACAAAATCATCCATAGATACCGTAAATGCAAAGAAAAATCCTGAAAGGATTCCCGGAATGATTTCCGGCAGGACAACTTTGACAAAGGCGTATACTGCGGATGCACCTAAATCCTGTGCCGCCTCGTATACATTTTTATCCAGCTGCTGAAATCTCGGCATGACATTTAAAATGATATAGGGCAATCCTAAAGTTACGTGTGCTATCAACATGGAAGTGAATCCAAGTGACATGAAATGCACAAATAAGAGCATGATAGCCACACCGGTTACGATATCGGCATTTAATAATGGGATATTTGAAAGTCCTTCCATTACTTTTTGGAAACGGAGCTTCATCGCAGTCATTCCGATACACGCAAGTGTTCCAATCAATGTAGCAATTAAAGCCGCCAATGTTGTAAGCAGCAGGGACGTTCTTACGGCTGAAAGTACTTCCTCATTCTGAAATAAATCAGTATACCAGTGCAAGGTGAAGCCGCCCCAAACGGTTCTTGATTTAGAATCGTTAAATGAGCAGACAAATAACACAAGTAACGGCGCATACAGGAGAAACCCAATAAATGCCACATAAAATTTTTCTATAAAACTTTTTGCTTTTACCATAGCATGTTGTCTCCTTCCTCTGATGCGTGACGGTTCATAATTGCCATACTGATAAAAATAAATATCATAAGTACAATAGAAAGCCCAGAACCTAAATTCCAGTTATTTGCCACATTAAATTCCTGGTCGATAACATTTCCAAATAAAAGAACTTTGGACCCACCTAAAATATCAGCCACAACGAACTCGGAAATGCTTGGGATAAATACCATAATAATTCCGCTGATCACTCCTGGCAGAGAAAGTGGAATGATAATCTTCTGGAATGTCACCCTTGCGCTTGCTCCCAAATCATGTGCTGCTTCGATAACGTCTTTGTCAATTTTGCAAAGGGCATTGTAAATCGGCAAAATCATAAATGGAATATAGTCATAAACCATTCCGACCAAAACTGCTCCTTTTGTATACATTAATTTTTGTAAAGGAAGTCCAAAAAATCCGAGAATGGCATTTAATATTCCTGTTTTTGATAAAATAACCTGCAATGCCAGTACACGAAGAAGGAAGTTAATCCACATTGGCAAAATAAACAGCATAATGACAATACCGGAACCTCTATGTTTTCCCTTACTTAAAATATATGCCAAAGGATACGAGATAACGAGACAAATGAGTG
>ENA-OQIV01001170-OQIV01001170.1-human-gut-metagenome-genome-assembly--contig:-NODE-1170-length-11100-cov-4.034927_pt1 | contig 11100 bp, 6 predicted proteins | sample MGYA00242588_ERZ504753 | MGnify/ENA primary metagenome ERZ504753 (study PRJEB26092, sample SAMD00036359) | human gut metagenome | host: Homo sapiens | study: EMG produced TPA metagenomics assembly of... | reverse complement strand
ATGATGAACACTTCTGACGATAAAAATGATGTATCTTATCTTACTGCTGCTCAGCAGGCATCTGGTAGAGGTTACTTAATGTATGATTGTAACGTAGTTTCTACTACTCCTGGTGTTGATACAGCATCTGAATACGTAAGTAAGCCTGGTTATTTCGGTAGACCATGGCAGGCAACTACTTCTGAAGTTGCATTTGTAAACACTACAGTAGGTGTAGCTAGTGATGGCACATCTCTTGTTACTCCAGTTGGTTGGTCAGCTTCTTTAGGTGGCGAGGCTAACTGCTATGAATACAATACTAAGGAATTAGCAGGCGTTGATAACTCTGCAAGCAGAGTTGCTTGGTCAACTGTATTAACAGAACCTAAGCTTGCTGACGGTACTGAACTTGTACCATATACTTATACTCAGGGTACTGACGGTTGGAACCCAATTCAGATTGATGCTGGTAAGGCTTGGGGTGACGTTGACGGCAACGGTACAGTTGATGCTAACGATGCTGCTTTAACTTTACAGTATACATTAAGACCTGAACAGGTTACTGGCTTTGATTCAACAGTAGCTAATGTAAGTGACGGTACAGTAGACGGCGTAATTAATGCTTACGATGCAGCATTAATTCTCCAGAAATCTCTTGACAATAGCTTTAAGTTCCCATTCGAAAAGGGTGGCAGTGGTAGTGATGATACAACAGAAGCTACTACTGAAACAGCAACAGAAGTTACAACTGATGGTACAACAGAAACTACTACTAATGCTGAACCATCCGGTAACGAACCTAAGGTTTACGTAGTAGGTGATTCAACAGCTTGCCACTATGGTGATACTGATGATGTAAACTTCTACTATAAGAGAGTAGGTTTTGGTGATAAGCTCCAGAACTTCTTATCAGGTGTTAATGTTGTAAACCTTGCTCTTTCAGGCAGAAGTTCAAAGAGCTTTGCAACAGGTATTAACGAAAATGGTGCTGTTGATGATTCAGCAGTAGCAAATTATACTCAGCTTAAAGAAAATATTAAGGCTGGGGATACACTTATTATTGCTTGGGGTCATAATGATGAAAAGACTGATTCTTACAGATTTACAGACCCTAATGGTGATAAGGACACAACAGGTTCTTTCAAGAACTCACTTTACGAAAACTATATTAAGCTTGCTCAGGATAAGGGTGCAACTCCTATCCTTTGCACTCCAATCGTAAGAAGAACTGCTTCAGGTGCTTGGGGTAACAATGATATTCATATTGCCAACAATGGTGACTATGCTCAGGCTGTTAGAGATTTAGGTACAGAACTTGGTATTACAGTTATTGATTCACTTAATAATACTAAGAGCCTTTACGACACAGTAGGTGTAGGTACAGCTCCTAAGGATGCTGAAAACGGTGATAGTGAAACAGTAGCTCCAACAGGTTCAGCAGCATTCCATGCAACTGACCAGGGTCTTGTTGTAGACAATACTCACCTTAACGAATACGGTGCATCAATGGTAGCTTATATGATGGCTAAGGACATCAAGGCTTCTAGTATTTCTCTTGCATCAAAGGTAGGAGATATTACAGAACCTAGTGCATCTATGCTTACAAGAAATGCAGGTTGGGCTAAGTTCAACGAAGGTGTTTGGAACAGACCGGTACCAGCAATTTGGAAACTTTCTTCTCCATGGGAAGCTATGGCATTTGGTTCAGGCGTAAGTGGTATTACAGAAGATAGTCATCCAAATCACGATGCAATTCAGAAAGATGCAACTACATTTGAAATCGTTGTTAGAAATAACAAGGGTAAGATTGCAGGTAGCGAAGATGGTATGATGATGGCATTCCAGGAAATTGGTCCAAATGATGACTTCACATTAACAGCTACAGCAACAGTAGGCGAAGGCTTCAAGGTAGGAAACCAGATTGGTTTCGGTCTTATCTGTAGAGACAATATGTTCATTGCAGATAACTACAAGACAAAGGCTGACTATGTAACAGCTGGTTACACTCAGCAGTCTGTAAGTAGTGTTTCAACTCCAATTGCTCCATTTGCAAGATTAAATGGTGCTCTTGATAAGGCAAACGTTATTGAAACTGCTCCAGCAGCAGGCGATAGCATTGAACTTAAACTTACAAGAAAAGATGGTGTTTACACAGCACAGTATGGTAACAACACTCCTGTAACATACACTGATGTAAACCTTGCAGCATTAAATGCTGGTCATGACTATGTAGGTATGTTCGTTTCAAGAAATGCTGATATTACATTTAGCAATGTTTCATTAACAGTAGATGCTAAGTAATTGACATATTAAATATGTGGAAAAGTGGTCAAAGGAAAATTTGGCCACTTTTTTGTATTTTCAAGAAAAGTTTATAATAAAAAACTAACTTTATATAGAAGAAACTAGTATTATTTAAAAATTCGTTGGTGGCAACATTGATTATAGGGGTTATGTTGCCGGTGTGCATAAATGTTAGTTTGTGTATATTGAAAATTGAAATTGTGAATAAGTCAAAATAAAGAAGGTTGTGGATAAGTTCAATTATTTTCTTATGTGTATAAATAGGTAAATGTTACAATACCAAAAACAGTTTTGTAACATTTACTGTAAAAATAATGGCAATAAAGAGGGAAAAATCAATTAAAAAATCGAAAACTGTCCGTAATGTTACACCAGTGTGGTTCTAAGATTACGATTGTAACACTAATGTTACAGCTATTTTACACTTGCCCAAAACCCCTTGATTTTTGATTTTTATAGTGTTATATTATGTTCAAGCAAAACGACAGCAGTAACTACAAGGTATGTTACAGTAATATTACAAATTACCTTTTTAGTTGACTAGTTGTAGGTGTAATGCTATAATACTTTTGTAAAAGAGGTAAATATGCTAGCCTCTACACATTTATTTTCATAAGGAGGAAACAAAGAAATGAAAAAGAAAATTGCTCTTTTATTAGCAGCTGCTATGACTGTTAGCATGCTTCCAATGTCAGCAATGGCTGGTTCTACTAACACAATTAGCGTTACAGCTAATGTTAAGACAAATGAAGCAGTTAAGGTTAACGGTGCGTTTACTCAGTTACAGATTAAGCCACTCGATACAATCGCTTCTAACTCATCTATCGTTCTCGACCTCGAAAACGGTGAATACAACGAAGAATACTTCACAGAATGTGCATACAAGGCTCACGATGGTGAATCTTATGACACAGTTTACAACTACAATGTTAACGATCCAGAAGCTGGTCTTAAGGCATATGTAGGTGCAAAGAACGAAAGAGAATTACCATACAAGCTTAAGTACATCAACAAGACTTCTATGGAAGTTCAGTTATACCCAATCGACGCTAAGTGGGTAAACCAGAACAACTCTGGTGGTGCTAACGAAGCTACAAAGGGTACTCCTGTATACCAGATTTCATTACCAGTTGACGCAACTGATGACGAAGGTGACATCAAGGTTACTGTAGACGCTAACTCAACTACAGTTACTGGTGGTGGTTCTTACACTATCGCTAAGGTTACTTCTGGTTCAGGTTCTACTACTTCTTCTGTAGTATCTTCTGACGTTAAGACTCACAGTGGTAACATCAACGTTCCACAGATTACAGTTAAGGAAGACGTTTCTGGTACTTTCACAACTGAAGGTGGTACAGTTAAGGTTAAGGCTAACGGCCCTTACAAGTTCAAGGCTGGTACTGTAACATTAAAGAGTGGTGTTAATGCTGCTGTTCCTTACACTTACAAGGACAAAGATGGTAAGGAAATAACTCAGACTTCTATTTTAGCTAGCCAGACTATCGCTGACGGTGCTAACGAAGTAGTATTCACACTTACTAAGGCTGATATTGCAAACATTGACAAGGATAAGTTATCTTCATTAACTATCGACGGTCTTGTAATGGTTCCTAACAACGACGAAAAGAACTACGGTGATGTATATGTAACAGTTTCTGGTACAGATATCACTAGCCAGCAGTTAAAGGTTGGTACAAGAGCTGACTACGGTTTCAACTTAACAGCTATGACTGAAGCTCCTACAATCTTCGCTGGTAGATCTCCATTAAGAGATGACGATCTTGATGATGACGATTTCAAGACAGCTAAGTTCAGATTTGAAGAAACTACTCCAGGTGCTTGGTTAACTTCAAGAAAGCTTGAATTCACTGTTCCTGATGGCGTTAAGATTATCGGTATGGACGTTGATAAGGTTGACAAGTTAAATCAGTCTAACTTCGAAGCTGGTGCTTGCCTCTCTAACGACGGTCAGACTTTAAGAATCGAAAAGGATTCTGACGTATTCAACGGTTTCTCAAGAAACGATGCTGCATACGTAGATATGTACCTTTACCTTTCTACAGATGCTGCTTTCACTGGTGATGTAACAGTTGCTGTTTCTGGTGCTGGTGTTGAAGCTGATACTATCACTCCTGTAACAGTTGCTAAGGTTGTAACTCCAATCACTGTTGAAGCTACTGAAACTAAGGCTGCTATGGGTTACCAGAACATTGATACTTCTGATATCACTATTACTGAAAATGCTGCAGGTGCATTACTTGATGGCAACACAGTTAAGTTAGCTATTGATTCATTATACGGTTCTAAGGAATTAGGTTTCGCTGATGCTGATAACCTTACTTTAACTACTGATGGTAACTTAGAAGCAAAGAACTTCAAGGTATCTGATGGCGAAATGAGCTTCAAGATTGATACTGCTTCTTACAGCACTCCATCTACAGTTAAGATTACAGGTGTTCAGGTTGGTACAACTCGTTCAGTACCTTACGGTGCATACGACTTAAAGGTATACGGCGACGCTGTAGTAAACAACTACGATGATGATGTTGATACTTACTCTAGCACAATCTGCTCAGGTAGCGTAAGTGATCCTGATACAACAGCTGCTGCTCTTAACAAGGATATCGACGATTCTGCAACTCACAAGCTTGATATGTTCGATGTAAACGAAGGCTTCAAGTTTGCTGGTTACTTAAACGTTGACGGTACTTCTAATGATTCTGTATTAACTAAGAAGGTTGAAGTTACTATTGGCGAAAAGAACGTAGTAATGGATGGCGAAAAGATTGATACTGACGTTGCTGCTTACATCCAGACTTCTAGCAACTCTACAATGGTTCCATTAAGAGTTGTAGCTCTTGCTCTTGGTGTTGACTCAGCTAACGCTGCTAACCCAGATGATACTAACGCTGTAAACTGGGATGCAAATTCTAAGACAGCTACTATCGTTTACGGTCAGGGTTCTACTAAGACTGTAATCCAGTTCCAGGCTGGTTCTAACAACATGAACGTTAACGGTTCTACTATCGCTATGGCTAACGGCGTAACTGCTGAAATCACTGACGGTAGAATGTTCGTTCCTTTCAGAGCTTTAGGTCAGGCATTCGGCGTATCTGTATCTTGGGATGCTGATACAAAGACAGCTATCTACAACGCTTAATTTATAAAATATAATTTCGATTATATATAAATTTCAAATTGGAGAATCCTTCGGGGTTCTCCTTTTTGGTAATACTAAAGACTGACATAGTTCGACAGGAAGTGTGCATAATTCTTGTCGGGTCATTGTCGGTCTTTTTGTATTTATGGCTTTCCCAGTTATTGGTCAGACTTTTACACATAAAAACAGCAAAATTAAACATAATATTACTATGTTAAGAAGATATTTTATTTATGGTAATTTAGGAATATTTATGGAAGTTTTTTGGACAGGTATGCAGTCTTTTATAAAAAGGGGGGATATTTGTTTAACAGGTACAACATCTGTTATTATGTTCTTTATTTATGGTCTTGTGGTGTTTATGGAGCCTTTGTTTAAACAGTTAAGGGGGCAAAGTGCCATTGTAAGAGGTATGACCTACGGTATTCTTATTTTTGCTATAGAATTTTTTAGTGGCACAGGTTTAAAGGCTGTAAATGCTTGTCCTTGGGATTATTCTTCGGCTATTTATAATATAAATGGACTTGTAAGGCTAGACTATTATCCGGTGTGGATATTTGTGGGCTTGGTCTATGAGAGAATATATAGTTTTTTGAAGTATAATAAAAGGCGATTAAAAAATCGCCCATAAAATAATTTTTAGTAGCATATTTTATTATTGTAAGGTTTAATCGTAAGGTTATCCCCATAGGGCTTTACAGATTAATAAACTGGCTATAACACCTACAAAATTGGCAACAAGAGCACCGGCAAGGGTATATCGTGTCTGTTTTATTTTTATTGACATAAAATATAGGCTCATTGTGTAAACTATAGTTTCGGTGCAACTCATCATTACAGAAACAAATCTACCAATAAAACTGTCTGGTCCGTAATTTTTGAACACATCTAAAAGTATGCCTGTACTGGCAGAAGAAGAAACAAGTCGCATAAATGTTATAGGAAGTGCCTCTTTTGGAAAGCCTATGGCATCGGCAATAGGGGATAAAAAATTGCAGAGTATATCTAAAGCACCACTGGAGCGAAGAATACCTACGGCAACCATAAGCCCTATAAGTGTAGGCAATATTTCATAGGTTATTTTGAAACCCTCTTTTGCACCCTCAACAAAGGCATCGTAAACATTGACTTTGTTGGCAAAACCATAATAAAGAAAATACACAAATATTATGGGAATTATTAAGTCGGAAATTATAATTAGGAAATTCATTTATTATACTTCTCCATTATTTTCAAAAATATAATTGCAGTAATAGTTGATACAAGTGTTGTAGCTATTCCGGGACCAATAATTTCTGAAGGTGCTTGGGAATTGTACTGTGTTCTGTAGGCAATGAGATTGACAGATACCAACTGGAGTGAGGACATATTAAAAATCATAAAGCCACACATAGCTGTTGTTGCTTTTTCTTTGTGTGGGTTGTATTTCTGAAGTTCTTCCATAGCCTTTAAACCAGCCGGTGTAGATGCCCAGCCTAAGCCTAAAAAATTGGCTATTACATTAATACCTATGTATTCCATAGCTTTGCTTTCTTTAGGCACAGAGGGGAAAAGACGGCTTAAAAAAGGCGTAATTTTACGGCACATAGATGAAACTATACCTGCCTTTTCGCCTATTTTCATAAGACCTGTCCAAAGTGAAATAACTCCCAGCATTGTTAGGGCTGTAGATACAGCCTCCCTTGCTGAAGATATAGCACCGTTTGTTACATCTGCCATATGACCTGTAAAGGCTGCTGACAATATTCCAACAAGTATCATACCTGCCCATATGTAGTCTAGCATTGTTATCACTCCTTTTTATTTAAAGGTATGTCCGACTTTTTTTACTTATGACAAAAATCGCCTGAAAGCTATGGATTTTAAAGGAAAAATTCATTTATTTGTAATAGAAAAAAATAGTGATGTATGATACACTTAAATTGGTTAATGAGAAAATAAGAATATTAAAAAGAAGGTGATGTTGTGAATGCTGAAACTATGAACCCTATGGATAATTTAATAAGAAAAATGAATTTGTCTACATTGAGCATTCCGTCTGTACATATTACCGATATTATAGATATTATTATTGTTGCCATTGTTATTTATACAGTAATTCATTGGATAAAGGAAACTCGTGCGTGGTCACTTTTTAGAGGGCTTATGGTAATTGCCATGTTCTCTCTTTTAAGCTATAACCTCCACTTTTATACTATTACTTGGATAATAGAAAGAACTTTTTCAGTAGGCGTAATTGCCGTAATTATAATCTTTCAGCCGGAACTTAGAAAGGCTTTGGAGCAGATTGGTGCAAGTGGTTTTTCTAGTGTTACAGGGCTTTTGCAGACCAAACCATCTGACGATAGGCTTTCTCCTCAGGATGCTAACGAAATTGTAGAGGCCTGTGTTAAAATGGCAGAGGTTAAAACCGGTGCATTGATTGTAATAGAAAGAAATGTATCAATGGGTGATATTGTAAGTGCGTCTGGTGTTACAGTAGATGCTGTAATTTCAAGCCAGTTGCTTATAAATATATTTGAAGATAAAACACCTCTCCATGACGGTGCTGTTATTATAAGAGATAACAGAGTTGCTGCTGCTTCTTGTATTTTGCCTGTTACACAAAGTGAAATAGGTCAGGAATTAGGTACAAGACATAGAGCTGCCGTTGGTGCAAGTGAAGTTTCTGATGCTTTTATTATTGTTGTAAGTGAAGAAACCGGCAAAATTTCTATTGCCAGAGATGGCAAGTTGGAAAAGGCTGTCAGTGAGGCTGTTTTCCGTCAGGAACTTTTGAACCTTTGCGAAAAGACAACTCCGGCAGGAGCAAAAGCAATAAACAAAATATGGAAGGGGATGAGCAGACATGACAAATAAAACTGATGTATCCTCTAAATTTAAAAAATTTATGTCAGATGATATTATGTTAAAGATAGTATCTCTGATTATTGCTGTTTTCCTTTGGTTTATTGTTATGAACACAATAAATCCAACAGAGGTAAGGAACTATCATGCCTCTATTGTCTTTGAAAATGCCTCAGTATTGAAGGAACAAGGTCTTACAATGGTAAATGAGGGAGATTTTGAAGATACAAAAATTAACCTTAGAGTTGAGGCAACAAGACCGGCTCTGGACGAGCTTAGTAAAAACAATTACAAAAATAATATTACAGCTCAGGTGGATTTATCTAAGGTTGAGCTTGATGATGACCAGACTTATCCTGTAAAGGTGCAAGTACCTGTTAAGCCGTCATTACCGTCAACTTTATATACTTATACCTATGATGTGTCTAGCTACTATCCTACTTATGTTGAAGTTGAAATTGATAGAATTGACAGCATAAAGAGAACATTGAGAGTTTCTACAACAGGAAGTTTGGCAAATGGCTATACAGCAGACAACCCTGTGTGTGACGTGACAAGTGTTACTGTTACAGGTCCTGCAAGTCAAATAAGCAATGTAGCTGTTGTAAGAGCAGAAGTAGATTTAAATGACAGTGTAGGTACTATAGTTCGTGATGTTGTTGTAAAGGCTTATGATGCCAGTGGCAATGAGCTTACTAATTTCACAAGTGACCCAGCAACAGTAACGGTAACCGTGCCAGTATCTAAACAGGGTACAATAACTATTAACCAACCAAAGACAACAGGAACTTTGCCTAGTCATTTGGAAATAAGCTCTATTGACTGGGAGCCTAAGTCTGTAAGTGTTGCCGGTACTTCAGAAGAAGTAAATAGTGTCAGCTCTATTGATTTGCCTACTATTGATTTAAGTAAGATTACAGGAAATACTACTTTGACATTTGATATTTCAAAGAATATTTCTGACGCCGGTCTTCAGCTTAAGAACAGCAGTTCTTCTACAGTTACTGTAAATATTAAAACTGGTGTAACTCAGGCTAAGAAGATACAGATTAAGAATACGGATATTAATATTATAGGCTTAAAAGAAGATTGTGTTGTAAAATTGCCGGACAGTGTAACTGCTGAAATTGGTGGACCGGATAACATTACAGCACAAAGCCTTAAACCGTCATTGGATTTAACAGGTTTAGATGTAGGTACTCATAAGGTGGAATTAAAATTGAATTTGCCTAACTATGCTACACTTAAAGCTCCTGTTACTGTAGATGTTACTATTTATGAAAGAGGACAGGGAACAACTGTTGCTCCGTCAGATGAAAACAACGAACAGGTAACTACTGAAAATGACGATAGTAACGATGAAAAGTCAGAGGAAGATACCTGAAAACTTTGACGAAAAATAATTTATAAAAAATGCTTGACAAATCAGTCATTATAAAGTATAATAACTTTGTTGTGACTGATATTTGCCCAGATAGCTCAGTCGGTAGAGCAGAGGACTGAAAATCCTCGTGTCGGCGGTTCGATTCCGTCTCTGGGCACTCTTTTTACAACATTGGTTATGCGGGTGTGGTACAATGGTAGAACATCAGCCTTCCAAGCTGAGGACGTGGGTTCGATTCCCATCACCCGCTCTCAATTACCTTTATCCCGTAAACTGAATATGCGCGAGTGGCTCAGTGGTAGAGCATCGCCTTGCCAAGGCGAGGGCCGCGGGTTCGAATCCCGTCTCGCGCTCTCTCAAGACTTGAACGTGGTTCAAGTCTTTTTTTGTGTTTAAATGTCCTCTTAATAATTATTTCATAGCTTTTTAATTTTGTATGTGTTATAATTAGAGTGATAATTAATGGTTTTTTAGTATAGGAGATATATATGGCAACAAAAATTAGTTTTGTGTCACTTGGCTGTGACAAAAATCTTATTGATAGTGAGATAATGCTTGGCTTAATTGATGAAAAGGGTTATATAATCACACCTAATGATTCAGAAGCTGATGTCATTATTATTAATAGCTGTGGCTTTATATTAGATGCTAATCAGGAAGCTATTGACAAGGTTCTTGAAATGGCAGACTATAAGGCAAATGGTAACTGCAAGGCACTTATTGTAACAGGTTGTATGGCACAGAGATACAAAGATGAAATTTTTGAATCCCTCCCAGAAGTTGATGCCGTAGTCGGTACCGGTGATTTTGAAAACATTGGTGCTGTAATTGACAGACTTTTAAATGGTGAAAAGAAGGTTCAGCTTGTTACTGATATTAACCACCTTTTAAATGAAAACAACAGCTACAAGAGAATGGTTACTACAACTGGTGGCTTTAGTTATTTAAAGATTGCAGAAGGCTGTGACAACAGATGTACTTACTGTACAATACCTTCTCTTAGAGGTAAATATCGTTCAAGAAATATTGAAAGCCTTGTAAAAGAAGCTCAGATATTAGCAGATAAGGGTGTCAGAGAGCTTATACTTATTGCTCAGGATACTTCTCTTTACGGTAAGGACTTATACGGCGAACAGAAGTTACACGTTTTATTGCAGGAAATAAGCAAAATTGAAGACATAAAGTGGATTAGAATTTTATACTGTTATCCTGAAAATGTATATGATGAACTTATTGATGAAATGGCATCAAATCCTAAGGTACTTCACTATTTGGATATGCCTGTTCAGCATACTAATGACAGAATATTAAAGTTAATGGGCAGAAGAAGTACAGGAGATAAAATTAAGGATACTGTAAATAGACTTAGAGCTAAAATGCCTGATATGTGTATCAGAACTACACTTATTACAGGTTTTCCAACTGA
>ENA-OQIV01001144-OQIV01001144.1-human-gut-metagenome-genome-assembly--contig:-NODE-1144-length-11431-cov-3.601550_pt1 | contig 11431 bp, 10 predicted proteins | sample MGYA00242588_ERZ504753 | MGnify/ENA primary metagenome ERZ504753 (study PRJEB26092, sample SAMD00036359) | human gut metagenome | host: Homo sapiens | study: EMG produced TPA metagenomics assembly of... | reverse complement strand
ATAAAATTTAAAATCACGATTTCCGTCAGAGGCAAGGGATACAAATGCTAAGGCTGTTTCCCCTTCTTTGTCTCTTGCAATATTAGAAGTGTCAATTCCTGCTTCATCTAATACTTCCACGATATAATCTCCAAATGGATCATCTCCAAGTTTCGTTAAAAATTTGGATGGAATACCAAGCTTCGTGACTGCCCCGACTACATTGGCAGGTGCTCCTCCCGCAACTCTTTTAAATGAAGGTACATCTTTTAATCTCTGTCCCTTAACTTCTGGAATAAAATCGATCAGTGCTTCTCCGATCCCACATAATTTATTCTTCATGTCTTCCTCCTTCGATTTCAAATGATTTTAATGGATATACAGTCATTATACCAGAACATTCTCCATTAATCAGTAGTCTTCCATAATGATTGTAGATTCTTGTTGTAAAAACTTCTTCTCCATGATTCACAAAGATTTCTAAGGATGAAGTATCCGCAAAAATCTGAAGATGCTCTAATTTTTCTAATCTGACTTTTCTTGTTGATCTTCCACTTCCATAGACTCCAAGATTTAAGGTCAGGATATTGTCTTTATAGGAAAGAGTGATTCCTTCGCGCAGTGTCATTACCATTTCTCTGCATCGTTTAAAATCTACAACAGCTTCATAGATTGCATTTTGCATGATGATCGTCTGTCCATAACAAAATGTACAAACTGCTTTGTCCTCGCTTCGAAGTTGTTTTAATTCTTCGATTGGTTCCTGAATCAGTTTTCCGTCTCTTACGGATAATTCTCTTGGAATCGTCAGTGCATGCTGCCATCCTGCTTCTTCGGTTGGATTCGTATAGTCTGCGTCTGGGATTCCCATCCAGCCGATCAGAATTCTTCTTCCACTTTCATCCTCAAAAGTTTGTGGGGCATAGAAATCAAACCCACGGTCAAAAAGTTTGATATCTGTGATTTCATATTCATCGGTATCAAAATCATAGTCTAATTTCATTGCTGTGACCTGATGAACATTTTCGTAATCAATACCTTTTGTTTCTACTCCCTGTGGGCAGCAGATGATGTATAACTGTCCGTCCATCTCAAACAGATCCGGACATTCCCACATATAACCAAACTTCTGTGGAGTTGTAATACGGTTCTTGTATGTCCAGTTCTTAAGATCTGTAGATTCATATAGAAGAATCATACCCACACCTTCGACATCCCTTGCTCCAAGAACCATGTAATATTTCTCATTTTTCTTAAAGATTTTTGGATCACGCACATGGTTGCTCATGTCAGCCGGATAATCGTCGGTTGTCATTAACAATTCCTTTTTGGTAAACTCATAGCCGTCTTTACTTGTAAATGTGATCGTATTACTTCCACGTCCACTGTTGATATAGTCATAATCATCTCTGTCAAAATATTTTAAATTTCCTGTGTAGAAATAGTGGATCGTATCATCTTCAATAAATGCAGAGCCGGAATAGACACCATGGGCATCAATGTCTTCATCTGGAAATACGACTGGTCCAAAATCTTCATAATGAATAAAATCTTTTGTCGTATAATGTCCCCATGTCTTTAACTCACCAGTTGGTTCAAATGGAGTGTACTGGTAGTAAATATGGTATGTCCCATTAAACTGGCATAAACCATTTGGATCATTTAACCATCCTGTCTTTGGCATTAAATGAAATTTTAATCGGTCTTGATCTGCTGCCACACGTTCTCTATAAGCTTCATTTTCTTTATACCATTTTTCATAATCTGCCTTATAGACTTTCTTGTATTTTTCAAACATCTGCCCTGGTTTCCTTTCCTTCTTCGAATAATGATTATTTTAAATTCATGATCTTCGTATTATTATCTGCATCCGCTGCTTCAACCACTTCGACTTCTTTTCCTTTCGCATCTGCAACTAAGAACATCGTCTGTGTCTTGTATCCTTTTTCTTTCACAAGATCCATGTCAAAAGATAATAATTTATCACCTTTCTTTACTTTGGCTCCTGTTTCTACGAAAGTCTCAAAACCTTCGCCTTCCATCTTGACTGTATCGATTCCTGCATGGATCAGAAGTTCTACTCCTGAATTTAATGTAATTCCCATTGCATGTTTTGTAGGGAAGATCAGACTGATCGTTCCATCGGCTGGCGCATATACGACACCTTCGCTTGGGTTGATCACAACACCTTCTCCCATTGCCTTACTTGCAAATGCTGGATCTGCGGACTTTGATACATCTAAAGCTTCACCTTTCATTGGTGCATATAGTTCATTTGTTTCTTCTGTTGTATCTGCTGGTTCCTGTACTTCGATTTCTTTTACTTCTTCTGCTTTCTTTTCTTTGACCGGAGTCTCTGCTTTGTGATCTTCTCCTTCGATGTTAAACTTCTTCCAGAAGACTGCAGTTAAAACTGCAGATACTCCCATGGATAAGAGCAGTCCGATCGCGAAGTTTAAGTAATCTTTTGGAAGCATGGACAGGAATCCTGGAAGTCCTGCTGCTCCTAATGCCTGTGCCAAAACTCCTGTTGCTGCACAATATGCATTACCTACGGCTGAACCGATGATGGCAGCGTAGAATGGATATTTTAATTTCAGTGTTACACCGAACATTGCTGGTTCTGTGATTCCAAGTAATGCAGAAACACCTGATGCAGAACAGATTGATTTCATCTTCTCATTCTTTGTTAAGAATAAAACTGCTAATACGGCTGCTCCCTGTGCTACGTTGTTCATACTTGCTGTTGTGAAGATAAAACTTCCACCTGTTGTTGCTTTGGCTGCGATCAGCTGTGTCTCGATCGCGATAAAGCTGTGATGCATTCCTGTTAGACAGATCGGTGCATATGCAAGTCCGAATAATCCGCCACCGACAAATCCAAGTGTGTTATATACCCATGTGATTCCATCTGCTAATAAGTTACCTGCTTCTCTTAACACTGGTCCTACACAGATGAATGTTAAAAATGATGTTACCATGATAGAGATCAATGGTGTTGTCAGGTTATCTAACCATGTTGGTGTTACTTTATGTAACTTCTTCTCGATCGTTGCTAAAATAAATGCAACTGCTAATACTGGAAGTACAGTTCCCTGATATCCGATTGCCTGGATCTTAAATCCAAAGATGTCCCATACTGGTGCTTTGGCGATACCGATGCTGTATGCACTTAACAGATCTGGATGAACCATGATCATACCCATGGCTGCTCCAAGATATGGATTCCCGCCAAACTTCTTCGTTGCGCTAAATCCGATCAATACTGGCAAAAATGCAAATGGAGCACTTGCAAACATGTTGATCGCTGTTGCCAGACCCTTAAACTGTGGGTACAGATCAATGACGGACTTGCCACTAAACATCGCTGCTGTCAGGATATTGTTCACTCCCATTAACAGACCACCTGCTACGATGGCTGGAATGATCGGTACGAAAATATCACTTAATAACTTTACTAATCTCTGAAGAACATTTCCTTTCTTCTCTTCTTTCTCATCATCTGCTGGTGTATCGACTGAGATTCCTAACTGCTTCTGTACTTCGTCGCACACTAAGTTTACAAGTCCTGATCCGAAAATGATCTGGAACTGTGACTGTGTTAAGAACACTCCCTTAACTCCTTCAATGTCGCTGACTGCATCTTCATTGCGAAGATCGTTGTCTTTTAACTGTAAACGAAGTCTTGTTGCACAATGCTGAACTGACTTAATGTTTTGTTTGCCACCAACATGCTCGATGACCTGGCTGGCGATTTTTGCGTAATCCATATCTTCTCTCCTTTTTTATTGTGAAACTTATTATGGTATCGGTTCCATATCTGTATCTTATAACTTTCTCTTCTATTTGTCAATAGTATTTATGGAATCGATACCACATTTTTTTATTTTATTACTTTTATTTGTGTTTTATGTGAGACGACTTAACAAAGCAACAGGTAAACGGCAAAGCCCTCCGTTCCGAGTAATACGGAAGGAGGGCGATATTATAAGCACGTATGAAGAATTTATTACCTGACACTTCCACCTTCAATAAATTCATATCCCACAATCTGTTTCTTGGATACTGGTTCTCCTGTAATCATCTTAAGAATCGTTTCCGCTCCAAGGTATCCCATTCCATAGGAATCAAACTTTAGCGTTGTAAGCTCTGGCGTCAGGAGTGTACTTTCATCATATCCTCCAAACGCTGCCACAGACACTTCTTCTGGAATCCTCTTCTTATGTTCGTGTAAAATCTTATATGCACCAAACGCAAGCCGGTCTGTTGCACAGATGATCGCATCTAAATCCGATTCCCTCTCAAGTAATTCTCTCGTAACCATCTGTCCACCAATAAAACTATAATCACTCTTCCCTGTCACTGGTGTGATCCCGTATTCTTTCAATCCATCTAATACGCCATTTCTACGCTCGATCCCAACTGCCTGGTCTGTCTCATAGACACCAATATATCCAACCTTTTGATGTCCTTTCTTCCCGATATACTCTCCGATCGTTTTCCCTGCATGATAATCATCATAAATAATGGAAATTCCATCTTCATAATCCTGTGTTAAAACAACCACTGGAATTCCCGCTTTCTTTAACAGCTCTTTGTGGTCCTTTGTGATCGCTATGGAACTGATCAAGATCCCATCCACATTTAACTGGATCAGGCGCTGGATATTCTGTAATTCCTGATCAATATCGTGGTCTGAGTTCTGAATAAGGGTTGTATACCCCTTTTCTCTTAAATACCGATCAATACTTGTGATCACACGGCTTGTGATCTTAGAATTCAATGTCGGCACAACTACACCGATCACGTTGCTTTGTTTCGCATTCAATCTTGCAAATGCATTCGGTGTATAGTTGTATTCTTCAATGACCTTCTGAATCTTCGCTCTCGTCTCATCCTTTACATATCCCCCGTTAAAATAGCGGGATACTGTGCTTTTTCCAACTCCTGATAAATTTGCGATATCTGCCATGGTCATCTTCTTTGCCATATATTTTGATCTCCTTTGTTACTTTATCTCTCATTATCTTAGCACAGAAAAAGCTATAAAGAAATAAGATGATATAAAATTTCTTTCTCATCCAATAAACGAAGTATTTCTTTCCTGCCCGTAAATAAAAAGATCTGACGGTCTGTATGGTGACTTAAATACTGCATCGTCTGTGCCAGTCTTTCATCATCATAATTACCGAACACATCGTCTAAAAACAACGGAAATGCGTCATTTTCATACAAAAGATCGGCCGATGCAAGGCGCAGTGCAAAGTATAATTGTTCTACTGTAGCATTGCTTAAATACTTCATATCGATATGATCAAATCCATCATAAACCATCATCGAAAGATTCTCATCCATGACTGCCTGCGTATATTTTCCATTCGTCATATCACAAAAAATCTCTGAGATCTTCTCATTTAGTTCCTGTCCAAAAGTTTTTTGTACCTGGCTTGCAGCTTCCTCGATCGCTTTCATTGCAAGTTCTATCTCGTGAATCTCAAGTTCTTTCTTCCTTTTCTGCCCCAGCAAAATCTCGTATTCCTGCTTTTTCTTATCTGCCTCTTCCTTTTGCTGCATAAGCTGTGCTTTCTCGATCTCTATGATCTCTAAGCGATGTCTTAGTTCTATTTTGCGAATTCGTTCTTCATCTTCCCCACCAAATAACTTTCGAAACCACAGCAAAATCTTCTGAAGCAGCGTCAACTTTCTCTTTTGTCTTAAACGTTTCCGAATCTCTCTCTCTTCCTGTTCATATTCATTCAACGCTTGTGCATCATACTGCCATGACCCCTGCTGTCTTCGCAAATTGTCAATCTGTGCAAACACAGGATCTTTTCGCATTTGTCTTCGTCTGGCTTTCAAATGATCAATCGCTTTTCGAAGGTCAATCGCAGCATCCTTGCTGCTTCGCAGATTCGCCATGGAATTTTGCAAAACTTCCTTCATCTCTCTGCCAGTACGAATCTCTGCCTGTGTCATCGAAACCGTATTCTCAAATGCCTGTTTATCAGATTCGAATAAGTATTCCTTCCCCTTAAGTTCCTCCATCGTATCTGCATCAAATATGCGATACTCTGTCTGCCCTTGGCCGAAGTTTCGCATGATCTTATATCTGATCCCGTCCTTTTCAAAGACCATGGAGCCACCGTAAATACCACCATTTACCGGCTGATATCTGGTATGATCATCATATTTTGCAGCAAGTCCTCTTGATTTCTCCAGCCCAAACAGCATTGCGATCATAAACTTACGAAGCGTTGTCTTGCCAGATTCATTCTTGCCATAGAAAACTTCTAACTTCCCAGATGTCTGGCAATGATATTTATGAAATTTTCCAAATCCATCAATATTGATCTCCTCAATCTTCATCTTTTACTTCTCCCTGGCATATGTTAAAGCTTCCATCGCATAACGCAAAGCCTCTGGTTCATCTTTTAAAATATCTGCGACCTTCTGGATGATAAAATCATCTTCCTCTGATAACTGTTCGTATTCCCATTGATCCCTCGTTTCATAAATGATATCTGTGACCATATACTGACTCGTGATCTCATGAAAGTCCAGATGAATCTGTGGATCAATACTTCCTGTTAGTATGATCTCATATATATTTTCTCTTCCACGATATGAAAGCTCCGTTTCCACCCGATCTATGATCTCTAACGCTGACATCTCATCCGATATCATGACTTCCACTTGTGTATACATTCTCTTTGCAAAGGGAACGAAGGTTATCTGTTTCTTTTCATCGCTGATCTCCCCTTCGATCAGCCCATGATATCCCGTCTCTGTGTGATCTAATGGTTCCAGCGATCCTGCATATGCCATCAGATCTTCAAAAATGATCTCTGGTTTATGGATATGTCCAAGAGCGATATAGTCAAATCCAGACCATTTTAACGCTTCTCTCTGAATCGGGATATGACTGGCATCTCCACCATGTGCCAGCAGGATTGAAAAATCACTGCCTTCTCTCTCATCTGGTTTCATGCGATCATACAATGGTTTCGTGATCTGATTCTTCCAATAACTAAAGCCATAAATGGTCGTTTTAAGATCTTCAAAAGAAATATGATCTCTTTGTTTTCCATCCAAAAGATAAACTTCCGAATTCCATTTATACTCAGAAAATACATCATGCAGTTCCAGATGATCGTGATTCCCTGCGATCAAAACCGTTCTTGTATGATTCAATCTGGACAACAGATAATCCACTTCTCTCAGCTCCTGCTGCGTTGGCGGCTGATCAAACAGATCCCCTGCGATCAATAACAGATCTAGCTGTTGCTTATTCGCATGATCAATGACTCTTTGAAATGTCTCTTTGATCTCTTGTTCTCTGATCCTTCCAAATGTCTGCTCTCTCTCTGGTCTGGCTCCCCAATGAACATCCGCAATATGAATAAATTTCAAAAAATCACCTGCTTTCTGATTATCTTCTATGATCTTATTCTGTCATCATACGATCGATATTCTTTAATAATTCTTCGATCTGTTCTCCCGTTATATGATCCATGTGCACCCCGCCTGTGCATACCACTACTTTTCCTGTTTCCCTGCATCGATTCTCAGCCAGTCTGCGACATAGAAATTCGTCTTTATGACCTGTCAGATTGATCACAGATGAAGTGACACTGATTGTTCCGTCACCACTCAGCGAAGGGCGTGGAACCGCCTGAACAACACAGCCAATATGCGGTTTCTCACCGCCGCTTAGAGTTAAAACAAGATCTTCTCCTATTGCTTTTTCACAGATCTCTATCATAATTCCCGCAATTGTTTTGCTATATTTCACTTTGATCCTCCTTATTCTATTCCAAAGCGGACCTCACCAAAACTTCCTCTAAAATAAAACAGGCAGCCAGTTCAACACTGACTGCCCCTAAATTATGCCATATATCTTAGCCCCATAAATTCGCTGGGTAGACACCTTCTTTGATCAATCCGGCAAATGCTTCCTGTACAGCTTCCTTATCTTCCTGATAAGTTACACCGAACCATCGATCCTGTGTCTCTAATACTTTGACGTTTGCACGTCCTTCTTTCAATAATTTATCTACGATGTTTGGTAATAAATATTCTTTCTTCAGATCTCCTTCTTCTACTTCACTTAAGAAAGTCTTGAAGTCTTCTGCAAGGAACTCTAAAAATTCTGGATATGCAGCCCACATATTCATAGAAACCTTATCCTCTGGACTGATCCATTCCTGAACATCTGGAAGATCACACTTGATCTTACCATCTTCCCCCATCATAATTCCTGTTGTCTCATGAACCTGGCTTAATAATCCATTCTCATCTACAACACTAACTCCTCGTGTGACAGTTCCATTGTCACTTAATGTATTCTTCAGGATAAATCCTGCCATTCCCATTGTGAATTCTCTTCCAAGATCTTCTCCAGATACTAAGAAATCATGAAGCTTCACAAAAGCCTCCTTTCCATAGTAATCATCTGCGTTGATGATCACAAATGGTTCCTTGACGATATCCTTGCAGCAAAGAACAGCCTGTCCTGTTCCCCACGGCTTTGTACGTCCTTCTGGTACTTCAAATCCTTCTGGAAGGTCATCTAATTCCTGAAATACATATTCTACATCAATCTGATCTTTAATTCGGCTGCCTATTATCTCTTCAAACTCTTCAAAGATGTCCTTACGGATAATAAATACAACCTTATTAAATCCAGCTTCTTTCGCATCACGAATTGAATAATCCATAATGATCTCACCATTCGGTCCCATCTTCGCAAGCTGTTTGATTCCTGCACCGTATCTTGATCCGATTCCGGCTGCCATAATTATTAATGTAGTATCCATAAATCTCCCCTTCAGTCATCTGACCTGTTTTGTTACCTGTATACTTGTTATATCCTGTGTAAAACATTCCATATATTTGTCCTCACATATACTTTTCATTATAAATATTATTCTCTATAATGTCAATATCTTCTGGCTATCCTTTCCTTAAATACTTTCTTATTTTATTGTATTTTCATATGGACATTTTTGTTATTTGTATTATAATCTTTGTTATAAAGATTTTTTCTTTATTTTAAATATTTTTTGTTGTTTTTTAACATTTTCACGAAAGGAAAGCATTATGAAAAAAGAAATCTCCTTAAAAGGAAAAACTGCCATCGTCACTGGAGGAGCTACCGGAATCGGGTTCGCCATTGCAAGCGAACTTCTGGATGCGGATGCTAACGTTATTATTCTTGGACGTCGAGAAGAAAAATTAAAAGAAGCCGCCAAAAAACTCGGGGAACGTTGCTCTTATTACGTATTCGACGTCACAAATACCGCACACTATGACGAACTCATTTCCAAAATCGAAGAAACTACACCTATCGACATTCTGGTTAACAATGCTGGAATCAATAACAAAAAAGATTATTTTGACTTTACTGAAGAAGAATTAGATACCATCATCGCCACTCAGGCTAAAGCACCATTTTTATTCTCACAGGCTGTTGCTGCGAATATGAAGAAACGAAAATTCGGCTGCATTCTCTTTATCTCTTCCCTTGCTTCAATCCTCGGAATGCATGATATTCAGGCCTATACTTTATGTAAAAGCGGCGTAAAAGGTCTTACAAGAAGCCTTTCCCGCGATCTTGGTCCATATGGCATCCGTGTCAACAGCTTAAATCCTGGATTCGTATACACAGATATGCTCGCAAAAACAAACTTAAAAACACCAGAACGATTAGAAGAAATCCAAAACCGCACACCTCTTCGTGGTTTTGCAAAAGAAAAAGACCTTGGAATGGCAGCTGCTTTCCTTTGCTCTGATGCCGCACGATTCATTAGTGGAATCGACCTTGTTGTAGATGGCGGAATCAGCAGTTCTTTCTTATTGTAAGGCCAAAAAGAGCAGGTACTCTGTTTCGTACCTGCTCTTTTATCTTATTGATCTTATACTTAACAACTTCTTAATCTTCTTGCCTCTGGCTCTCTGGATGTCTTATCTTCTGATACCCATAAATCTTTGTAATTTAATTTTAAAAGCCCTGCGATCATTAAGCTTAACACTAAGATCATTGCAATCGTTCCTAATAAATGCATTGTTATTCTCCTCTTTATATTGTGTTGTATTATGTATTCTGTATTTATGTTTTATATTTTATCAAATTAATTTCGGAGAATCAATATGCAGCATTATTTTCTAGGAAATTACAACATTTCATTTGCATTTTCCCTCTGGTGTTAGCAAAATTTTCAGTAATAAATATGTCTTTGTTATTGTTTTTGTGCAATTTGTAGTACCAATTTCTGAATGGGGCTGTTTGTGTTTGGTCGTATTTAATTTCTGATTCGTCTAATCCGTTCTGCTGCGGCATTCACTAGAAAATAAATAATTCCTCCTGCTAACCCTCCAACTGTATTAAAAAATAAATCTGATATTTGAAATGTTCCTAATCTTAAAAACAACTGCAACAGCTCAATTGTCAGAGATGACAGAAACGCTATTTGAATACTTTTTAATATGATTTTCCCTATATACACTTTCTTACCAAATATTTTTTCTTCAAAATTCCAAAACATTAATACTATATACGGCATAAGCAGGAAAAAATTTTCTATACACTCTGATGTTAAAATGCGCTGGCCTGTCACTGTATTATATCTGTATATTCCCCATACTCCCCACACATCACATAATGGATTCATCCACATATCTCGGTTGATCAATGTCTTAAATAATATCATGGTAATATAGAAAAACAATATATATTTTTTACGAAATTCTCTATCTCTTTTAAAATGATCAATCCATGTTCGGATAGCTGCTTTCCATCCCTTGCCTGCTCCTTCTGGACATTTTACATACAAATAAAAGAACATTGTCATTATTGATAACAAAATTGCAAACCAAAACGGTTGATAGATCGATGTTAGAATGTCTATTGTGATTTTTCCTATGATAGTCTTCATTCTTGTGTCTTCTCCTGTTCTATGTGTTAAATGCGTATTTTGTTTGGAATATTTTTAACAAATGTGTTTAATGTTGCAATTTATTTTTTAGACTAATTTCTTAAAGTTCCTGAGACCTTAAGGACATCATAATCCGGAACATCCAAATGCCGTTTGGTGTTCTAACATCACCTATCTTCATCATTCTCCAGCTTACCTAAATTTAAAAAGAGGAGCCAGATTTCTCCGACTCCTCCAAGTATGCGTCCGCAAACACATACCCCAATTACTAATAATAGTATACTATATCCAATCAAAATATTCAAGAGAATTTTTTTGATCTTTTAATTACTCTCTTCTATATCGTTTTTTTCAATATTTCCATTCGCAAATTCAAATCAGAATGAATAGTTACTGAGGTCACTTCAGCATTAACCATTTTTTCATATTCTTTTGTTATTTTTTCAAACTCTCTTACAAATAACTTAATCTCTGTTTTGGTTACTTTTAAAAGTTTCAAACAATAACATACTAAAATA
>ENA-OQIV01001143-OQIV01001143.1-human-gut-metagenome-genome-assembly--contig:-NODE-1143-length-11438-cov-2.969721_pt1 | contig 11438 bp, 10 predicted proteins | sample MGYA00242588_ERZ504753 | MGnify/ENA primary metagenome ERZ504753 (study PRJEB26092, sample SAMD00036359) | human gut metagenome | host: Homo sapiens | study: EMG produced TPA metagenomics assembly of... | reverse complement strand
AGATTTTAGAAAAAAGAAACCCCTAACCCCTCAAGATTGAGGGGCAGGGGAGTTGAATAGGCGAAGCCTATTTTTTATATTTAATTTAATTCCTCTTGGAAGTGATCAACTCTCCGGAAGTGTTTCCATGACAGATCGGCTTCCATTCTACTTTCTTAACCAGTGCAACTGCAGAGATCGGGATGTAAGTGAACATGAAGATCGGGAATGTAAATGTATAAAGGATCTTCTTTAATGCAGACAGCTGCACCTGTTTCCACTCACTGATCATGGTGATGGCACCATAAACCAGCAGACTTAAGTAGAACATAACAATGGTCCTTGTAAGGAAGGAAATATTCTCAGCTGCGATCATTCTTGCTATGTAACCAGGTTCTGTCATATAGGAAAATGCCATGCCCAGGTTAATAAGGATAGCGGCAAGAGTAAAGAACATACCAGGTGCTACGGTCATGAAAATATCATAGCAGGAAAATGATTTTCTTCCGCCCTGGAAAAATCCCTTGATCAGTCTCCAGCTGTAATGCCAGTCAACCTGATAAAATCCTTTGGACCAACGCAGTCTCTGGGTCCAGGACTGACCAAATTTTAAAGGCTGCTCATCGTAGATCACAGCCTTATCACAGTAGCCGATGACCTTGCCTTCAATGGCACAGTTAACGGAAAATTCAATATCCTCTGTAAGAAGATGGAATGGCCAGCCGCCGTTTTCGCGGATCACTTCACCGGATACCAGAAAGCCGGTTCCGGAAATAGCACAGTTGGTTCCCAGAAGCATTCTTGGGAAGTTTAAGAAACGGGCCTCCCGCAGGAACCATAAGCCGTAACCAGCTGAGATCCAGTTGGCACCGAAGTTCTTGGAATTACGGTAGCTTGTAAGAGCAGCAAAATGTCCGCTGTCAAAGGTGGCATTCATTTCTTTGACAAAATCAGGATCTACATAATTATCTGCATCAAATACAAAGTAGCCGTCATATACATCTTTACCGGAGGCAGAAAGACATTTGAACAGATAGTCAAGGGCATAACCTTTGCCCACCTGCTGATGGTTGTAACGGCGGTACACCCTTGCTCCTGCCTGTGCAGCAACCTGCGCGGTATTATCTGTGCAGTTATCTGCGATCACATAAATGTCAAGAAGGTCAGATGGATAATTCTGAGCCTTTAAACTGGCAATCAGACCACCGATGACATTTGCTTCATTTCTTGCAGAAATAACAGCAGCGTAACGGTGAAACTGATGGGAACCGGTTTTATTTTTCCTGTGTTTCATAAGAAGCCCCAGGAGCAGATAACCGATCTGATAAAAATAAAAGACTACAAATACAGTTGCGATCACAAAATTAAAATAATGGATCATCTGAAGTGTTTTCATAATATACCTCTTTGTAATACTTGAAATATTTGACAAATTAATAATATTTCTGATTTTAGCGTGATCTTTTTCGCAGAATACAAAATAGCATATTTTAAGAATAATGCAAGTCTTGACAAAGAAATTCATAAAAAATTAATAATTGCTTCATACAATATTCAATTATGAACGGTATTAAAAAGACTTCCTAAAAATTCATTTAAGGTGTCGCAAAACAAAAAAAGATGTGGTATACTAAATTGATAGCATTGGGAAGAAGAAAAAGGAGTGCTTTATGCTGAATGAAGAAAAAATCCAGGCAATGACAGATCTGGCAGTGTTTGAAAAGCATCAGGGCAGAAAAATCTTCCCTGTAAATCAATACTTTAAAAGTGATTATGTAGGAGGGCAGTTGTTCCGTTCTTTTTTCGGGTACACCTTTAGTTTTGCGCTGATCCTTCTTATGTGGATCCTTTATAAACTGGATGTGCTCATGAAGGGAGCTGATATTGATCAGCTGATCGGCTGGATCCGCAACTGGGGACTGGCCTATGTGACCGGACTGGGGGGATATCTTCTTATTACATGGAAGATCTATTCCAGACGGTATGATTTTGCATCCAGAAGCCAGACCATGTATGTGGCCAGGCTTAAACATCTGGACCGTAAATTTGGAAAGGACCGGGGAAAAGAGAACAGAGGAGGAGCCGCTTTATGACAGTTCTTTTGCTGTGGAAAGAGCACCTGAAAGAAATTTATAATAAATACAGCTATGTGATCCGCTTTGTGGTCCGTCTGCTGTTGATCCTGTGTACGATCTTAAGTATGAATGCCAATATCGGCTATATGGCAAAATTGAAAAATCCGGTCGTTGTAGCGCTGCTGTGCTTTTTTGGAGCCTTGCTTCCGGACAGCGGGGCCGTCTTCCTTATAGGATGTGTGATGGTAGCACATGTGTATGCAGTATCCATGGAAATGGCACTGATCACACTGATGATGATCCTGGTAGTGGCTGTTCTTTATTATGGGTTTAAGCCGGGAGACAGCTGGCTTATGATACTGACACCCCTTGCCTTCTTATTTAAGGTGCCTTATGCGGTTGCTTTTTTAGTAGGGCTGGGAGGCAGTCTTATTTCTGTAATACCTGTAAGCTGCGGAGTCTTTTTATACTATCTTCTTATGTATATACGGCAGAACGCAGGCGTCCTTACAGGAGAGGGCAGCGTAGATATCGTACAGCGTTACAGTCAGATCATCCGGTCCGTATGCTTTAACCAGACAATGATGGTGATGATCGCTGCCTGTGCAGTAGGGATCATGGTGGTATACCTGATCCGCAGGCTGTCTGTAGATTATGCCTGGATCATAGCGATCGTAGCTGGAACAGTAGCACAGCTTTTGGTGATCTTTGTAGGAGATTTTGTTTTCGGGGTATCCGTATCTGCAGGAACGCTGATCTTCGGGCTGCTTGTTTCTGTGATGCTGGCTATGATCTACAATTTCTTTTTCTTCTCTGTAGATTATACCCGTACAGAATATGTACAGTTTGAGGATGACGATTATTATTATTATGTAAAAGCGATCCCCAAGATGGCAGTAAGCAGTACCGATGTAAAAGTACAGCGGATCAGCGGGAGAAAGCGGAATACAAGAGAGAAAAATACAGCCAGGAATACGGCTGAAAAAATGATCAAGATAAATAATTAAGATAACGATAATTAGACTAAAGGAGGATGATATAAGGTGGGAATCTTAACAGAACTTATGATGAAAGCCTCATCCTGGCTGACGCTATTGCCAAGGATCTCCCTCCGGAATTTGTTTGAGATAGCGATTATCTCATTCCTGGTATATGAGATCCTTTTCTGGATAAAAAATACAAGGGCATGGACCTTACTGAAGGGACTTTTAACGATCATGGTATTTGCCATTGTGGCGGTCCTTTTACGTCTGGATACCATTGTCTGGATCCTTAAAAATATTACAACGATCGCAGTAACGGCATTTCTGGTCGTTTTCCAGCCGGAACTGCGAAAAGCACTGGAACAGTTAGGCAGCCAGAACCTGTTATCCGGTATTCTGGCTCAGGATGACGGAAAGAGCAGTCAGGAATTTAATGACCGCACAGTCAATGAACTGGTACGTGCTACTTTTGAGATGGCAAAGGTGAAAACAGGAGCCTTAATGGTCATTGAAAGAGGAACTTCCTTAAAGGAGATCGAGAGGACCGGTATTGAGATCAGCGGACTGGTCACAAGCCAGCTTCTTATCAATATTTTTGAACACAATACACCTCTTCATGACGGAGCGGTGGTGATCCGCGGAAACCGGGTGGCAGCGGCTACCTGTTACCTGCCTCTTTCTGACAATATGTCTATTAATAAGGCATTGGGAACCAGACACCGTGCAGCAGTAGGTGTCAGCGAGACAACAGACAGCCTTACCATTGTTGTTTCTGAGGAAACAGGACGGGTATCTGTTGCAGAAGGAGGAATGCTCCGCAGTGTTCCAACAGCAGAGGCACTTCGGAATATTCTTTCCGGACTGATGAAAGAAGAGCCGGTTTCTTCCAACCGGTTTAAGATATGGAAGGGAAGGCTGATCAATGGGAAAAAAGCTGACAAATAACTTAAAACTAAAGATACTTTCCGTTTTCCTTGCCTTTTTTGTGTGGCTGGCAGTGACCAACATTTCCAACCCGGATGTAACTGCTACCAAGGAAGTACCTTTGGAGGTGCTGAACGAAGATGTGCTTTCCACAAACGGAAAAACCTATGAACTGATCGACAACCGCACGACAGTGACGGTAGCATACAAAGTGCGTACACTGGATGCAGGAAGTATTTCTGCTTCTGACTTCCGGGCCTATATCGATCTGGCAGATATGTACGAGCCTACAGGAGCAGTTCCTGTTAAGGTAGATGTAAAGAATAATAAAGTAGATGCTGTAACAGCAAAACCTATGGTGATCCGTGTGACTACGGAAGATGTACAGCAGAAAAAGTTTGACCTGACTGCCTATACAGAGGGAAAGACCGAGTCCGGGTACAGAGAGGGAACCGTCAATATCGTGCCCACCAGTATTTATGTAAGCGGACCTGAATCACAGGTAGGACGGATCAGTACCGTTGGTATCACCATTCGTTTAGACGGTGCAAACTCTGATCTTTCCGGTACAGCCCAGATCCAGTGCTTTGATGCGAACCGTAATAAGATCACTCTGGATGATCGTGTGACTTTAAGCCGGTCAGAGGCAGATTACACACTTTCTATCTTAAAAGTAAAGACTCTGGGGCTGAATTTTGAGACAGAGGGAAGAGTTGCAGACGGATACCGTTTTACAGGGATCGAGAGTAATGTAAATTCCGTAGATGTAGTAGGACTTAAGTCTGATCTGGCAGAGATCAATGCCATCAACATTCCTAAGTCAGAGTTAAATATGGACGGTGCTTCTGCAGACAAAGAAGTGATCATTGATTTAAACAAATATCTTCCGGAAAATGTAGAACTGGCAGACTCTAACAGCAAGATCCATGTGACTTTAAAGGTAGAGCCTTTAGAGACCAGGACCATTGAGTTAAAAACAAGCAAGATCCGCCAGGTAGGCGCTTCCAGCCGTTACAGTTACCAGTATGACAGAGATGCTATCCGTTTAAGCATCAAGGGCTTACAGGAAGATTTAGACCAGCTGACCGATGATGATTTAGAGGCAGAGGTAGATGTAAGCGATATGGGACCTGGAACCCATCCTGGAACTGTTACATTTGAACTGGGTGCAGCTTATGAACTGGTAAGTCAGGATGATCTTCAGATCATTGTCCATGACAGGGAACCGGGAGATACTGTACCGGCACCTACTCAGGAAGAGACAGGAAGCAGTACAAGGGAGACAACAGCAGCTGAAAGCAGCTCCGGTGCATCCAATCATACAACAGCGGCTGAAACAAGTCATTAATTAAGGGGAAAATAAGAAAAAAGGCAGTTTATATGCTGCGGGAAATCAGGAGAATAAATATGGTAAGTGGAACAACAGTGATCAAGAACCCATCCGGTCTTCATTTAAGACCTGCAGGCATCCTTTGCAAAGAGGCTCTGCTTTATAAATCAAAAATCTCTTTTAAGGTACGCAATGTGACAGCAAATGCAAAAAGTGTGCTCAGTGTGCTTGGAGCATGTGTAAAATGCGGAGAAGAGATCGAATTTAACTGTACCGGCCCTGATGAGGAAAAAGCTCTTGCAGCAATGATCAAAATTGTGGAGGACGGATTAGGGGAGTAAACCATAAATTAATAAGGAGGACACACATATGTTTAAGGGAACAAGTGCTTCTGCCGGTATTGGCATTGGCAAAGCTGTGATCGTAGAAGAAGCAGAATTAGTGATCACAAGAAATGAGGTAGCAGATGCAGAGGCTGAGATCCAGCGCTTTAAGGGGGCTCTGGAAAAGACCATTGCAGCTACACAGAAGATGGCAGACGATCTGGCTTCCCGCGTGGGAGAGAAGGAAGCAGAGATTATGCAGGGACACATGATGCTGTTATCAGATCCCATGCTTACAGGGGAGATTGAAAATAGCGTGAAAAATGACAAGGTAAACTGTGAGTTTGCTATTGAAAATGTGTGCAATATGTATGCAGATATGTTTGCGTCTATGGGAGACGAACTGATGCAGCAGCGCGCTACGGATATGAGGGATATCAAAGTGCGTATGCAGCGTACATTAATGGGTCTGGAGTCTGTAGATGTATCTTTACTGCCAAAGGGAAGCATACTGGTAGCAAAGGATCTGACCCCGTCCATGACAGCAGGCATCAATCCGGAAAATGTTTCCGGTATCGTAACAGAGCTGGGAGGAAAAACCTCACACAGCGCTATTTTAGCAAGGGCACTGGAGATCCCGGCAGTAGTTGCAGTAAATGGCCTGATGGATGCAGTAAAGGACGGAGACAGTGTAGTCCTTGACGGAAGCACCGGAGAGGTATTTGTAAATCCGGAGGCTTCTGTTGAAAAAGAATACGAAGAAAAGAGAAGCCAGTTCTTAAAAGACAAAAAAGAACTGGAAAAATACATTGGACAGCCTTCTGTTACAAAAGACGGCGTACAGGTAGAGATCGTTGCCAATATCGGTAAACCGGAAGATGTGGACAAGGTGTTACAGTACGATGGAGAAGGCGTTGGTCTGTTCCGTACCGAGTTCCTGTTTATGGACCGTACTGCCATGCCTACAGAAGAAGAGCAGTTTGAAGCATACAAGAAAGTAGCTATTGCATTAAACGGCAAGCCGGTGATCATCCGTACATTAGATATCGGCGGTGACAAAGAGATCCCGTATATGGGACTGGAAAAGGATGAGAACCCATTCCTGGGCTATCGTGCCATCCGTCTGTGCCTGGACAGAAAAGAGGATATTTACAAGCCACAGCTGCGTGCCCTTTTAAGAGCCAGCGCATATGGCAATATCCGTATTATGATCCCTCTTGTAACCTGCATTGACGAGTTAAGAGAGGCAAAAGCACTGATTGAAGAGATCAAGGCTGAATTAGATGAAAAGAACATTGCATACAAGAAAGACATCCAGGTAGGTATCATGGTAGAGACAGCAGCCGCTTCCCTGATCGCAGATATCTTTGCAAAAGAGGCAGATTTCTTCAGTATCGGTACCAATGACCTGACCCAGTATACCATGTCAGTAGACAGAGGAAACAAGAAGGTATCCTATCTGTACTCTACCTTCAATCCTGCAGTACTCAGAAGCATCCGCCACATTATCGCATGCGGACGTGAAGCAGGCATTATGGTAGGTATGTGTGGTGAAGCAGCCAGTGATCCGATGATGATCCCGCTGTTACTTGCCTTTGGTTTAAATGAATTCAGTATGAGCGCATCCGCCATCCTGCGCGCAAGAAAGATGGTAACAGAATACAGTGTAGAAGAACTTCAGGCAGTAGCTGACAAGGCTATGAGCTTTGCAACAACAGCAGAAGTAGAAGACTACATGAGAAAGTTTGTGGAGAAGATTACAGGTTAATGGCAGTTTATCTTATTTGTTATGGAATCAGTTTTATTCTGGCCTGGCAGCACTTATATGTGCTGTCCGGCCTTGTTTTAGTTGGAGCAGCAGTATGGCTGTATATCAGAGATTATATCCGGACAGGAAACCTGATCCACCTGCGAGGTCTGTTCTGTCTGTTTTTTGTAGGAGGGCAGGGAATTTCCTGCTTTAAGCTTTCCTATCTGCAGACGGACTGGCTGCTTATTACATGGATCAGCTTCTTTCTGGCAGTTATGGCATTCTGGTGGGTATTTGAGGTGCTGACCAGATTGTATGACGGCTGGAGTGCAGCGGATATGGGTTCTGTATACAAATATTATTCATCTGCTGACTCCCCTTTACAGGCAAACCGTATTCTGATCTCCATGGCAGTGATCACTCTGGTTTCTATCCTGGCCTTTGCTTTTGAAGCATGGAGACTGGGCTTTGTGCCGATGTTTTCCTATGGCGTACCACATGCATATTCTTATTTTCATATTAAAGGGATCCATTACTTTACTGTATCCTGCGTACTGGTCCCAAGTCTTTCCGTTGTATACTGTCTGATGATGGCAAGAAGAGGAAGAGGACTGGTAAGATACAAGGGCTTCTGGCTGGCAGTGATCTGTGATATTGTGGCAGTGATGATCCCGCTGTTATGCGTTTCCCGTTTCCAGCTGATCCTTGCAGTGGGAATGGCTGTATTTACCTACATTTCCATGACAGGAAGCTTCAGCCTGGTTTATGTGGGAGTGTTGTTTGTGGCACTGATCCCGGCTTATGTTGCCTTGACTGTGCTTCGCAGCCATAGCGTCGAGTACTTAAACGGCATTTTTGAGATGAAGAATAGCCATATGCCGATTTTTATCACTCAGCCATATATGTATATCGCTAATAACTATGACAACTTTAATTGTATGGCAGCGGAGTTAAAACATTTCTCCTTTGGACTTAAGGGACTGTTCCCGTTATGGGCGCTGACAGGACTTAAATTTATCTTCCCGTCACTGGCAGATTTTCCACTGTTTGTGACAAAAGAGGAACTGACCACGGTAACACTGTTTTATGATGCTTTTTATGATTTTGGCGTTGTGGGAATGGTATTTTTCGGTGGGCTTTTAGGAGGTGTCTGCTATCTGTTGGGACGTTTCAGAAGAAAACTCACTTGCCCAGCAGGTCATGTGATCTACGCTCAGATCGCCATGTATATGATGCTGTCTTTCTTTACCACCTGGTTTTCCAATCCTACTACCTGGTTTTATTTGATCGTGTCCGGGATCGTGTATGTGTATGTGAATTCTTAATAATGGATAAAATTGAAAAATAAACTGTTTAGGCTCTGCGGCTGCAGGGCCTTTTTGCTGCTGTACCATTGACTAACAGACCAAAACGGTTGGTTGAAGCACCTGTATGAGTGATTTATAATGGAATGAGCGCAGAGAAAAATAAGCGGCTGCGTAGCAGACATTTGTTTTTCGCAAGCCATTAAACTCATACAAGGAGAAGGAACATGGAAAAGAAACAATCATTAGATACCATTTGTATCCAGGGCGGCTGGCAGCCGAAAAACGGAGAGCCCAGACAGCTTCCAATCTATCAGAGTACTACTTTTAAATATACTACAAGCGAACAGATGGGACGTCTGTTTGACTTAGAGGAAAATGGCTATTTTTATACAAGACTGGCAAATCCAACCAATGACGCAGTAGCAGCAAAGATCTGCGCTCTGGAAGGTGGCGTAGGCGCTATGCTTACCTCTTCCGGTCAGGCAGCTAACTTCTATGCGATCATGAACTTATGCCAGGCAGGTGACCATGTAGTCAGCTCTGCAGCAATCTACGGCGGAACCACCAACCTGTTTACGGTTACGATCCCGAAAATGGGCGTAGAATGCACTCTGGTAAGCCCGGATGCAACAGAAGAAGAGCTGGCAGCAGCTTTCCGTCCAAATACAAAGGCATTATTTGCTGAGACCATTGCAAACCCGGCTTTAACAGTTCTGGATATTGAGAAGTTTGCAAAGGTAGCTCATGAGCATGGTGTACCTCTGATCGTGGACAATACCTTCGCAACCCCGATCAACTGCCGTCCGTTTGAGTGGGGCGCAGATATTGTTACCCACAGTACCACCAAGTACATGGATGGACATGCTATGACAGTAGGCGGCTGTATCGTAGACAGTGGAAACTTTGACTGGGAAGCCCATCATGATAAGTTTACCGGTTTAACAGAGCCGGATGAGTCTTATCATGGCATTATCTATACACAGAAGTTTGGAAAACTGGCTTATATCACAAAGGCAACTTCCCAGCTGATGCGTGATCTGGGATCCATCCAGTCCCCGCAGAATGCTTTCCTGATCAATGTAGGACTGGAAACACTGCACCTTCGTATGCCAAAGCACTGTGAAAATGCCTTAAAGGTAGCTACTTACTTAAAATCCAGGGAAGATGTTGCCTGGGTCAACTATCCGGGACTGGAGGGAGATAAGTACTACGAGCTGGCAAAGAAATACATGCCAAACGGTACCTGCGGCGTTATCTCTTTTGGCTTAAAGTCCGGAAGAAAGGGCGCAGCAGACTTTATGGATAAGTTAAAGCTGTGCTCCATTGAGACTCATGTGGCTGACTCCCGTACAGCTGTTCTTCATCCTGCAAGCCATACCCACAGACAGCTGACAGATGAGCAGTTAGTAGAAGCAGGCGTAGACCCGTCTATGATCCGCCTTAGTGTAGGTATTGAAGGTGCAGACGATATTATTGAGGATATCCGGCAGGCTCTGGAGTAGACAAAATGAAAGAAATTCGTTATTTTTTGTTGAGAATAGCGATTAATCATTAATAAAAACTACATAAAATTGTGCAATATGCACAAATACAATAAAATATTTTTGAGAAATTTCAATCTAGACTAAAAAAATAGTTAGATATATAATAAAGACAATCAAATAAATCAATTGTCTGATATGTATATCCTGGGGATCGGCCCAGAGTCTCTACCAACTACCTTAAGAGTTGACTACATAGTTTATGTAGTCAGCTCTTTTTTTCTACCCTCAGGGTACATTTTCCGTAGTTATCCTGTAAGCATCTGCGATGGGGTTTGGCAGGTCAAAATGGGGAAGTGGAAAGGGCTGTTTTTCATCAGATAGGGGCTGTCCTCTCAGGTACAGCAGACAAAAAACTTCTCACATGATTAAGTACAGAAAGATTCCGGGAGAACATAAGGTTAGTAAAGGAGGAAGCGTTTATGAAAGTTGTAGGTCAGGGATTGAACCGTGTTGATGCATATGGAAAAGTAACTGGCGAAGCGAAATACAGCGCAGATTTAGAGCCAAGGGATATCCTTCATGGAAAGGTGATCCATTCTACTATTGCAAATGGTCTTGTAAAAAGCTTTGATCTTACAGAAGCATTAAAGGTACCTGGTGTTGTAAAGATCCTTACCTGCTTTGACGCACCGGACTGCCAGTTTCCAACTGCAGGTCATCCATGGAGCGTAGAGGCAAAGCATCAGGATATCTGCGACAGAAGAGTATTAAACCAGAGAGTAAGGCTGTATGGAGATGATATTGCAGCAGTTGTAGCTGAAAATGAGGTAGCAGCTGCACAGGCAGCCCGTCTGGTAAAGGTAGAATATGAGGAATATGAGCCGATCGTTACCGTAAAGGCAGCTATGGCACCGGGGGCAACACCACTGCATCCGGATATCCGTAAAGATAATGTGATCGTTCACTCCCATATGACTATGGGACCAAAGGATTTTACCTTTGAAGACGGCTTAAAACAGGCAAAAGAAAAATATAAAGAGGAAGATCTGGTGGAGATCAATGAAGTATACGATACACCACGTATTTCCCACTGCCATATCGAACTTCCTGTTTCCTGGGCTTATGTAGATGTAAACGGAAAAGTAACCGTTGTTTCTTCTACCCAGATCCCGCATATTGTACGCCGCTGTACAGCGCAGGCGTTGGGTATTCCGATCGGTAAAGTCCGTATTATCAAGCCATATATCGGCGGCGGATTTGGAAATAAGCAGGATGTGCTGTAT
>ENA-OQIV01001122-OQIV01001122.1-human-gut-metagenome-genome-assembly--contig:-NODE-1122-length-11650-cov-3.749330_pt1 | contig 11650 bp, 8 predicted proteins | sample MGYA00242588_ERZ504753 | MGnify/ENA primary metagenome ERZ504753 (study PRJEB26092, sample SAMD00036359) | human gut metagenome | host: Homo sapiens | study: EMG produced TPA metagenomics assembly of... | reverse complement strand
TTTCTAGCAGAAAAAGGATATTATGTTGTGGGCCATGACCATCTAGGTCATGGCAAATCTGTCACGTCAAAAGATAAGCTTGGATTTTTTCATGAATCCAAAGGAAATACCTACGTGATAGGAGATATTCACCATTTGAGAAAGATAACGAAGAAAAAATATAAAGATGTACCATATTTTATGCTGGGACATAGTATGGGATCTTTTCTGCTTCGACAGTATCTTGGATTATATGGGGATGGCATTTCGGGAGCCATTGTGATGGGAACTGGAAGCAAGTCCAATCTGCTTCTTACAGCCGGCAAAGTGCTATGTCGTATTATTGCTTTTGGAAAAGGCTGGGAATACCGCAGTAAATTGGTGAACAATATGGCGTTTGGCGGTTTCAATAAGAAGTTCTCACAAGAGACAAATGGTTCGGACTGGCTGTCAAGGAATCCCGTTAATTCTCAAAAGTATGCAAAAGATCCGTTATGCAGCTTTGTGTTTACCGTAAACGCTTATTATCAGATGTTCTGTGGAATACTGGCAGTAAACCATCAGGAAAAAAATGGAAAGATACCAAAGACACTTCCTATATTTTTGGTTGCTGGAAAAGACGACCCTGTTGGTAACTTTGGAAAGAGTGTGGAAAACATTTATAAAAATTACAAATCATGTGGAATAGAAGATGTTTCTATGAAGTTATATGAAAATGACCGCCATGAGATTTTAAATGAAGTGGATCGTAGTCTGGTTTTTGACGATTTGCTGACTTGGATGGAAAAACGAAAAAGATAGACAAAAAAAGAAAGCTGTGACAGCTTTCTTTTTTGGTTATTTAAAGGAATGAGAGTAAAGTGTACATCTTCGAGTTACCCCGAAGATGAATTACTTTATGAGGGGGGAGATAGTTGTTCTATCAACTATCTGACTTTAGTATAAAAGAAAAATGTGTCCAAAATATGATTAGATTCTAAAAGAAAAGGAAATTTTATTAAGTTAATCTTAAGAAGATTTATGTTGTATATAAAAAGGGGATAAACAGAGGAAAAGCCGGTCTTATGACCGGCAATTATGAAAAAGAAAATGATATAAAAAGATTAATATCTTTTATGGTTATTAGTATACTGGCTTTTTGTGTAAAAAGTGTGATAGAAAAGTAAGAAAAATGTGAACAGTTTTTGAAGAATCAATGAAAACGTTCCGTTATTTCTTATTTTTTGATTGGCAAAGTAGTTTTTTGTAAGTGCCATCGATCAATATGGCACCAAGCGGGGCAGTGATTAAAATTCCTAAAACTGCAACGGAAAGGACAATCTGTCCGCAAGGGAGTCCCATAGCAAGCGGAACAGAGCCAATAGCAGCCTGAACGGTAGCCTTTGGAAGATAAGAAAGGATACAGAAGAACCGTTCTTTTTTTGTGAGCCTCGTCCGGATAAGGCATATCGCAACTCCGACAGAACGAAATAGAAGTGCAACCAGTATCATGAGAATGGCAGCACCTCCTGCGTTCAGCGTATAGCGGATATCTACAGCAGCTCCGACTAAAACAAACAGAATGACTTCTGCGGCGAGCCACAATTTCCCAAATTTATCAGAAAGTCTTTTGGAAACAAAAGTGGTGCTTTTAATTTTTAACAGGCATGCCATGCTTACAACAGCTAAAAGACCGGATATAGATACAATGTCTTTCATCCACGTTTCAATTGCCATTAACAAAAAAGAAATTCCTAATACAATAATCACTTTCATACTGTTTCGGACACAATGCTTGTGTGCATGTGCTGTCTCGAAAAATAAACTGAGCAGATACCCAGTAATGCCACCGAGTACGATGCCGAACAAGATGGAAACCGGAATGTTGACAAAATCCATCAGATGTGCATTTCCACCTTGGGTTATATTGGAAAATGTGGAAAACAGCACGATGACAAAAATATCATCGCAGGAGGCACCGGCAAGGATAAGCTGCGGAATACTTTTATCTGTACCGTAATTCTGGTCCATCAGGCGGACCATTCGTGGTACGACAATAGCAGGAGATACTGCAGCGAGAACGGCTCCCATGACAGCTGCCTCAATCGGTTTAATCCCCAAAATATGAGGGGCAAAAAGGAAAAAAGCGAGTATTTCAAAACTTGCAGGTACAAATGACATCAAAACAGCGGGACGCCCGACTTTTTTTAAGTCAGACAGATCTAATGACAATCCGGCCTTTAACAGAATGATGATCAGAGCCATTTGCCGTAACTCGGATGAAATGGACAAAATAGAAGGATCAAGCAAGTCAAGAACATATGGACCTAGAATGATTCCGGTGATGAGCATTCCAATAATACGGGGTAGCTTTAATTGCTGACAAATAGCTGCGGCAGCAAGACCTACGAGAAAAATAAATGCAAGTGATGTTAACATAAATAAGAATCCTCCTCAATTTCAACAAATGTTTTGTAAAAGTCATAGAGCTTTCCATTTTCTTTGGCACGCAATAAAAATCGGCTGATTATAAAACCGGTGCGGTATGTCTTTTGAATCTGCGACAGCAGTTGAGACAAATTATTAGGAAATCCTTCCGTGACTTCTTCTTTCATCAAACAAGCGATGTAACGGTGTCTGCTCTTCTCCCAAAGTACCTGAGTATCGGGAAACAAAGAGCGCTGTTCAGACGGAATCGTCAATCCCCGAAGCTCTGACTGAATATGTTCTGAATGCTGTACACGAGAATACAGATACGGATTCTCAATATATTGTCGGAGTTTTTCGATTTCACCTAAATCAAAAGAGACAATACAGTCGGTATCGATGTCGACTTCTGTGAATGGATGGGATTTCAGCTCATTTAAAGTATTTATAGCATTTAGATGATTGCGAAGTTTTTGCATTCGGTGCTGAAGTTCTTGCTGTTGCTGAACTAATTCATCAATTTTTTCATGTAATAAAAAGGAATGCTCTTCAGGGGTGGACTGTTCCATCGTTTGTATCTGTTTGAGCGGGAGTCCCAGACTTTTGTAAAAAATAATATCGGAGAGATTCATAAAGTCTTCTATCGTATACTCGCGGTAGTTATTTTCGTGATTCTTTTTTGGTGTCAAAATCCCTGTGCTTTCCCAGTGACGTAAGGTGGAAGCAGGCAGATTGAAAAATTCTGAAATCTCTCCAATGTGAAATTGTTTTTTCATGATGATTGCTCCTGATAATTTTTCTTTCATTATAAGATATTTTGTGTTGACCTTCAAGTTACTTTAAGGTTTAAAATAGCACTGAGGAGGGGGAACATATGGAAAAATTATTGATTTTTGATTCAGCGAAGGAAGTGCGGTTTGGAAAATTATTAAAGTTTATTATCCCAACGTATTTGACGGCATTGTTTAATACGGTATATACCATTGTGGATGGAATTTTTGTGTCGTCCTATGTGGGGACAAATGCATTAGCGGCTATCAATATTGTGTATCCGATTGTAAATATATTGACGGGAATTGCACTGGCGTTTGCAACAGGTGGGAGTGCACTTGCAGCGCTTCATATCAGTGGGGAAAGAAAAGAAGAAGCAAACAGAACATTTTCTGTCAGCATGCTGCTGTCACTGTTGGTTGGATGCGGTGTATCTGCCTTAATCTGGATAAAACTTCCTGCGCTATTGGAATTACTGGGCGCGACACAATTAACGATGAGTGATTGCAAAACATATGCTTTTTGGTGGCTTGTCGGTACTCCTGTTGTCATTGGAAAAGAGCTGCTTACTTATTTTATTCGCGTGGACGGCTCACCCACTTACAGCTTTTTGACGGCGCTTGCAGGAGGTCTACTAAATATTGTATTGGACTATGTTTTTGTGGGATGTATGGACATGGGGATTTTGGGAGCTGCACTTGCTACGATTTTAGGACTGCTACTTTCTTTTTCTATGGGACTTTACTATTTTGTGAAGAAGAAACATACCTTGGAATTTACATTTCGAGGACTGTCTTTCAAGATAGGATTTAACTGTATGATAAACGGAACGTCCGAGTTTGTGAATCAATTGGCAATCGCGATCACAACAATTGTTTTTAATAGAACGGCGATGGCGTTTGCCGGAGAAGATGGGATAGCTGCTGTCTCCATTATTATGTATCTGCAATTTTTGTTTATTGGGATTTATTCCGGTTTTTCTATGGGGATGGCACCTCCGCTTGGATATGCATATGGAGATAAAAAACTTGATGTATGCCGTGCTCTTGAGAGGTATGCATATCGTTTTTTCAGTATTGCCCCGATTGTAATTTATGCATTGACTTTTTTTCTGGCACCAATGTGTGTATCTTTTTTTGCCGATAAACATAGCAGTGTATATACACTGGCGGTTTCCGGAATGCGGATATATGGTTTGGGATTTTTGTTTTCCGGAATTAACATTTTCTCAGCAGTACGTATGATGGCTTATGGGAAAGGATATTTTGCAGGAGGAATTACATTCCTTCGCTCGTTCGCGTTGTTGTTGCTGTTTTTGATAGTGCTGCCACAATTTTGGGGAATGAATGGAATCTGGCTTGCAGTTCCAGGAGCGGAAATTTTAACGATGTTTGTTGCAGTTCTGGCGTTAGTTTTTATCCCGCGAGGGAGAAAAAGTATGTTATGCTGAAAACATAGTTTGAGGTGATAAATCCAAATTCTGGGGAAGCCCGTGGGAAGCCCGTAAACAGCGAAACCCCGTTAACCGAAAGGTTAACGGGGTTCGTTGTTTTATAGTTATCTAAAGGAATGAGAGTAAAGTGTACATCTTCAAATCTGAAGATGATTACTTTATGAGGGGGGAGATAGTTGTTCTATCAACTATCTGACTCTAAGTATAAAAGAAAAATGTGTCCAAAATATGATTAGATTCTAAAAGAAAAAATAATTTTATTAAAGAGATATAAAAATAGAAACAGATTAATGGAAATGACGATGATTATGCAGATAACATCATGAAAGATGTGTTTAATTTCTACCTGAGTATAAAGATTTGATTGTGCGTGTTGCGGGATATAGTGATCATTTCCGTAACCTGAGCAAAGCGCTTCAAGATGAGATTATTGAGAGAACAGAGCAGTCATTTAATTAAAAAGCAAGGAGAATAAGATTATGAAATTAGGATTTATAGGCGCCAGAAATATGGCGAAAGCAATGATTGGCGGTATTTTAAAAAATAATATTTTTAAGCCGGAGGAAGTGATTGCATCTGACTTGTATGAGCCGGGGCTCAGACAGGCAAAAGAAAGTCTTGGAATTCATGTTACTACAGACAATAAAGAGGTTGCAAGAACAGCAGAAGTGCTCGTTCTGTCTGTGAAACCACAGTTTTATGATGCAGTAATTAAAGAAATCAAAGAGCTGATTACAGAAACTCAGATTATTGTTACTATTGCACCGGGTAAGACATTGGAATATCTGGCGGGTGCATTTGCAAAACCGGTAAAACTTGTACGTACGATGCCAAATACCACTGCTCTGGTAGGAGAAGGAATCACAGGTGTTTGCCACAATGATTTAGTTACAAAAGAAGAGCTTGATTATATATGTAATATTTTGAGTGGATTTGGAATGGCTCAGGTATTAAGTGAAAACTTAATGGATGTGGTTGTATCTGTCAGTGGAAGTTCGCCGGCATATGTGTTTATGCTGATTGAGGCAATGGCAGATGGAGCAGTTGCGGATGGAATGCCGGGGCAGCAGGCTTATCAGTTTGCGGCACAGGCAGTGTAATAGAAGCAATGAAAGCTTGTGTAAAAAAGGCAAAAGGGCTATAAGATATAGGATCCGCACATCGGAATGATGTGCGGGTTTTTAAATTAAACGAATATTAAGAAATTTCCTATCTGCCTCTTAAAAATTGTTTGATAATCTTGTATACTACAAGGGAGGTGATGATTATGTTTAAAATATTAGTATGTGATGATGACAAAGAAATTGTGGAGGCAATTGAAATATATTTGACACAGGAAGGTTATGAGGTATTAAAAGCCTATGATGGAGAGGAAGCGATTCAGACATTGAAAAAAGAGCACGTCGATCTCCTGATTATGGATGTGATGATGCCAAGGCTGGACGGAATCAGAGCAACCCTTAAGATTCGTGAAGAGAACAGTCTGCCAATTATTATTTTATCTGCAAAATCAGAGGATGCAGATAAGATTTTGGGACTGAATATCGGAGCGGATGATTATGTTACAAAACCATTTAATCCGTTAGAGCTTGTTGCGAGAGCAAAATCGCAGCTTAGAAGATACACACAGCTTGGAAGCACAGTGCAGGATGAGAAGAAAGAAGTGTACGAAGTCGGCGGACTTTCGATTAACGATGAACTTAAAGAAGTGACGGTAGATGGTGAATCGGTAAGACTGACACCGATTGAGTACAATATTTTGTTGCTATTAGTAAAAAATCAAGGGAAAGTCTTTTCTATCGACCAGATTTACGAAAATATCTGGAATGAAGAGGCGATAGGAGCGGACAACACAGTTGCAGTTCATATTCGCCATATTCGTGAGAAAATTGAAATTAACCCGAAAGAACCAAGATATCTGAAAGTTGTGTGGGGGGTAGGATATAAGATAGAAAAGCTTTAGAAGGGAGTATTTATGAAACATTGGTACAAATCAGCACCGATGAAAGGAATTCTTCTGATTCTGGAGCATATTTTTGCAGTACTGGCAGTGCTTTGTGTTGTATTTATTTTGATTTATCCGGGACAGGAGTATGGGAAGAATCTCAATGATCTTTCAAAGGGTGAGTATAAGGAAACAAGAGGGTTTGAAGAGAATCTGCAGTCGGCATCGCACACTATTTTGAATCAGATTGATCTTCAGAAGAATTTTGAGACAGACGGAAAATATGATGCGAATAAGCTTGTGGATATTATGGCATACATGGATTCCCAAAAGATTACAGGGGAAGATGAATCCGGAATCGCATATCGCTTAGGAGATTTGTCGGACTGGATTGACAATTGGGGAACGGAGGAAAGCTCAGGAGACAGTATTATCGTATGCAAAAAAGCGGATGGTACATACGCATACTATACGGAAGAAGAGTTTGCGCAGCTGTTCAAAGAAGGGCTGAAGTTCTCAGACGATACTTCTGATGTTGATCAGATGGAAGAGTTGGAAGATGGATATGTAGAAGAGAATTATTATGATGAAGATGTGATGCAGGTATTGGATGCGGATGGAAAGGTAGTCTATACGGATTGCTGGAATATGACTGCTATTCCGGAGCGCTATATGACGGCAGATGGAAAGTCATTGCTGCAGATTGTAAATGAGAATCCAAAGTGGAATGGAAAGCTCAGTGAGATTTATCGAGCATTGAGTAACACGCTTTCTAATCTGGAAAGTGCACTGAGCGCATATGAGCAGTTCCAGGAATATTGGACAGAAGGAAACACAAACCTTACCTATATATTTGCAGATTTTAACAGTGGAAAATTATACACGAACCGACAGGTATATACGGACATTAATAACATGCAGGAATATGTAAAAAATCTCACCGAGAGTGGAAAGTATGTAGTTGTGACACCAAAACTTGCGGATTTCAAGACAAATCTGGATACGGAAGCAGACAATTGGTCTTCGAGAACAATGGCCGGTACAGACAACTATATGTATGTGGTTTCGGTTGATACGAAATATCCGATTCAGGACAGCTTTTATTTGCAAAATAAGCTGTTTGATAAATATGCGCCAATGATTAACACAATGCTTGCTGTCGCACTTGTTTCGATTGCGGGATTCTTTATTGGATTTGTATGGCTCACCATCATTGCAGGGCGCACTCGAAAAGATGAAGGTGTGCACCTTATGTGGTTTGACCGGGTTAAGACGGAGCTTGCGCTTGCGTTGATTGCTGGTGTGTGGGTGTTGGCACTCTCTTTTGTCTATGCGCTTATTGACACGTGGGGTGTGAAATACTGGAGCAATGGATATCGAACCTATGCGGCGACGATTTTGGAACGAGGATTTTTAGATGATGATTGGATCTTGCTAGGTTTTGCGATGCTTTTATGCTGTGCGGCATTTTTTATCGGCTATCTGAGTATTGTCCGAAGAATTAAGGCGAAAATGCTGTGGAAGAACAGTGTTCTGCGCTGGCTGATTCGTGGTCTGAAGAAGTTTTTTGCATATAGAAGCTGCACATTTAAAGTGACAGCAGGTGCACTGGCATTTATTGTGGTACACTGGATTGCGATCGGTACAATGGGAACCGGCGGCTGGATGTTTGTCATGTTCCTCGTTGAGGGAGTGACGCTGTATTATCTGATTCGAAAAGCAATTGCAAGACAGAAACTCAAAGATGGAATTCGTCACATTGCAGATGGAAATGTAGAGTATCAGATTCCGACGAAGGGCTTGAAAGATGATGAACTTGATATGGCATTGCACATCAACCATATCGGGGAAGGCTTGAGCAAAGCGGTAGAGAAAAGTATGAAAGATGAGCGTTTGAAGACGGATCTGATCACAAACGTATCTCATGACATTAAGACACCGCTTACATCAATCATTAATTATGTTGATTTGTTGAAACGTGAAAATATTCAAGATCCGAAGATTCAAGGATATTTGGATATTCTGGAGGCTAAGGCCCAGAGGCTGAAACATCTGACGGAGGATGTGGTAGAAGCGTCGAAGATTAGCAGTGGGAATATTACGATGGAATATATGAATATCAATTTTGTGGAAATGATTAATCAGACAACCGGTGAGTTTGCGGAGAAATTTGAAAAGCGAAATCTTCAGATTGTGCTGAATGTTCCGGAGAAGCCGGTTATGGTCCGCACCGATGGAAGACGGATGTGGCGTGTAATTGAGAATATTTATAACAATGCGGCAAAATACGCGCTGGAAGGTACGAGAGTTTATGCGGATTTGATTGAAAAAGAGCATACAGTGGAGTTTTCGTTGAAGAATATCTCTGAGCAGCCATTAAATATCTCGGCAGATGAGCTGACCGAGCGGTTTATCCGGGGAGATGTATCAAGAAGTACGGAAGGCAGTGGTCTTGGTCTTTCGATTGCAAAGAATCTGACAGAATTACAGGGCGGAAAATTTGAACTGTATCTGGATGGAGATTTATTCAAGGTTACGATCGTATTTCCGAAGGCGGTTGTCGGACAAAGTGTGACAAAATCTTAAAAGAGGTTACGGGTTAGTAACAAAATGAAAGACAGGGGATGAAAAAATTCCTTGTCTTTCTTGCGTTTCGGGTGCAGAACTTGTAGAATAATGGGTGATAGTTGAAAAAAGTAAAAGAGGTCAGTTTTATGGAAAAAATAAAAGAACTGTTACAACAGAGTTTGAATATAGATTTTATTGCAGCAACGCTTAGCAATCCGCGAGAGAAAGACGGGCTAAAAAAAGTGAAGGTAAGACCGATTTTGAAAAAGGGAGTGTTGCTGTTTCAGTGTGAGGAACACCAAAACAATCAGGTGTTTCATGAAAATTGTGATGCAGCTCAGGCGGTGTCTGTACTGTGCGGATATATGGAAAAGTTTCGCCAGATGCAGATGGAGACAAAAACAGTAAAATACACAGTGCTTGTGAGTAAAAAAGGGAAGGTGACGATTCAGAAAAAGCAGCAGACTGGCTGTGTAAAAGAAGTGGATCTTTCTCATAATAGAAGTAAGCGGTATATCTTAGAGGAAGGAACAACAGTTCCGTTTCTGCAGGATTTGGGAGTCATGACGGCAGAAGGAAAGATTGTCAGGACAAAATTCGACAAGTTTCGTCAGATTAACCGTTTTCTGGAATTTATAGAAGATATCCTGCCACAGCTTGACAGGGACAAGGAAGTGACAATTCTTGATTTCGGATGTGGAAAATCTTATCTGACATTTGCCATGTATTATTATCTGCATGAACTGAAACACTATGATGTAAGGATCATCGGGCTGGACCTCAAGGCGGATGTGATCGTACACTGCCAGCAGCTGGCCGAGGATTACGGCTATGAGAAGCTGACATTTCTGACCGGTGATATTGCGGATTATGACGGTGTGGATCATGTGGACATGGTGGTGACGCTGCATGCCTGCGACACGGCGACAGATTATGCCCTGGACAAAGCGGTACGCTGGGGGGCAAAGGTCATTCTGTCCGTGCCGTGCTGTCAGCATGAAGTAAACCGTCAGATAAAAAATGAACTGCTGCAGCCGGTGCTGAAATATGGGCTGATCAGGGAGCGGATGTCTGCGCTGCTGACGGATGCCATCCGGGCAAATCTGCTGGAAGAAGCAGGCTATCAGGTGCAGGTTCTGGAGTTTATCGATATGGAGCATACACCGAAAAATATCCTGCTCCGGGCGGTAAAATCCGGAAAACCGAAACAGACACAGGCACTGACAAAGTTGATGGAGGAACTGCATATTTCCCCGACACTGGCGGCACTGATGAGAGAAGAAAGGGATACGGCGGATGCGTAAAGGAATACAGAAATTTTTGATTTTGCTGGCAGTTTTTATTGTGGCGCTGTTTGGATTTTCCAAACTGACCAACCACGAGACGAAGGATCTGACCACCGATCTGGTGGCACCGACGCTGCCGGTGGTTTATTTTGAGGACAACGATCATCTGGTGAATGAACTGCATGGTTACGTGAAGGAAATGTCCGTGATCTCCATGCGGGATACGATCACACCGTTGCTGGAGAATGGAAAACTGTCTCTGCGGATCGATCCTTATGATAACAAGATAAGTAAGGTGACATTTCAGATCCGGAGTCTGAACGGGGATCGTCTGGTGCAGGACGGAGAAGTCCAGGTGTCCGGGGACAAGTCAGCGATGACCGGAACCATCAGCGTGGAAAATCTGTTGCAGGAGCAGACTGAATATCAGCTGATCCTGCAGGTGACAGTCGGGGAGCAGACCAGTTATTACTATACGAGGATTATGGAAGCCGGAAAGAGCCAGATTGATGACTGCGTGGATTTTGTGGAAGAGTTTCATGCCATTACCATGGACAAGGAACGCCAGTCTGAGCTGAGTTCTTACATGGAACCGTCTTCGGCAGCGGATAATACGACACTTCAGAAAGTGACCATCAACAACAGTCTGTCCCAGGCATGCTGGGGTGATTTTGTGGGAACAGAAGTGACTGCGCCGGTGGTTTCCATCAAAGAAATGAATGATGATTACCAGGTGATCCTGCTGGAGTACATTATGTCCTCCGTGGGTGACAACGGAGAATCCGAATATTATAACGTGGAAGAATATTACCGTGTGCGTGTCGGTGCAGAAAAAATCTATCTGCTGAGTTTTGAACGTACCATGGAAGAGATTTTCCGCGGAGAGGGCAATCAGATCAGCAAGGATACCATTGATCTGGGCATTCGTTCCGAGGATGTGTCTTATAAAACGAATGAGACCGGAAATGTCATCTGTTTTGTGCAACAGGGCGAACTGTGGAGCTATAATCAGATTGAAAACAGCCTGACCAGAGTCTTCAGTTTCCGCAGTCAGGAAGGCATGGATATCCGGGAAAATTATCAGGAGCATGATATCCGTATCCTGCGTGTGGACGAGGGCGGAAGCCTTGATTTTGTCGTATATGGCTATATGAACTGCGGCGAGCATGAAGGACAGGTGGGGGTCAGCGTCTGCCATTATGACGGAGTGACCAACACTGTGGAAGAGATGCTGTTTGTGCC
>ENA-OQIV01001110-OQIV01001110.1-human-gut-metagenome-genome-assembly--contig:-NODE-1110-length-11803-cov-14.423077_pt1 | contig 11803 bp, 10 predicted proteins | sample MGYA00242588_ERZ504753 | MGnify/ENA primary metagenome ERZ504753 (study PRJEB26092, sample SAMD00036359) | human gut metagenome | host: Homo sapiens | study: EMG produced TPA metagenomics assembly of... | reverse complement strand
AGTGAGGAACAGTCTTCCAAAGTATCATTGACACTTGATACAAAGCGTGGCAATGGTAAATACATAGCTACCTATGCTCCTTATGGCTATGTGAAAAGTCCGGAGGACAAGCATAAGTTGGTTGTGGATGAGTTTGCCAGTCAGATTGTAAAGCGCATTTTCAAAGAGTTTCTGTCTGGAAAATCTATGTACAAAATTTCAGAAGGACTGAACCGGGATGGAATAGATACGCCGGGAGTGTATATTGCCATGCAGTCTGGAAGTGAAAAGCAACTTGCCAGATATCGTGAGAAAAAGCCTCTCTGGAATAATGTTGCAATAGGAAGAATCCTCGGAAATGAGCAGTACACCGGCACGATGGTTTACAGCCGATTCAAGAGTGAGAATGTTGGCGATAAACACGCCAAAGCACTTCCAGAGGATGAATGGAAGCGTGTGGAAAATTGTCACGAAGCAATTGTCAGCAAGGCGGATTTTGAAAAAGTCGCTGCCATGCGAAAAGGAAATACATGTGCCAGTGCCAAAAGAAAGCATGAAACACATTGCCTGACTGGTAAAATGATCTGTGGTAACTGTGGGCATCGCCTGTCTCATACTTATGCCGGTCGACCGAAGTATTATTGTGCAAATCATTATCTGGACAAGACTGATGAAAAATGCAATATCAGTGTGCTGGATGCGGATATGGAGAGCGTTGTGAAGAAAGCACTTCAGATGATGATTGATGTCCTGGTAGATTCCAGAAATGTTGTGGATATGCAGCGGGAGAAACAGGCAGAGCGATTAAAGCAGGCAGAGAAGCATCTTTCAGATATGGAGCATAGCCGTGAACTAATTGAAAAGGATTTGCGTGAAGCTTATGAAAGCTACAAGCTGGAAATGACAGATAAAGAAACATATCTGGAACAGCGTAAGACATATGAGCAGATGCTTGAGCGCCTACAGGAGAATATCGAAGAGCAGATGGCAGCAGTCACCAAGATGGCAGATATGGATGTGCCGGAAGTGGCAGGTTTGGAGATGCTGGAAGGGCAGCTGAAGCTGACGGGACTTAACAGAGAAATGGTGGATGCTTTTGTGGAGGAGATTGTCGTGTATGCAAAGGACAGGGTGAAGATAAAGTGGAAGTTTCGGGATGAGTTTGGGGAGGTGGGAAAGGCTCGAAAGCATTGATAATACTGATTATTCTGGTAGAGATTAATGAGGGTAGGTGGTATAATTGGAATGGGAGCGAAAAGTCAAAACAAATATATATTGTCAAGAAGGAAAAGAGGTGAAGTGATTGAAGAAGCAATTGATTATTTTGTCGTTAAGTCCGTTATTTTTACTAACAATACTGCAATATTTTCCATTTGAGAAGTTTGGTTGTGTGGTTGGCAATTTGTTCAATATTCAGATGATTTATAAACATTTGCCGTTATATATAGGAATGTGGATTTGTTTGATTTGGGTTATTGTGTCTTTGATCATATTTATTAAATTTGTATGTTTTCAACGATATGACGTAGTTGGGGGTTATGAAGTTAAGGATATCAAAGAAGAAAAAGATGCCGGATTGAATTTCTTTCTTACACTTATTTTGCCATTGTTGGTTAACGATATTTCGACGTGGAATGGTTTATTATTGATGATTTTTCTAGGTGTTATAATAATATGTTTGTTGTCGAAAACCAATTTATACTATCAAAACCCAGTACTAATAATACTGAAATATAAGGTGTATAAATTTAAATTTGTTGATAATGAGCATTTGCCAGATGGAGAGTATATTGCATTGATAAGAGGCAATATGGATAGTCGCAACACAATAGAGTACAAGAAGATAGAGGATAATGTTTTAGTTATCAGAAAGGAAGGATAAATTCATGAATAAACAAGAGATAACATCAAAAATTAAAGAAATTACAGAAACAGGTGCAGTGTGCGGTGTTGATGTATACGTCTGCTTAAAAGGTGAGGAGCAGGGATTTTATATTGAGAAGATGATATCGATGAATTCCTTGAAAGATAGAATTCGGTCTATTGCTTTGGAGATTATTAATACACAGTATTTGCAAGATGAGGTGGTGTACTGTGATATTTTAGATGTTATAGATAATAAAAAGGCAGTTTATGTTTTGGAGCAAAGTGATGAGTACAAACCATTTGCCTTGCTAAATGATGATAGTATGGATGAGGTTTTCAATTTTGACGAAAAGGACATAGGAAATGTCCTTGGCTTTTTATTCAAAATAAATCTAAATAGCAAGAAATTGTTTATATATCAGCAAGCATATGTAGGATCCAGATTGCAAGCAAAAAATAATCTAAGAATAATACAAAAAGATAATGTGTTTGAAATTGTCGATAAAGAAATGCTGAAAATCGATAAAAGAGGAGAATTACTTATCTTAGATAATACTATATTGGTAAGAAATGTTAAGGTTCTTCAAGATTTTTTTGGCTTTCAAGTGTTTGTCCGTAACCAAGCACAGAGTGTTATTTCCAAACTGGAAGAATTAGATATTATTGGAAATATAGCTACATTGAAGGAATATCAAACTGGAGAAAAATTAACTATATCCAAAAAACTTATGAAAGTGAAGAATTCACCGGTGTTGGCAATGGATAAAGATGAACTCATAAATAAAATACCATTAGTTCCTCGATATAAAAATATTATACATATTGAAAATGGAAAGATTCGTACAAATACGAAAAAAGATGTCGATAATCTTATGAAATTGCTTAATGATGATTATGTTAAATCGGAATTGACTGATATGGAGTATGATAGTACGTCCAAAACATTATTAAATAGTGAAAGTCAAGATGAATGAATTGTAATGCTTTAATTTCCCAACCCCTGCGGTATGCGCATGGTTATAAAGTTTCAAATGTAGGAAGATAGCGTAACTCATAATCATGCATGGGCAATTGCAAAGTGGGGAATTTCTCATTACCATATTACAATGTAAAAAGATGAATTGCAGAATTAACAAAAAGTGTTTGGCTTGAAAGGAATGTATGCAATGGAAAAACTACCAGTATATAGTTTGAATAAAAAGAAGGGGAATCTTGCGGCAGATTATTTAAAACGAGTTATATCTAATTTTGCTGTTGTTAATATTATTGATGAATCAGTAGACTTAGGAATAGACATGAGAGCAGAATTGCTTAAGGAAACTTCACCGATAGGTTTATTTTTTAATATTCAGAGTAAAGGAAAAGATGAGGTTGATAGCGAAACAGAAAAACAAGGGTATTTTACAGTGCCGATTAAAATATCAACGATAAACTATTGGCGTCAGCAGAATGATGTAACAATTTTGTTTGTTGTGGATAATGTTATGGGTAAATGTTATTGGTGTAATCCGCTTGAGCAGATTGCGGATAAAATTTCAAGTATCCAAAGCCAAGATACAGTGACAATAAGGGTATATTTGAATAAATATATCGATTTGAGTTCACAAGAATGTCCTAGTAGCATAAGACAAGATATAATGTTATATATGGTAAACCAAGTGGAACATATAAATGAAAAGTTGGAAAAAATCAAGAAAGAATTAATTTCAGGAAGTAAAGTAAATACAAAAACCTCAATTGAATTGCTGAAAAGAATCACTAAAACCGCAAGCCAAACAGTAGGAACATATGAGTCTGTATGTGAGGTGCTAATTGACAATATAAAAAAACAATTTAGTGAAGCATATAATTACGCATGTGAATTAGAAGTCTTGGATGCGATGATTGTGAAAAAATGGTGTAAGAGTGGGGTGTTTGAAGAAAAGGGATTTACGAGAAGCAAGAAGTCATTGAGAGATTTACAAAAAGAAATTGATGAACTGATAAATAAATATGAAAATGACAAGGAAAATCTTGATTTATTGGAACAGTTGCAAACATATGATTATGAGGTTGAAGATTTACTAAAAAATATAGGTGCTTTTTTGTATGAAATGGCGTGTGAGGATAGTCCTTTTGGTGATCATACAGAACTATATCATAAAACAGTTGAAAGAGAATGGAAATATAATTAAAGCAAATATATGCTGAAAGTAGGTGAAATATATGAATCATGTAAAATTCATGTTTAATAGAATAAACAACTACGATTTGCTTTATGAAGATATTATGGAAGGTAACCAAGAGTGGGGAGAAAACACTAAACGAGTTGAAGATCATACTAAAGAATATGTTACACAGGTGATGAAGGATATAATGCCTAATCTTTTAAATAAAAGCACTTTGAAATGTTTGGGATGTTTAGAACGTATTGCTAATGAAGTTTTCGCATTGGAAACCGATTCTGCTGAATATAAAATTACTTTTACTATTGATACGTTTCAGAATAAAGATGCGAGAATTATTATAGACATAGTACCAAAATACATTTATGAGGGTATAGAAAAGTGCTATGATCGTTATTTGGAAAAGTTAAAAATAGAAATTAAGAAGAGAATGAATGTAGACTGGAAAAGATGTGATTGGTTGATTGATGAGCCTTCGGAAGCATTATGTACCGAATTGTATTCTGAATTCTTTAAGTTAGAAAATAGAATTCGGTCTTTTGTAAGTAGAGTACTTACATTACATTTGGGGGTAGATTGGCTTAGTAGCTGTGGATTGGAAAAATATTATAACTCAGCAATACAGTTGTCAGAGACATTTAAGCAAAAGGTTCTGGAATTAGATGATATTAATGCCGAGTTGATTTCTCTGACATTAGAATCTGTGTTTGAAATTGTTTTTAAATGTAAGGTGTATGAGAATGATATTGTTCTTTCGAGAGCGGAATATGTACAGCTTGAAAAAATTTTGACGTCAGGCAAGGAAAATGAAAACGCAAAGAATTTTATTCTGAAAAGAAGAAAAAAATTGCTGATATATGGGAAGATATTTTGAAACAATTTCAGTGTGATCCTTGTTTTGATATTGAAGAAATTGAAACAACTATATATGATGGAAAAACACATTTTTCGATATAAAGTGTAAGGCATTAGAGCATAATACTGTTGAAGTATACTTTGAGATGTTTATTGATGATGATATGGGAGAGAGTAGTTCATGTTCAATTATTTATTTGCAAAACAGAAATTGCAGAAATCTTTAGAGCAAAATGCCTCTTTGTTAATGGAAGCGGTTGCGAAGGAGATGAATGTTTGATGCAGGCAGAACAGGATTCAGAGTATGATGATTCGGAGGTAGAAGAATTAAAACTCAAACTTATAAAATATGTAATAGAGAAGCTGAATCCCATGATTGCTCAATTGAATCTCATTAAGGAAGATAAGAAAAAACTAAAAGAATTTGTTTCAGATAATGAGTGTGAAGAATGTGGGAACTTTGGAATATCAATTAAAGCTGATTTTTATCCAATTGGTAAGTGCTGTTATTGTGGAACTGAAAATTAAATAACCCTATCAAAAAAAGTTAAAAATTTCCCCATCACACCCTTGACACGAGCGGGTACAGGAAAAACATATGCATCTGCGTTTGCCATGCGTGAGCTGGGTTTCAAGCGAGTACTGTTTCTCGTACACAGAGGTCAGCTTGCAAGACAGACAAAGAAATCCTATGAAAAGATTTTTGATAAATCAGTTTCTATGGGACTTGTCGGTGCTGGGTACAGTGATTATGACAGGGATTATGTTTTTGCAACGGTACAGACCTTAAATCGTGATGAGCATTTGAGAAAATATGCACCGGATGACTTTGATTGCATAATTTTGGATGAGGCGCACCACAGCTCGGCCAACACATACCAGAAGGTGATGAACTATTTCACACCAAAGCTGTGGCTTGGAATGACAGCGACTCCCGATAAGCGCGATGATGATATTGACGGAAAAAACATTTACCAGATTTTTAATTATCAGATTGCATATGAGATTCGTTTGCAGCAGGCTATGGAGGAAAACATGCTGTGCCCATTTCACTACTTTGGAATAACAGATGTTTCACTGCTTGGTGACAAGGAGATAAAGAGTAAAAAGCTTACAGAATCATCGTTCAACCAGCTTGTTGGTGATGAGAGGGTGAAGCATATCATCGAGCAGGCCAATTATTTTGGACATAGCGGCGACAGGGTGAAGGGGCTGATTTTTTGCAGCAGGATAGACGAATCAGTCGAATTATCGAATAAGTTTAATCAGACGATTAATCCTGAGACAGGCAGATTTTTCCGTACAATTGCATTAAATGGAGAAGCCACAGAGGAGGAGAGGCAGAGAGCCTTTGAGCGGCTTGCGATGGATGAAAATATGTTAGATACCGCGAACCAATCTAATGCCAAGCAGATATTTGACACGGAAGGAAAAATTCAGCCACTGGATTATATTTTTTCTGTAGAGATTTTAAATGAGGGTGTTGATATCGTGGAAGTAAACCAGGTCATCATGCTCAGGCCGACAGAATCGCCAATTGTATTTATACAGCAGCTAGGACGTGGGCTTAGAAAGGCAAATGGCAAGGAATATGTTGTGATACTTGATTTCATCGGCAACTATAACAATAATTTTATGATACCGGTCGCATTGTCGGGAGACCGCTCCTACAATGCAGATACAATCAGAAAGTATGTTATCAGCGGAAATAATACGATTCCAGGCGCTTCGACAGTGCATTTTGATGAGATTGCAAAGGATAGGATTTTTGCGTCGATAGACAAAATAAAGGGCATGAAATCCATTATCAGGGAGAGCTATGTTTCTTTGAAAAACCGGCTTGGAAGAGTGCCGTATCTATTGGATTTTTATGAAAACGGAGAGGTTGATCCATATGTCACATGAGATCGGTACTCAGACTGCAGTGACAAAGGCTTCGATTTCTTTTTTCATGGTGCATCCTCCTTTGGCTGTGAAAAGCGGATTTTCAAAAAGTGTGGTTTTTCGTGAGAGCAAGAATCGTCCCGTGGCCACAAATTTTCAATTCTTGAAAATTTCCTGCCCCTTTGGGACTGCTTCTTGTTGGGGCGTGCCTGCCCCAAACCCTGCCAGATAAAAGCATCGGGGCACTATCTGCCCCGATGCTTTTCCTTTCGCTTCTGCTGTTTCAGTTCAAACTGACGCTGCTTTTCTGCTTCGCGTTGTTTACGGCTAAGTGCTTTTCGCACCAGCTTGTTTTCTTCTCGCTGCATTTGCAACGCCTGCTGTGACTTTGTACCGATTCCTGTGGCAACTGTTTCCTTTCGGATTTGCCGTTGCAATCGCTTTGGGTTCACAGACTCTTTCTTTACAACTGTCTCAACAGATGGACTAAAGCGCAGCCGACTGTAATTCTTGAGCAGATACTCCCAGACTTCATAGTCCTTTGGTTCTGCACCAAACACGACTTTACACACTGAAAGCTTTCTTCTCTCAATACGTTCAAATACTCCGATCCAGAATGGAGCCTCAAAAAATACAGTCAGCTTTGTAGAATCAATGTCCATAACGAAACCCTCCTGAAATAAATCCTTACAGGAACGGACAACCCGGAGGGGAAGGTTACTTACCTACACCGTGCGGTGTAGACGGCTGGGCTACCTACCAGCTCTGGCATCTCTCAGAAAGAAATGCGTTGCGTTTTTATCCTGCTTTTATTATATAAAGCACATCCCTGTGCATTATAGCTACCTTAATTGGTTTTCCAAGTGAAGTATATCACACTCGTGGTCAAATGACCACCCATATATACGAGAATTTGGCTGTTTTACTGCGTACGTGCGTACCAACCTTCCGTACGCACGTACGCAGCGATTCGCCCGAAACGTACCTTATACAACCGTTCCCCCTCGGAGAGCCCACGGCACTTTGCAGGCCGCAGGGATGAAAGTGTCATAGTGGGTTATTACACTTCCGCAGAAGTGCCTTTTCCTCGCCGCAAACAGCCGGGGTGCGCCTTTGTGAGAGCTTTCTATGCGGCGAATCCACATCGCCCACAGGCGATGTGAGCAGGGATTCTAAGGGGCGCAGTACCCTTGGTACACAACTTTGGTACAAAGTCTAGTGTGTTACACCTTTCCAGAGGTGTACACGTTCCTGAAATGCAAAAAGCCCCATACCCAACACCTTGACGGTGCGGACATGGGACTTGATGCTTCCTCGGCCTAGCCAGGTACTCGTAACCAATCCTGACAGGCAGTTGCCGTGTCATTTCTCGAAAACTGTTTTACGAATACCCAGCAGGTGGACGCGCCCTGTTTTTTTCTTGGAAAACTTTAAGACTTCTTCCGATTTTGGAGAGTGGTTGCCATAGCAACCGACAATCCTGTGGGAATCTGCTAAAATGCTCTGCGGTTGGTTATGTATAACTAACTACCAGAAATTTTCATCATTTTAAGGAGTTTCCCATGAAAAAGATTACACGTCGTTCTTTTCTCGCTGCTATGGCTGCTGTCAGCGCTGCCGGTGTCCTGACCGCCTGTGGTGGTTCCGGCAATGCAGCTTCTTCCGCTGCCGCTTCTGAATCTGCCTCTGTTTCCAGCGAAGCAGTCTCTTCTGCGGCTTCTGCCGATGAGACCGGCACCCACACCGTCATCGACCACGGCGGCAATGAGGTCGAAGTCCCCAACAAGGTCACTCGTGTGGTCATCGACCAGATCCCCATCCTGTCCACCTACATGGCCTATTTTGAGGGCAGCGCACCCTATATCGTGGGCTATTGCGGCTCCTTCAAGTCGGTCATTTCCGACACCGTGCTCAAGAACATCGCCCCGGAGCTGATGGAATCCAGCGACACGGTCTATGCGCAGAGCGACCTCAATATTGAGGAGATCATGAAGTTGAACCCGGATGTCATCCTGTACAATGCAGGCAATTCCTCCCATGCAGAGATCCTGAAGGCCAGCGGTATTCCCTCGATCGGCTTTGCCACCGTGGGTGCTTCCACCGAGGCTGACCCGCTGGAGCGCTATGAGGAGTGGCTGAAACTGCTGGAGGATATCTTTGGCGAACCGGGCAAGACCGAGGCCTTTGTGGCTGCCGGTGACGAGATCGTAACCGATGTGGAAGCCCGTATTGCGGAAATTCCTCAAACAGATCGCCCCAGTGCGCTGATTCTGTGGAAGTATGCAGACGGTGTGCCGCAGGTATCCGGTCAGGGCACCTTTGGCACCTACTGGATGAAGCGTCTGGGCGTAACGGACAAGGCACTGGAAGCCACTGGCTTTGCACAGGCCAGCATGGAGCAGATTTATAGCTGGGATCCCGATATTCTTTTCTTGGATGGTCCCGGCCTGCAGCCCCTGCGCACCGAGGACGTGCTGAGCGGGAATGTGGACGGTGCTGATTTCTCCACTCTGACCGCAGTACAGAATGGCCGTATCTACAATACGACCCTCGGTATGTGGAACTGGTTTACCCCGAATCCGGATGCTCCGCTGGTGCTGGCATGGCTGGCCTGCAACACCTACCCGGATGCTTTTGCCGATTATCCGCTGGGCGATACCATCAAGGAATATTACAAGACATGGTACGGCTACGATGTGACAGATGACGAGTTGGAGGAAATGCTGCTGTACTGATGAAAGATACCATCTGGATCAAAAAAGGCCGGTTCACGCCTCTGGCCGTGGTATTGATGTTTGCTTTGCCCCTTGTGACCGCACTCATCTGCCTGTGCTTTGGGCGAATGAGTGTTCCGGTAGGCGAAGTTCTCACAGCTTTGCGCACTGCTCTGACGGGTGAGAGCACTTCAAATGTACAGAACTACTCCATCGTCATCAATCTGCGGCTGCCCCGCATTCTGACGGCCATCATCGTCGGCGCAGGTCTGTCTTGCGCAGGCAATACCTATCAATCCTTATTCTCCAATCCGCTTGCCACACCGGATATTTTGGGTGTAACCAGCGGTACCTGTGTGGGTGCAATTCTTGCTATTATCCTGTCTTGCAGTATTCTGGAAACACAGCTCATCGCCTTGGTCTTTGGCCTGATTTCCGTCTGTTTTACTCTGAAAGTCGCAGGCAAGAGTGATGGGCGTTCTATGGTTTATCTGGTGCTGGCCGGTACGATTGCATCCTCTCTGTTCAACGCACTGGGTTCGCTGCTGAAATATACTGCCGATCCGCAGGACAAGCTGCCGGAGATCACCTACTGGCTCTTGGGCAGCTTTACCAGTGCCAGTTACCAAAAGATCCTGATTGGCTGCCCACTTATCGTTGCTGGAATCATCATCATCTATCTGCTGCGCTGGCGGCTGAACATCCTTTCACTGAGTGATGACGAGGCTCGTGCCAGCGGCATCAACATCAAACAGACCCGGATGCTGTTTATTGTTGCATCTACGCTGGTCACGGCTTCAGCCGTTTCCATGTGCGGTCAGGTGGGCTGGATTGGTCTGCTGATCCCGCACGCATCCCGGATGCTGGTTGGAAGCAACAACCGTTATGTGGTGCCCCTCAGTCTCAGTCTGGGAGCCAGCTTTATGATCCTGATCGATACCCTGTCCCGCAGCATCAGCATTATCGAGCTGCCTCTTTCCATCCTCACCGCTATCATCGGTGCACCGGCGTTTATTTCTCTGTTGAATAAAACAAGGAGCAATCTGCAATGATCTTGGAAGTGCAGAACGGTTGCTTCGGCTACCCGAAGCAGCCTGTGATTCTCGAAAATATCAATTTGCGTCTGGAAGAAGGTCACATCCTTGCGACTCTTGGCCCAAACGGCATTGGTAAAACCACCCTGCTCAAGTGCATGATCGGTCTGCTGCCGTGGCACAGCGGCAAGACCCTGCTCTATGGTAAGGAGATCCACACCCTGAAGCCGAAGGAAGTGTGGAGCACCATTTCCTACATCCCGCAGTCCCACGGGTTTGCCTTCTCCTATACTGGGCTGGAGATGGTCCTGCTGGGTCGCAGCGCCCATCTGGGTATGTTCCAGCAGCCCGGCAAAGAGGAACTGGAAATGGCCGAAGCCATGATGGAGCGGGTGGGCATCTCTCACCTTGCCAACAAGGACTGCAACCGGATGAGCGGCGGCGAACTGCAAATGGTGCTCATTGCCCGTGCCCTTATCAACGATCCCAAGCTCATTATTCTGGATGAGCCGGAGACCGGTCTGGACTTCCACAACCAGATCCTTGTCCTGAACATGGTGGAGCGGCTGGCGCATGAGGAAGGCATCAGCGCCATTATGAACACCCATTATCCCACCAACGCCATGAGCGTGGCAGACGAAGCACTGATGCTCAACCGCAAGGGTGAATTTTTCTACGGTCCGGCCGCTGCCATCCTGAACGAACAGAACATTTCCTATTCCTTTGATGTTCAGGTCATCGTGGACGAGTTGAATTATCAGGGACGCGCCGTGCGCAGCATTGTGCCAGTGGCCTTGCGAGGGAATGCCGTATGAAGATGCCATTTACGCTTTCCCAGCTGCGTCCCATCCGGGAAGCCATGACAGTTTCCCGCCCAGCAAAACTGGGCGAGAGTGTACCTGTTACCTGGTTCTCGCTGGGCGGCGGCACCTCAATCACCCCGGAGTATTACGACTGCACTACCCTGTATCTGTGCGGGGAAGGTTGCGGCATATTTCTTCTGGGTGGAGAGAGCCGTACTGTCCCGCTGCATCCCGGCCAGCTGCTGGCCGTTCCGCCCAAAACGCTCTGTGGCTGTCTGACCGACAGCGGCATGATCTATACTGAAATCATTCTGAAAAAGGAGAACTTCACCATGAACAACATTCTCAAAGCAGGCCAGCCCACCGAACTGAAAGATCTCATTTCTTACGAGGACGGCAGCATTGCAAACCTCGACCTCGTCCACGCCGACAACATGAAATTCGTGCTGATGGCCTTTGACGAGGGCACCGGCCTGACCCCGCACCGTGCACCCGGCAACGCC
>ENA-OQIV01001061-OQIV01001061.1-human-gut-metagenome-genome-assembly--contig:-NODE-1061-length-12428-cov-3.615254_pt1 | contig 12428 bp, 10 predicted proteins | sample MGYA00242588_ERZ504753 | MGnify/ENA primary metagenome ERZ504753 (study PRJEB26092, sample SAMD00036359) | human gut metagenome | host: Homo sapiens | study: EMG produced TPA metagenomics assembly of... | reverse complement strand
AACTGAAACTACTACTGAAGAATCTACAGAAACTACTACAGTAACGACAACTACTGAAGGTTCTACTGAAACTACTACTGTTGCTGCTAACTGGCAGATAAAGGCTGATACAGCTCCTTCTGAAGGTTATGCTGACGGTGCTCTCGTTTTCGAAAACGAATATGCTGCTGTTTACGCTGCACAGAAGTTAAGTATTACTGGTAAGCCTCTTACAGTAAATGGTAGAACTTACGAAAAGGGTTTCAAGACTAACGGTATAAATACAGTTATTGATGGTACTTCTTTCAGACTTGCTTTCAAGGTAGTTGCAAAGAAGAGCACAAGAGTTTCTGCTGATACATCAGGTGGTTCTAAGAACTCTATCTTCTCATATGACGAAACTGCTGGTACATATACAAACCTTACTGGTTTAGTTCCTCAGAGTCAGACAATGTATGCTGACCTTGAAGCTGGTACTGTAGCTTACATTGGTAACGGTGGTACAAACAACTCTATGCTTGCCGTTGACATCCAGAAAGGACCTACTCCTGTTACAGTAACTACTAAACTTACACTTGGTAACTCTGCTACTACTATTCCAGCAAACGCTACTGTTACTATTGGTGACCAAACTGTAACTGCTGATGAAAACGGTAACATCGAATTCAATGGTAAGACTTCTACAAGCTACAAGGTATCTTACGAAGATAACGGTGTTCGTTATGAATCAACTTTATCTATTGGTGATGACGGTACTGTAACATCTACTCTTAACCTTCCACAGGTTTCTGGTGATGCTACTGTTACTGTAAAGACAGCTAATGGTACTGCTGTTGCTAACAAGAAAGTTACTTTAACTTACTACATTGGTGCAAAGCCTGTATTCTACACTGTAACTACTGATGAAAACGGTGTTGCTACATTCCCTAACTTAGGCTTTAATACATACAATGTAGCTATTGCAGGTTATACTTCTACAACAGAAACTTTCGCTCCTGTTGAAGGTAACATTGCTCTTACAATTAACGATGCAACTGCTAAGAACTACTCAACTCTTCCTGCAAATGCGTCAAATGATAACCTTTATGTTGGTTATACTCCAAATGCAACAGTAACTACTACTTATGACTCTGTTCAGGATGCTGTAGATAATGCTACTGCTGGTCAGACAATTTATGTTGCTGCCGGTACATACAAAGAAATGGTAACAATTACTAAGGATATTAAGATTGTTGGTAACTCTGCTGCCGATACAATTATTACATACAACGATAGCCAGAGTGGTAACGACAGTACAGCTCCTAACGGTGCTACTGAAAAGACTAAGTTCCACGGTGATACAGTTGCAATTAACGGTTCTGTAAACGTTGAATTTGAAAACATTCAGATTAAGAACACAGCTGAAGCTGATTTAGGTGTTGCTCAGAACGCAACTGCTCTTTCTGCTTACGGCGACAACCTTGCTGCTACAGTTAAATTAACTAACTGTACAATTTGGGCAACTAGAGATACAATCTTTACTGGTAAAGTAAATGCTAACAACACTTGGACATTTGATAACTGTACTATTGCTGGTTTCCAGGATGTAGTTTGTGGTACTGGTGATGTTACTCTTAACAACTGTATTTGGGAATTAAGTTTAAGCAGCGATGCTAGATTCTTTGTTCCTAACTCTAGTTCAACAGTAACTACTAAGATGGTTGCAAACAACTTAACAATTAATGATACAACAGATACTGGCTTTACTGCTAAGACTTACTTAGGTAGAGGTTGGGGTACAAGTGGTTGTTCTCTTGCATCTACTCAGGTTATTGTAAACGGTTATACTGACAACAGTGGTACACTTGTTACTGACGGTATTTACCATGGTTATGACACTTCTCTTGCAAACAACGATGGTACTACTCTTGCAGATGCTAATTGGTTAGTAAGAGCTAAGCAAAACGAAAACTTCTACACTACTAACAGAGACCTTGACACAGTAGCAATTAACACTCTCCAGACTCCTGTAACAAAGGATGAAGACGGTGACTACTTATTCAAGGGTGTAGTTAATAATTCTTTATTAGCTAAGGCTGACTACATTGGTTTTGCAGTATTTAATGCTGACGGTACATTCGTAGGTAACACTAAGAACGACACAGTTTATCGTGTTACTGGTGAAGAAGGCGACAACCTTTACACTGTAAACTACTTCAAGAATATGCCAGCTGAAGGTTGTATCGTAAAGGGCTTTGTTAAGTATGATGGCGTAAACATTATTAATGAAGTTTCTAACCAGACTGTAACAGCTGAGTAATCTACTGATTAAAGGAGGACTATTAATATGAAGAAAATTTATGAAAAACCACAGGCAATAGTTACCACTTTTAATACAGTGGATGCTACAAATGCCAACATTAAGTCTGTAGCAACATTAACAAATATTAATAAGGATTCTGCTACATTCGACTTCAACAATGTTATTGATTTCTAATATAGCGTAAAGCATATTAAAAAGGACTGAGCCTATTCAAGGTTCAGTCCTTTGTGTTACAAGTATAATAAAAGGAGAGTATAATTTACTCTCCTTTTATCTATTCCTTATGATTTATTACAAGAACATCATTTTCTCTGACAATAGTCTTACCTTGAGGTATAACCACTCTATCTCCTCGTCTTATCATAATAATCAAATCGTCTTTATGTATTTCTGAAAGTGTTTTTCCAACATATTTATCACTGCCTGAAACTCTTTTTTCTGAAAGGTGAACACCTTCAATATTTCCTGAAGATTTAGCACATAAAACAAGTGTATCACCCTTTTCTAACATTGTTTTTCCGTCTGGAACTATTTGATTTTCACCTCTTATAATAAGAACCACTATTGTATCCGGTGGAAGAATAATATCTGTTAAATTCTTACCTACCCAACCATGCTTTCCGTCTAATGTAAACTTTATAAACTGTATAGGCACTTCATCTGAATAGTCTGTGAAGGTTTTCATAACATCTCCGGAGTCATCAATCATATTCAGCTTTTTTGCAACAACCGGCAAAAGTGAGCCTTGTAAAAGTATTGAAAACAGAACTATAAAGAACACTATATGGAATATATCATTTTCTGCTTTAACATTCATTATTGCCATAACTGAGAAAACTATAGATGCAGCACCTCTTAAGCCTGACCAAGCAACCAATAATTGCTGTGATATTTTGCTTCTGAAAGGTGTCATAATAGCAAATACAGCCAAAGGTCTGGCTACAAAAGTAAGGAAAATTGCTATTAAAATAGCTATGCCACATACATCTAACATTTTTGACGGATAACTAAGAAGACCTAACAAGAAGAAAATAAGCATTTGCATTAATCCGTTTATGCCGTCAAAGAATGGCACAAGGGTCTTCTTGTTTCTTATTTTAGAGTTACCCAATATAATACCCACAATATAGGCACTTAAATAGCCATTTCCTCCTACATATGTAGGCAAAGCATAGGAGAATACAGCTACAGCAACTACAAAAATTGTATCAAATCCTGATGTAGTAAACTTAAATCTTTTCAGTATTTGAGAAGAAATAAACGCTATAATCAAACCAATACCTACGCCATACACAATTTGGCTAAAAAGCATATAGGCTATTTGTCCACCACTTGCCTGACCCTTTATAAGTGTCATAACAATAACAGTAAGCATATAAGCTGCCGGGTCGTTACTACCACTTTCTATTTCCAGAATAGATGCCGTATTATACTTCAAATTCAATCGTTTTGAACGAAGTATAGAGAATACGGAAGCAGCATCTGTTGAAGCAAGAAGTGAGCCTATTAACATACTTTCCAAAAAGCTGATTTTAAACACATAGTGGCAAAACAGACCTACAAAGCCTGCCGTAAGTACAACGCCTAATGTAGACAAACCAACAGCCTTAACAGCTATAGGTTTTGCCTCACTCCAGTTAGTACCAAAACCACCATAGAACATTATAAATATAAGTGCTGTGGAGCAAATATAGTCAGCAAAAGCAAAATTGTCAAATTGTATCTTTAATATACCGTCAGAGCCAAAGACCATACCAAGGACTATAAAGCCTAAAAGCATTGGAATACCCAGTCTGTTGGATATTTTATTGAGGACAATGCAAATAACAATTACTACTGCTGTTAAAATAAGTATTTCATTCATTCTATTCCCCCTGTCTTATATTAAAAACTGTAGTCAAATACACTTCCTTTGTTCTAAATTTATTTTTAATAAACTTGAGAGCGTGAAGTCCTTCCTTATATTCAGAGAAAAATCCAAAAACAGTTGGTCCACTACCACTCATCATAGAACCAATAGCACCATTATCAATCATAGCTTTTTTAATCTGCTCAATTACCGGATATTTTTCGCAAGTTACTGTTTCAAGAACATTTACCATATTGTCAGAAACAGCCTGTAAATCCCCTTTTTCAATATAGTCTATAATAGCTTTTGTATCAGGGTGCTTATTTACCTTTTTAAGGTCTAATGCCCCAAAAACAGATGCTGTAGACACACTTATTGGAGGTTTAGCCAAAAGTACGTAGCAGTTTGGGAAATTAGGAAGAACTGTCAACTTTTCTCCTATACCCTCTGCAAGAGCTGTACCTCTTAAAATACAATATGGTACATCTGCACCAAAGCTCTTACCTATTTTCATAAGTTCTTCTTGTGAAACATTAAGTCTGAAAAGGTTGTTGATACCTACAAGAGTTGCTGCACAGTCACTACTGCCACCGGCAAGTCCTGCTGCTACAGGTATATTCTTTACAAGCTCTATTTCTATACCCTCTTTAATATTATATGTTTCTCGCATATATTCAGCAGCTCTATAAACTAAATTTCTGCTGTCACAAGGCAACCATACTAAATTACTTTTTAACTCTACTTTACCTGTATCTGTCTTTTTAATATGCAAATTGTCGCAAAGATTTACAGTCTGCATTATCATTTCCAACTCGTGGTATCCATTTTCCATTTTTCTAATGGCGTCAAGAGTAATATTTATTTTTGCTCTTGCTCTTAATTTAATATCATCCATACACCTATACCTCCCAAAAACATTTACATTGATTATATCAATAATACTCTAGGTTTTCAACAAAATATTGTGAACAAGATATTTGTATGCTATAATTCTAGCAAGGAGTGATTGTATGAAGATTGGTAAGTTACCTAACAGCCTTTTAAATAAGATTGTATTAGACCCTATAAATAAATATAGCATTGACAGAGAAGAAGTTTTAGTTAAGCCATCTATTGGTGAAGACTGTTCAGCCCTTACTATAGGTGACAATATTTGTCTACTTTCTACAGACCCTATAACCGGTGCTGTAGCCGATATTGGCAAATTAGCCGTACATATTAATTCCAATGATATTGCTGCCGGTGGTGGCGAGCCTATTGGTATAATGGTCACAGCTCTTTTACCTCCAACAATTACAGAAGAAGAAATACAGAAAATAATTACAGATGTATATACTCAGGCAAAAGAGGTAAATATGTGCGTTTTAGGTGGCCATACAGAGATTACAGACGCCGTTGTTAAACCAGTTTTAAGCTGTACTGTAATAGGAAAATCCAAAAGACTTATTGCTTCATCAGGAGCAAAATCAGGGGATGATTTGGTAATGACAAAATATGCCGGTCTTGAGGGAACATCTATTTTTGCAAGTGATAAAATTGAGAAATTAAAAAATATAAGTGAAGATACATTAAAAGAGGCTAGAGATTTAAGTAATTTACTTTCAGTTGTTAAAGAGGGAAAAATTGCCTCACAAATGGGTGCAAATGCTATGCACGATGTAACAGAGGGTGGTATATTAGGAGCTTGTTGGGAAGTTGCTACTTGTTCCGGTTTAGGCGTAGAAGTATATGCTGACAAAATACCTGTTTTAGATTGCACTAAACAGATTTGTAGTGAATTAGGTGTAAATCCTCTTAGACTTATTTCTAGTGGCTCAATGGTTATTGCTATTGAAAATGGCGAAGAATTAGTAGCAGAATTAGCCAAAAACGGCATTAATGCTACTGTCATTGGTAAATTTACTAATGATGGTCTTTACATTGTAAATAAGGGCGAAAAACAGGCTTTAGATGAACCTGATGTAGATGAATTGTATAGAGTATAACAATAGAGGACTACCTTTTGGCAGTCCTCTATTTGTATTTGTGTAATATATAAAACCTTTGCAGGGAGAAAAGGGGATTTATTATTTCACCTCCTTTCTGCAAAATTTAGGAGATAATTCTAATACGATTAAAACGATTATTCCTATAACAAAGCCTACTACATTAAAATTAGAAATCCCTAACAAAGGCTGTGGGTTTTGAAGTGTTGTAGGTCCATAAGCTATAGCTACCAAAGAGCCAGCCACAAGTCCTACTATTGCATATATACATTCGCTTGTATACTTTTTAAAGGCAATTCTAATAAGTTTTACAGAAGAAACCATACCAAACACTACGCCTAAACCTAAGGCAACTACTCCCATAAGAACTGATAAATCAAATGTCATAAGAGAGTGAACAGCCTTTATAGTTGGCAAATAAACTCCAAAAATAAGCAAAAGTGTTGAGCCTGAAATTCCCGGAAGTACCATTGCTGTAATAGCAAGCATACCTACTATAAAAATATATGCTATCTGAAAAACAGATAATGATGCAAAATCCATTGTAATCCCAGAAGATATGCTATTTCTCAATATTGATAATCCGGCAACAAGCACGAAACCAAAAACTGTATAACCAATGTTAATATATTTTCCTTTTATGTTTTCCCATTGTGAACGCAATATAAAGGGAATTGCTCCTAAACTAAGTCCAAAAAATAATTAACTCATAAAATAAATATTCTTTTCGAAAAGTGCTGAAAGCAAAAGAATTGAGCTTAAAATTCCTATTATCCAGCCTATGCCCATTTTACCTAAATATATAGCTGACTTTTTCATATTGTTTTTATCTCTTGCGAAAACATTATTAAGGGCATCTATGAAATTTTCATAAAATCCCATTATGAAGGCTACCGTACCTCCTGAAACACCGGGTACACTATCTGCTAAAGCCATACAAAATCCATTTATAATATTTCTTATCATACTGCTACACTTCCTTTCTTTTTTTCGCCCAACTTAATTCCAAAATCATAAGCCAATTTTCCAACAAGTATCCCCAACACTACTCCTCCCAAAATGTCACTAGGATAATGAACATACAAATACATTCTGGAAAAAGCTATTAAAAAAAATAACAAAACTGACGGTATCCAAATTTTATTTTTACAAAAATACAATGCCGAAGTTACTGCAAAAGATACTGCCGTATGCCCTGACGGAAAAGAAAAATCCTTAGGTATTGGAATTAACATATTTATATTTTTAACAACATTACAAGGGCGTATTCTGGCTACTAAAGGCTTTAACAAGCCATTACAAAGCAGAACATCTAAAATAATTGCAAATGCTACTACAATACCTGCTTTTCGTGTTTTGGGAATAATAATCAAGGCTATATCTAAAACTATCCACACAAAACCACCGTTACCTAATGAACTTATAAAAGGCATAAGCACATCGCCAATAGGAGTACGGAGAGTCTGTATATAATTTAAAATATCAATCTCCATACCATTCACCTCTTTCCTTTGACTATATATTAAGGCAAATGTATAAACCAGAATTTTAAAAAGTTTAAACAGAATATAAAAAATCCCTTTGAGATAAAAATCTCAAAGGGATTTTAAAGTATCAAATAAGCTAATTGTGTAAAATAATTTGAGTTACTTAATAAATGTGTTGGTATTTTTTCGGATTATCAAAGGAAAGTTGTTAAGAAAACCTTGGTTTTCTTAAATTAATTCCACAGGTCGAGCTTTGCCCGACCGAGGACAGGGACAAAAATATGGTACTGGTTTTTAGTGCCATATTTTTCACGGCTGGTCCCATCCTTAAACCAATTGCAATAAATGCAAGCATTTATTGCAAGGCTGTCGATTTTACCGACAGCCTCTCAAAGGGATTTTAAACGTAATTTTTATAAAATCATTATTAAAGTACCGGCTACAATTCCCACAAGCCCTATAGCTGACTTTACTGAAAGTTTTTCGTGGAAAACTATGTAAGAGAACAATATTGTTACAAGTATGCTCAACTTATCTACTGGCACAACTACACTTGCCAAGCCATCTTGTAAGGCTCTATAATAGCAAAACCAACTTGCACCTGTTGCTATACCTGAAAGGCATATAAATATAAGCTCATTTTTAGGCACTTCTTTTACTTTATCTTTTTTACCGGTAACTAAAACCATTATCCAAGACATTATAAGCACAACAAAGGTTCTTATAGCTGTACCTAAATTTGACTCAACACCTGAAATACCTATTTTACCAAGTATTGCTGTTAAAGCAGCAAACAAGGCTGAACCAAAGGCAAACAAAAGCCAACTGCTTTTATTTTCAGAGTTTGTACTTTTCTTTTTCTCTATCATAAGAAATGTACCTACAGCAATTAAAACAATGGCCACACCTTTTACCAATGTAATGCTTTCGCCTAAAATTATGGCTGCAAGTATTATTGTTATTACTGTACTGGATTTATCAATAGGCACAACCTTATTTATATCACCAATCTGTAAAGCCTTAAAATAGCACAACCAACTTGCACCTGTGGCAAGTCCAGACAGTATAAGGAATAAAAGTGTTTTACCGTCTATGGCACTTATCTGATTCTGTGAACCAACTATAAACACCATTAACCAAGAAAACAACAAAACTATAATAGTTCGAATACCAGTTGCAACATCGGAATCTGTTTTCTTTATTCCACATTTTGCTAGTATAGAAGTAAGTCCGGCAAACAAGGCTGAACCAAAAGCAAATACTAACCACATATAAAAGCCTCCTTAATATCGTTAGTATCTTGATACAAAGTGTCTTATCATCAAAAAGTGCAGACAACCTAAGTCATCTGCACCATAAAATTCAATATTATGTACTATAAATTAGTGGCAAATATTCTGTTCTGTTTCCTTATCGAAGAAGTGCATTCTGTTAAGGTCAAATGCAAGCTTTAACTTATCGCCAATCTTAGCATTTGTTCTTGCATTAACTCTTGCTGTAACATTCTGTCCACCAACAAATGTGTAAAGGTTAAGTTCTGCACCAAGAAGTTCTGTAACTTCAACCTCTGCATCAACAATACTTTCTGGAGAAGTATTAAGGAAAATATCTTCATTGTGAATATCTTCCGGTCTGATACCGAGGATAACAGTCTTGCCGATATAATCGCCTTCAGTAAGAGCCTTAGCCTTAGATTCTGGAAGTTTAAAGCTATATTCACCGAAGTTTGCATATACACCCTTGTCATCTTTTGAAATAGTAGCATCAATAAAGTTCATCTGTGGTGAACCAATGAAACCAGCTACGAAAAGATTATCCGGTGCATTGTAAAGATTCTGAGGAGTATCAACCTGCTGAATAACACCATCTTTAAGAACAACAATTCTAGTACCTAAAGTCATAGCCTCTGTCTGGTCATGAGTAACGTAGATAAATGTTGTCTGTAATTTATGGTGAAGTTTAGAAATTTCAGAACGCATCTGAACTCTTAACTTAGCATCCAAGTTAGAAAGAGGTTCGTCCATAAGGAAAACCTTTGGAGAACGTACAATGGCACGACCCATAGCAACTCTCTGACGCTGACCACCGGAAAGAGCCTTTGGCTTTCTGTCTAATAAATGTTCCAAATCAAGGATTTTAGCAGCTTCTCTTACTTTTTTGTCGATTTCGTCCTTTGGCACTTTTCTAAGTTTGAGGGCGAAAGCCATATTATCATATACTGTCATATGTGGATAAAGAGCATAGTTCTGGAAAACCATTGCAATATCTCTATCCTTAGGTGAAACAGTGTTACAAAGCTTGTCATCAATGTAAAGTTCACCGTTAGAAATATCTTCAAGACCTGCAATCATTCTAAGAGTTGTAGACTTACCACAACCTGAAGGACCTACGAAAATAATGAATTCTTTATCTTCAATCTCTAAATTGAAATTTTTTACTGCCACAAATCCATTAGGATATTTTTTTACTATATTTTTTAATTTTACATCTGCCATCTAAACAATTTCCTCCTTGACTGACCGAATTAGGGACAATGCCTCCCCTTAAACAATTATATATATCATACCTCATTTTAGGTAAATCCTCTATGTAATTATTAAACAAATTCGGTATACATAATTTATGCAAATTGCCTTTTAAAGGAATTTTTGAAAAAATATGAAGAAATTTTTACAAGGTTTGCACATAAAACATAGTTTTTTTGATGTGTAGTATAGGTAATTTTTATAGGCAAAAAAAAATTATGTCAACTTCCACAACTTTTACAATATTTTTTGGTATATTTTTTTGACATATACCCCTGTATACCCTCTAATTACAGTATTTTTATTATATTATCCATACTTATTGAATATGAAATATTTATTCTATTTTTTACAATTTTACTGTATTTTCTACCGTATTTTTACTTTTTAGAGCTTAATTCTTCATATTTTTGTAATATATTATCCAGCAAACTTCTATGTATTCTCTGTATTTGCCTTGAACTGATTTCACAAGGCCAAAAAGTTGCCATAGTATCCCAATCCTGTTTTTTTATGTAACGGGCAACAAGCAAATTTTTATCCAGTATATTTAAGCCATCTACTATACTATCCATTAACTCTTTAAACTTTGCTGTTTCCCTTACTATAGTATCTAGTTTTTTAATACGGCTTTTACAATACTCTAAGGCATTATTGGTAGTTTCTCTTATATCTTCGTCAATGTAACAATCTACATCTTCCCTGTTCTTCTCCAAAGCCTTAGAAAGTTTAATATTTTCGTCTATCTCGTATTTATATTGTCGCACATAACTATTATAGTTTGCCCAAGCCGTTAGCATATCTTTGGTTTTTTCATATTCTTCTGTGGTCATTATTTTATACTCATCTCTCCTTTCTGTATAAAAATAGATATATATTATAACAATAAAAAATGTATTTTTATGACATATATATGTTATCATTCGAACATATGTTTGTCAAGTCTTTTTTATTATATAATAATTAGTATTGTTTAGACCACAAAAAAAGGCGAAGAACTAAGTCTTCGCCTTTTATAAAACTTATTAATATTCAAAAATCTTTGATACAGGTAAACCTTCGTGAATTCTGTAAATTGCATCAGCAAATACCTTTGCAACAGACTTCTGCTTAATCTTTGGAATAAGCTTTTCACCTGTAAGAGGTACAGTATCAAGAACTACGAGTTCTTCAATAACACTGTTCTGGATTCTTTCAATAGCAGCACCTGAAAGTACACCGTGAGTACAGCAAGCATAAACTTCCTTAGCACCCTTTTCCTTAAGTGCATTAGCAGCATTAGTAATAGTACCAGCTGTATCAATCATATCATCATAAAGGATAACTCTCTTGTCCTTAAAGTCACCGATAATGTTCATAATTTCAGAAACATTTGGTCTTGGACGACGCTTATCAACAATAGCAATAGGAATGTTAAGACCTTCTGCGAAAGCACGAGTTCTTGTAACACTACCAAGGTCTGGAGATACAGCAACAACGTCTTCTGCACCAATACCAAACTTCTGTTCATAATACTTTGAAAGAAGTGGCATACCTACAAGGTGGTCAACAGGAATATCAAAGAAGCCCTGAATCTGTGCACAGTGAAGGTCCATTGTAATAACTCTGTCAGCACCAGCACTTGTAATAAGGTCAGCTACAAGCTTAGCACTGATTGGGTCTCTTGCCTTTGCCTTTCTATCCTGTCTAGCATAGCCATAGTAAGGAATAACGGCATTAATTCTACCAGCAGAAGCTCTCTTAACTGCATCAATAGTAATAAGAAGCTCCATAAGATTGTCGTTTACAGGGTTGCTAGTAGGCTGAACGATAAATACATCAGCACCTCTTACTGTTTCGTTAATTCTTACGCTGATTTCACCATCGCTAAACTTACCGATTTCAGACTTGCCAAGGGCAAGACCGAGGTCACTAGCAATGTGTTCAGCTAAAGATTTATTGCCGTTACAGCCGAAAATCTTAATACTGCCACCACTTATATCCATTTGTTCTCCTCCTAAAAATAAGTCATTAGTATTCATTAATATTTCTTTTTCAAATTTCATTTTGAAACTTCGTTTCTTTGCTTCGCAAATTTGTCTGTTCCTCACAAACTAAAATGAAATTTGTCCTCGGCTTTCGCCTCGGTAACTTATCTCGGAAAATCGTGAGCAAGCTCCCATTTTCCTTCAATCTAAATTTCATTTTGAAACTTCGTTTCTTTGCTTCGCAAATTAGTTTGTTTCTCACAAACTAAAATGAAATTTGTCCTCGGCTTTCGCCTCGGTAACTTATCTCGGAAAATCGTGAGCAAGCTCCCAT
>ENA-OQIV01001002-OQIV01001002.1-human-gut-metagenome-genome-assembly--contig:-NODE-1002-length-13150-cov-10.011398_pt1 | contig 13150 bp, 7 predicted proteins | sample MGYA00242588_ERZ504753 | MGnify/ENA primary metagenome ERZ504753 (study PRJEB26092, sample SAMD00036359) | human gut metagenome | host: Homo sapiens | study: EMG produced TPA metagenomics assembly of... | reverse complement strand
ACCATCTTTCCATCTGCAGTTACCGCTTTCGTCTGTGTTTTCGGGCTGTCAAAACCGGTGTATGTCTTTACTGCAGGCGTTATTCTACTTCCGATCTGTGCTTTTTTCGTCTCTGTTTCGGCAAGTTCGTAATTTTTATCATCATGTGTGGAAGCAATGCCGGTTGTTTTCTGTTTCCAGTGATGAACGGTATAAACAGCTTCATCCAACACTCCGGTAAGAGTTAAGGTCATGTTATAAGCAGGCATGCTTCTCTCATAGGCATAGGTTTTATCATTCACATAATCAGATGTAACCTTACAGTTTGTCGAAACACCAGTCTTTTCATTGAGATCCGTCCACATGCTGAACACGCAGCCGGTATTAAAGGTCGGTGTGGAAACAATGTTTGCATTACACGGCAATTCATACGATGTCATGTAATAATCACCGGATACCATGCTGCTACTGTTTACTGTGCCACCGGCACCAGTGATCGCCGTCCCATTATTAAATACCTGTGTTACAGCTTTATTGACCGTGGTTTTGTCGATCTTGACAGTGAGTACATAAATTGGAATTCCTGTCGATTCTTCCGATAATATGTCATCAATGGTAGTACCTGTTGCAACATTTTGCGATCTTAGATCTCCGGACAGCCTAGATCCATTCTTAAACTCTTCCACTCCGGAATTTTTCTCATATGTACAGTCGATACTGTAACTGATATAACTGCCTCTGCTTGGGTTTTTAAATTTACTTTTTTCATACCTTGTTCCCCAGTCGCCCTGTTTATCAACGGAAAACGTTACGGTATGCTCTTTTGCATTCCAAGCACCTGTAATTGTAGTTGTTTTATCAGCCTCCTTATTATAAACCGTGAGCTTTGGTTTTGTATTCGTCGGAGTTAATGCTTCGTCTAATGTAACAACCAGTTTTCCATTGTAATATCCCGTCTTAGACTGCAGCGTCTTATTGGTAATCTTCTGTGAAACGGTAGCTGTTGTCGGGCTCTTTACTGTCGTAACCTGAGCTCCTTCTGCAAAATTATCCGAAATATCTACCGCAATACCCGTTACAAACATGGTAACCCATTTCGTATAATCCCCAGTATTGGTCTGCAGCGTGTATTTATCATTTGCATAGGCAGGCTGTGTACTCTCTTTGGGAATTGTAAAATCAATCAAATCTCCCCTTGTCGTCGTTACTTTATCGTACAGTGACTCTCCATTAATCGATAAATATGGACTCACTTCCTTTGACAGTCCGAAAATCCGTTTGTTTTTATTAAACTTTTCAGTTTCTTCCTGTGCATACAGATTCAGTTTGGTCAGATTAACTGCCGTGTTCCCACTATACACAAAAATCGTCAGATATTGTCCAGTTAACGGCTCTTTATCATTTGCCTTATATGCCTTTGACTTTATATTCGTAAGCATTCCGGTCTTGATGTCTTTCTCCACCCATTCTCCATCGTGTTTTGAAACATCATCAATATTAAAATCCGCAGACATTCTAAGACGTACTGCTCTCATCGGAACCGTTATATCACAGTTTTCCACAACGATCAGCTGCCATCCTCCGGCGCCCTCACCGCCACCGATATGTTCATAATACGGAATGTTAAATACCGAATACGTTCCGTAGACTTTGTCACTTTTATTAATGATGTCTGTTACATCTGCATACATATTAACAAAAGTGTACTGTTTATTTACTCCATTTTCCTTTTTTTGATCTATATAATCGATCGACCGGTTATCATAAGTTGCATACTGTGCCTTTATCAGTTTTGCCGATCCATCCGGCAGTACAAAGGCGATTTCTGATTTTGCCAAAGCAGCTGCATCTGTCGTCGATCTGTCTACACTTGTTCTTGCCTGCCATACCAAATATGCAGCCCGTACTGTTCCATCCCCACCTGACGATTTTGTCAGCTTTGCAGATCTGTTGTTTTTGATCTTCTTTCCAATCACGGAGTTGTCTGCTTTTTTCAATACCGTTTCTGCAGCTTTATATTGGTCTTTTTCACTGTCATAGGTGTTATAGTTTGTAACAATATCGTTAGACCATGTATCATAGTTCGTATTTCCGGTATAGTTGATATTCAACCGTCCATACAGCGGTTGTCCTGCCCCCGCCTGTGAATCCGTCATATAGGCTTCTCCTGCTTCTTCTACCGTGATCGCTTTCACACTCTGCGGAATCATGGTGACCAGAAACATTACTGCACAGAGCAGTAAAAATCTGCTTAATTGTGTTATCCTGTTTCTCATAAATCTCCTTTCGACTTTTTGTCATGTGTAATTTATATTTTCATTTTGAAAATACCGTAATAATAAAAAATGAACTGCAAGGTAATCAGAGATTTCAAGCAGTTCATTTTTCCGACTATCAAAATTAATTTTGATAGTTTTCATACTTATTCAATTTTCCTTGCTGTTTTAAAGTTTGGTTACCCAGCCATCCTTTTCATCAGTTTCATCCATGCCCTTTCCTGTTCTACAACCTGTAACATACTTACTAAAGGAAGTCGGTTTATCGCTTACGGTTACTTTCCAGGAATAACTCCAACGTCCATCGACTGTTTTTAAAGTAATAACAGAAGATCCTTTTCCCTTCACATCAAGATAAACGTCATCCTCTACCTTTAAAACATTTTCATTACTACTGGTCATAATAAATCCTATATCAAGCGAGCTAGACGTTGCAACTTTTTTATCAGAAGAAAACATTTCTCGGTTTACAGGCATTCGTCTGTACTCAATCGTTCCATCCTCATTTTTCTTCACATAGTACTTGATATTATCGTACCTATCAAATCCCACTGCCAGTACCATGTCATTTTTCTTGACAGTTACCTTGTAAGCAGCTTTGACTTTCTTATTGGCTTTGGATGTAACTGTGATCGTTGCGGTTCCTACCTTTTTTGGTGTAACAAAACCGGTAGAAGAAACGGATGCAACACTTGTGTTGCTGGACTTATAGGAAACAGCACTGTTCTTTACGCCGGTGATCCGTTTTACCTTGATCTGTGCCTGTCCGTATTTTTCTTTCTGTACTAAAAGCTGTTCTCCAATAAACTGATCCATGCTCTCGTGATCTTCGGTATAAAATTCAAGGCTGTGTGCATCACCACAATGATTATAAATCTTATGGAAAGATTTTTCCGGGTACAGAACCACGTTATCTTCTTCGAGGACGATCTTACCTTTTCCTTTTTCGGAATAGTCCGTATCAATCATATCCGCCGTTTTTACGGTTACCTTAAACACAGCTTTTACTTTCTTGTTGATTAGGGAAGTTACAGTGATCGTTGCCTTTCCTGCTTTCTTGCCGGTTACTTTTCCTTTGGATGATACCGTTGCAACTTTTTTGTCACTGGAAGAAAAGGCAATGTTCTTATTGCTGATCCCTTTAAAGGATTTTACTTTGATAGTGGTTGTCTTTCCGACAACGATGGATGCTTTTTTCTCTTTTAAAGTGATCTTTGCTTTCTGCTTTCCCTTACTTACCGTCAGACTCAGTGTTCCTTTTACTTTGGAATCATAGATGGATGTCACAGTGATCTTACATTTTCCTTTTTTCTTTACTGTCACAACACCCTTTGCATTTACTGTTGCAATGCTGGTGTTCGAGGATTTGTATTTCAGTTCACCGGATTTGATACCGTCTTTACTGTTTTTTGATCCTACTACCACTCCATTTTTAAACATGGCAACCGGGATGATCGTGAACTTCTCTCCTGCATAAACAGTTTTCTTTTTTATGCAGTGATAATGTCTGTATGTAGAAATATTGCAACAATGTTCCTGCGTTTTATGCCATTTGGCATCATCCGATGTTGCAAACACGATCTGATTCTTTGGCTGATCCTCTCCAAAGTAATCAATGTATGTTGCCTGCTTTGCCGATACTTCCTCCGGCTGTGGTACTACGATGCTGCTGATGCACATGATAAGTGCCAGCATCAGTACAACTGCTTTTTTCCATCCTGCCAGCATTGTGGCACTGGTTCTGTTCTTTCTTCCTCTCTCTCTCATAATTTCTGATTCTCCTTTATCCTTTATTTTTGATTCTTTTACTTACGACGTTGACAAACGAAATGGAAACTTTTATAATATACCTATCAAGACAGCCGGGTGATAAGCAAATACCTATCTGCTCCGGTGAAACAAGTTTATAAGTTACAAAAATAACCGTCAACTTTTCTCAGGAGCTGGACGGTTATTTTTTTGTCTTATCATGGGTATCATTTCTGACACTTCTGACAAGCGTTATGATGGCACATATCATAATAACAAATGTGAACAAGTCACTATATGTAACCATGCTACCACCCCTTTCTCCGAATCTCGGAGCAGATCTAAGTGGTAAAGCCGTCCTTTCGGCTGCCTTGATCAGTATACTATATCTGTTTTCCTTTTCCTTATTATAAACATCATGTAATGGAAAAGCAACTTTCTCTGATCGAATATCTTCCTATTTATTTGTCAAGGTACAGTTCTTGTATAGTGCAGATAAAAGCACAGTTTTCACTTTCATTACCATGGAATATTCTTAAAAGTATCTGTAATGAATAAAAAAGATTGTTTCAGATATGCCGTCTTTACCTATAAAACCGACATATAGAATACCAAGATTGTATTGATGTCTTAATCTTTCATATACGAATTTAGTATAGCAAATTTTTTTTATAAAAAAAGACCTTTTCATTTATTTAATTTTATTTTTATATTTGTAATTTATTTTTAATATAAAATGGAAGTTCGATTCGAGCTCCCATTTTTACTATACTTTTATTTCTTTACAGACAGGTTATTATTTAATAGTTATAACCTTTAAAGAATAATTTTTATCCAAATGCCATCCACTGTACTATTTATAGTCTTTTTTATTAAATGTAATCTTCTGCGTAGTCACTCCTGAAATCTTTAAATCATCCACATATACATATCCGCTGGTCTTTGAGCAAGTGCCTGTGACACCGATTCCCTGCCCCAGGTTATATTTCGTTTTTGTCTTAATTTTCGATGTTTGTTCATCCTTATAAACAACATTTTCCAGCGGCATATCATTGATCGTGATCACATAATATTTTCCGGATTTTTTATAGCTGGCTGTTTTCCCAGGCTTACACTCTTTTTCCTTCGCCAGATCCCACAGTGCAACACGCATTTTTTTGCCATCTTTGATCAGCATTACCGTATATTTTGTACGGATATCCCCAACATAATTACCGTTTTTACTATTTTCCAGACCTATCCACGCATCCACATGTACGGTATCTCCATTCTTTTTTAAGGCTGCTGCCGGAACATACACTTTTGCGGACATTTTCATATTTTTCTTTATTTTTGAAGCTTTTTTGTAACCTGCCTGCATAACATAATTGTTATTCATCCACGCTGCATCAGATTCTTTATCTCCATTGAATACAACTTTTGAACGAAGAGCCTTATTTGCGGCTGCAAATGTCTGCTCTGACGGAACAGATGCAAATACACCGATCAGCAATGCTAACACCAGCACTCTTGCCATTAACACAATACTTTTTTTCTGTTTTACCATACGCAAATCCTCCATTTCTCATTCTCCCAATTTCACGCACTGCACCTCATCTTCAAATACAATATCTGCCAATGAAAATAATTACTATCCAGACATGTAAATTATCAAAATCATCGTTATTTTTGATTATTTCATCTGTTTTCTGACCTTTTTGACAAGTTATTGTATTCAAATGAATTTATGCAATATTTATATATGTTTCATCATAATGTGTCAACAAATAAACATCCCAACAGCGTTGTTTTTATGCTAAAAATCCGTTATAATATCATTCTGCGGGAAATCCGTGGAAACACATTCCGAAAGGAGATCTAAAAATGGCTTTTGATGGATTAGTAATATCCAATCTTGTATATGAACTGAATCAAACAATTTTAAATGCAAAGATCAGCAAAATTGCCCAACCGGAAAACGACGAGCTTCTTTTTACCTTAAAAGGAAGTAACGGGCAGTTCCGTCTTGCCATGTCAGCGAGTGCTTCGCTGCCTTTTCTGTATCTGACAGAAACAAACAAACCAAGTCCGCTGACAGCACCAAATTTTTGTATGCTGTTACGCAAGCACATTGCAAACGGGCGGATCATAAAAATTTACCAGCCTCACATGGAACGTATCATTCATTTTGATATCGAGCACCTCGATGAAATGGGTGATCTGTGTCAGAAAACACTGATCGTGGAACTGATGGGAAAACACAGTAACATTATTTTCTGCAGCTCCGACGGCACGATCATTGACAGCATCAAGCATGTATCCTCCATGATGAGTTCCGTGCGTGAGGTCCTTCCGGGACGGGCTTACTGCATTCCAGCCACGCAGGAGGACAAATTAAATCCGCGTGAAGTTACAGAGGAAGTTTTCATGGAATCTGTCATGAAAAAACCTGTTTCCATCACAAAGGCAATTTATGGCTCTTTTACCGGGATCAGCCCTGTGATTGCAAACGAGATCTGTTACCGTGCTTCGATCGACGGAGATATGCCGGTAGATTCGCTCGATGCAGACGGCAAGAAACACCTGTTCCATAACTTTTCATGGATGATGGAAGATGTAAAAAATCACAATTACTGCCCAAATATCATCACACGCGGCAGGGAACCGATCGATTTTTCCTGTTTTCGTCTGTCCGAATATGTGCACACTGCTTTGGATCAAAAAATTATGCAGAACACGGATCATGCTGACACGAATGCTTATACCATGACGGAATACGATTCGATTTCCAAAGTTCTGGAGGAATACTATGCTTCCAAAAACATTTACACGCGCATCCGCCAGAAATCTGTCGACTTAAGAAAAATTGTGTCCACTGCGTTAGAGCGTAACCGTAAAAAATACCAGCTCCAGCAGAAACAGTTAAAAGATACAGAAAAAAGGGATAAATACAAAGTATACGGTGAACTGATCCACACCTACGGTTACGATTTAGAGGAAGGTGCAAAACAACTGGAAGCGCTTAATTACTATACGAACGAAAACGTAAAGATTCCTCTTGACCCGACCTTAGACGCCAAAGCAAATGCACAGAAATATTTCGATAAATACGGAAAATTAAAACGTACTTACGAGGCACTGACCGACCTGATTGAAGAAACGAAATCTGAGATCGACCACTTAGAGAGCATTGCCACATCTCTTGATATCGCCCTGACCGAGGACGATCTGGTACAGATCAAGGAAGAACTGGTGGAATATGGCTACATTAAGCGGAAACGCACTGACAAAAAAGCAAAGATCAAAAGTAAACCGTTCCATTATATTTCCTCAGACGGCTATCATATGTATGTCGGAAAAAATAATTATCAGAATGAAGAACTGACATTTAAATTTGCAACCGGAAACGACTGGTGGTTCCATGCCAAAGGAATGCCGGGCTCCCACGTCGTTGTGAAAACAAATAACGAGACAGATCTGCCGAACCGTATGTTTGAGGAGGCAGGAAAACTTGCCGGTTATTATTCCAGCGGCAGAGACAGTGACAAGATCGAGATCGATTATCTCCAGAAGAAAAATGTGAAAAAGCCAAACGGAAGTGCTCCGGGTTTTGTGGTATATTACACCAACTTCTCACTGACGGTACACCCTGATATCTCCGGTCTGACACTGGTGGAATAAATCAATAATCCAATACGCCATGACCTGCGTGCAAAACACTATCATCGTAAGCAATAGAATACACGCTTCGCGAACCAAACCATTATCATGAAAAAAACGCAGCCGTGAATTTTTATACGATTCACGACTGCGTTTTTTTCGCTTACAATGATTGAGTAATTTACGCTTCTTTCCTTTTCTGCAGTAACAAAAATGTGATCACTGCAAAAATCAGGTACGCTGCTATGGAAATAACAGAAGATTCCACACCGAAATCTCCACCTGTCAACAGAAAAGAATCGGTATCAAGAACATAATTATACCAGACCGCACTATCTGCCGCAGATCCGATATGAATCAGTCCTCCGATCATCAGACAATTCCAGATTCCATGCATGAGTGCAGAATACCAGATCGTTCCGGTATAGCAGGTCACCAGAGAAAACAGGATTCCAACGAGACTTCCTGCTATCACTACCTGGATCATTCCGGGAATACTCATTCCTTCTTCAATATGCAGACAGCCAAACAGGACAGATGGAGCGATCACTGCAATTTTCCGGTTCCATGCATATTCCACCGAACTCATAATAATTCCGCGGAATACCGTTTCTTCCACGATTCCAGTTGCCAATCCTAAATATGCAACACTTCCGGCAACAAGCTGTTTTAATGTTTCTGCTTCCAAGGTTGATTGCTGCCACGTTCCTGCAAATAACTGGTATATCAGAATCACCAACAGTGGCATTGCAAAAGCGGCGATGATCCAAAACGGATACAGATCCGGTTTCCCGATCTTAAAATCTGCCATTGGTATTTTTAACATTTTTTTACAGATCAGAAAGACTCCTCCAAGTACCAGACCCACATATAAAATTCCAGTGAAAATATTTCCTGTCACCGCTGACATTCCGCCTGCCACCAGCATATTTCCAATCAGAAGTGCCAAAAGCTGCGAAAATGCCAGAAGACAAAGTGCAAGAATACTTACGCCTGCTGCCTTTGTTCCACTAAATTTTGTTTGTTTACTACTGCTCATATCTGCTCCTTTTTCCTTTGCCGGCAAATGTTCTGATTTATTTTACATTTCCAATCGTTTCATCTCTGTATAAGCAAGTAAAAACGGACCAACGCCCTTTGCGTCATCCTTAACGACCGGTTCGGACATATAATAATCAAAAGTTCCGGAACGTCTGTTCGCACCGCCTAGTCCTGCAACCAGACAGATTCCGTCTAAATGAAGTTCACCATTCTCATCTTCCGATAAGTACTTCTCACAAATACCGTGAAATGCCTTCTCGCCATAGGTACGATAACTTTCCGGAAGGAATCCAAGGCGCACACCTTTTAACAGTGCATATGCCATGATCGAGCTTCCGCTTGTCTCAAGATAATTGCGATCCATGCCGCCGACATTTACAACCTGATACCACATACCGCTCTCATCCTGATATTTTAACATAGAGTCCATCAGCTCCACAAAAATCTGTTTCATTTTCTCATATGGTTCCCCGACAGATGCATCCGCTTTGTCCAACGTGTCGAGCAGAGCCATGGAATACCATCCTGATGCGCGGAGCCAGAAATTCTGGCTGAGACCGGTTACCTTGTCACACCAGAACATTTCTCTTGAGGAATCATATGCGTGATAATAAAGTCCTGTCTTTGGATCGCGCATATTCTTTACCACATTAAAAAACTGTGAAAAAATATCGTCATAATTTTTTTTGTCATGAAAACGCGTCTCATATTCCATGTAAAACGGCTGGCACATATAAAGGCCGTCTAACCAGACCTGATTCGGATAAATATTTTTATGCCAGAAATTTCCTTCTTTTGTACGAGGCATTTTCTGGATCTGACTGTAAACAAGATCGATTGCCTTGCGGTATTTCTCTTTTCCTGTCAGGTCATAAAGTTCAAACAACGTCTTACCTGCGTTTACATTGTCAATATTTAATTCTTCCACCGAATATCCTTCGATCGAACCATCCTCCATGACCTTGCAGTCAATAAAATGATCCGCAAATGAAAAATATTTTTCATCTTTTGTGATGGCATACATCTCTAAAATTGCCTTGATCATACATCCATCGATGTAATTCCAGGTTGATTTTTTCCCCTGTAAAATCTTTTCAATGTTCCAGATTGGACGATCCGGCGTACTCTTTTCTAAAAGTTCATCGATGTATTTTTCAATCTTATCCATACTGTTTTCTCCTTCTCCCGTGTGTTTTGTCCCCTTGTATTATGAGCCGGTTCACACAAATCACTTTACTCTTATCATAGCTTATATAATCCAGTTTGTAAATATTTTTTGTAAGCGCTTACAAATTTTATTATAATTCAATAAAATATTTTGTCGCAAACAGCCTTTTCATTCTGCACCGAAAATTTAAAGTTTATGTATCACTTGTTGCGGATATTACTTGCTTTTTTGACAAAAAATGCATGTTTAGCTGCTGTAATATTTCACATACTATCACTGAACAAAACAAAACGTGATCAAAAGCACCGCAGCAAAGTACAAACGCCGCGGAACCTATGATTAACGCGGCGTTTGTTCAAATCATACAAATGATACCTTATAAAACAAAAGATGTATCACACACTAAAGGAGGAAACTATTATGGCAAGTCGTTCATCTAACAGAGCAGCAGTTCCTGAAGCAAAAAGTGCATTAGACCGTTTCAAATATGAGGTAGCAAGCGAGATCGGCGTACCTTTAAAGGACGGTTACAACGGTGACCTTACTTCCAGACAGAACGGTTCTGTCGGCGGTTATATGGTTAAGAAAATGATCGAGGCGCAGGAGAGACAGATGTCAGGCAAATAATTTTGCCACAAATAATTTTTGCTGTAAATGACGGTTCTTCGAGCCACTAAGATCTATGATCCGCAAGGATCTATGCCTTTGGGCACACAAAAACGGGAGCTTTCCATAGGAAAGCTCCCGTTTTTGTAACCGTATTATTATTTCCAATTTACAGGCAGTATGTAAATGAAATCTATCATAAAATCAATTTTTAAAGATTGAGCCTGCTCTTCTGATCTTCAAAGAAAATTTCCAGATAGTGCTGCAGGTTTATATTTTCTTCCTCGCATAGTTCCGGGTCTGTCGCAAGCAGATCCTGCACCTCCTCAGATGCCTGCTGTAATACAGACGCATCCTGATAGATATCCGCCAGTAAAAACTGCATCTCACCGGACTGGCGGATGCCAAAGAAATCTCCCGGTCCGCGGAGTTTTAAATCTTCGCTTGCAATCTTAAATCCATCGTTGGATTTATTTAAAATATCAAGCCGCTTCATGGAATTTTTGCTGTCTGAGGCATTGACCATAATACAATACGACTGGGCATCTCCTCTTCCGACACGTCCTCTTAGCTGGTGAAGCTGTGCAAGCCCGAACCGTTCTGCATTCTCGATCATCATGACCGTCGCATTCGGCACATTGACCCCGACCTCGACAACCGTTGTGGAAACAAGTACCTGGATCTCATTTTTTACAAACTGATCCATGATCTTATTTTTCTGCTCTGCTTTCATCTGCCCATGTAAAACGCCGATCACAATGTCTTCCGGCAGTTCTTCCCACAGACGTTTTGCATAATCGGTGACATTTTCTGCTTCCATATTTTCACTCTCTTCCACTAACGGACAGATCACATATGCCTGATGTCCCTCCCGTATTTCATGTTCGATAAAAGCATATGCCTTGGGGCGGTATCTCTGGTCAACCACACAGTTTTTGATTGGAAGCCGTTTTGCCGGGACTTCATCAATCACAGAAATATCCAGATCACCGTAAATAATAATTGCCAAAGTACGCGGGATCGGTGTTGCACTCATGACAAGCACATGCGGTTCTGTTCCTTTTCCGGCAAAAGTCTCCCGCTGACGCACTCCAAAACGATGCTGTTCATCGGTGATCACGAGCGCAAGATTCTGATAGATTGCTTTCTCCTGAATCAGCGCATGTGTCCCAATGATCATAGCATTCGAATAAACCTCTAGTGCCTCATATGCACGGCGTTTCTGTTTTGCCGTCATGGAACCTGTCAGAAGCACGATCGGAATATGGAGTCCAAACTGTTCACACATGCTCTGATAGGACTCATAATGCTGTCTTGCAAGCACCTCCGTCGGTGCCATGATTGCAGACTGGTAGCCATTGTGGGCGGTATCTGCCATCGCAAGAAACGCAACGATCGTTTTACCGGAACCTACATCACCCTGGATCAGACGCTGCATGACCGTCTCGGAACGCATATCGCGTTTTACATCCGCAAGTGCCTTTTTCTGTGCATTGGTAAGTTCATAAGGCAGCTGCTCTATCAGTTCATCTGTAAAATCATCTTCCGCAAAAACAAACTCGTTTTTTTCTTTAACGTGCTTTTCCTTCTGATACTGCATGCTTAGAATAAAAAGGAAAAATTCGTCAAACACAAGCCGCCTTCTCGCAGTAATGAGTGTCTCCATATCCTCCGGGAAATGGATCTGGCGGATGGCATAATTATACTCACAAAGACCGTATTTCTCGCGGATGGCATGCGGCAGATAATCCATAAACAAGTGTTCGTCTCCAAGTGCCGCACGCACCGTCTTTGTGACAAGGTTATTGGAAAGCCCATTTGTCAGTGTGTATACCGGCAAAAACACCTGTTCCATGGAAGCATACTGTTCTTCGGTAAACATTGCTGCCTGTTCCATGACAAGTCTTCCATTCTTTTTATTGACTTTTCCATAAAAAATGTAAGTGCTGCCGACTTTTAAATTATTTTTCATATAAGGCATCCGGTACCATACCAGCTCTAAGGAGGCTCCCATCTCACTGATCGTCGTAACTGTGATCTGCATGGTGCGCACCTTCCGCACTACCGGTGTTCTTGTGATCCGTCCAAGAACCGCCGCCTGTTCCCCGTCGAGTACCTCATCCACATGTTTTGCCTGCGGATACTGTATATATGTCCGGGGATAATGAAGGAGTATATCACCTACGGTGTATACTCCTATCTTATGAAATAATTCTTCTGTTTTGGCGCCGACACCTTTAATTTCTCTTAAAGGGGAATTGCGATCCATTTTTACTCCATTCTTATTCTACTGAAATCACATAATAGTAGATCGGCTGTCCGCCATAGTGAACCTCGATCTCGACATCCGGGAATGCCTCTCCGATCTTCTCACCAAGTGCATTGGCGTCTTCTTCCTTCGTGTCCTCACCGTAATAAATGCTGACGATTGCAGAATCTTCATCGACTAACTGTTTCATCATATCCATAACCGTCGGCTCTAAATTCTGTCCTACGGAAAGAATACCGGAATCGCCGATACCCATAAAGTCATCCTGTTTGATCTCTTTGTCATCGATCACCGTATCACGGACTGCATAGGTAACCTGACCGGTCTTTACCATGGAGATTTCAGAACTCATGCGCTGCTCGTTATCTTCCGGTGTACTGTCAGGAATGTAATTGATCAGCGCAGTAATACCCTCTTTTCTTT
>ENA-OQIV01000989-OQIV01000989.1-human-gut-metagenome-genome-assembly--contig:-NODE-989-length-13328-cov-3.120217_pt1 | contig 13328 bp, 9 predicted proteins | sample MGYA00242588_ERZ504753 | MGnify/ENA primary metagenome ERZ504753 (study PRJEB26092, sample SAMD00036359) | human gut metagenome | host: Homo sapiens | study: EMG produced TPA metagenomics assembly of... | reverse complement strand
TGTATGCAGGTGTTAGGGGATATTCCATGTGGAAGAAGCCATTTTACAGGAGACTCAAGAATAAAGACGAGGCAGCGATAAAAGCACTTCTTCTTTTACAGGAGAAATTCATGGAAGAAACGGAAAACTTCTGTTCAGTCATGCGGGATAAAGAGGCTAGTGTAAGAGACAAAATAGAAGTATTGTATCATACGATGGTAAAGCTTTCTTTTGAGGAGAAGCTCAAAAATCAGGCGCAAAAAGCGGAGAAAAACAGTGACTTTGTAAAAGCTGCTGAGTATAGGCAGTTATATGACCTCTTACTGTCGCTCATGGATAAAATTGTAATGATTTTCGGTGAGGAAAAGATGGCGGTAAAGGAACTTGCAGAAATTGTGGATGCGGGTCTTGATGCGCTGGGTCTTGGTGTTGTTCCACTGACAATGGATCAGGTGGTTCTAGGTGATTTAAAGCGTACCCGTCTGCATGAAGTAAAGGTGCTGTTTATCACAGGAATGAACGATGGGAAGATACCGCCGAATATAGAGGACCGAGGACTTCTCAGTGATGAGGAAAAAGAAGTTTTAAAAAATTGTGGTATTTCTTTATCGCAGAGCCTGCTAGAACAGTCGATGGAAGATGAATTTTATATGTACATGGCATTTGCCAAACCAACAGATGAATTATATTTTTCTTATTCTGTGACAGATAGTGACGGTTCGGCATTGCGGCCTTCACTTCTTCAGAAAAATATAAGCCAGCTTTTCCCAAAGTTGAAGAGAAAACAGTATCCAGAAGAGGAGCGAAGATATTACTTTAATCTGGAGGACAGTCGGGAATTTCTGATAGAAAGTTTTCTTCAGGCAAAAACAGAACCCGAGAAAGTACGGAAGAACAGGGCTTTTGTTATGCTGGCAAAGTACTGGTTAGAGCAGAGTGAGGGAAGGAAAGAACTGGAAAAATATGGACATTGGATTGAAAATGCATATCGGGAACCAGAACTTTCAGAAGAATTGCTGGAGCAGCTTTACGGAAAGGAACTTTCAGGAAGTGTAACAAGGTTAGAGCGATTTGCAGCCTGTCCATATCAATATTTTTGTATTTATGGTCTGGAACTAAGAGAAAGAGTAGAATATAAGATTCGTCCTATAGATCTTGGTAATCTTTTTCATAAGGCATTGGAGTGTTTTTCCAGAAAGGTAAAAGAGTCGGAATATAGCTGGAAGAATATCCCGGATGAAGTGCAGGAACAATATATTTCAGAAGCGCTGCATACAGCGATGGATGAGAATCTGAGTGATGTGTTCCAGAGTTCTTCTCGAAATCAGTACAAAATAAAAACAGTAGAGAGAATTATGAAAAGGACAATTCAGGTTCTGCGCGTCCATTTGAAAAACAGCCAGTTCGAACCAGATAGATTTGAGCTTAGTTTTGGAAAAAACAAAAAGTTAAAAGAGGCGGAAGTCCCGCTCGAAGATGGAAGAAAGATGTTTTTGCAGGGTGTGATTGACAGGGTAGATACCTGCGAGGATGATGATGAGATTCTTATGAAAGTCATCGACTACAAGTCTGGAATGAAAAAGTTTGAATTGGAAGACTTTTATTATGGACTGGAGATGCAGCTTGTCATTTACATGAATGCAGCGGAAGAAATTTATAAAGAAAATGAACAAAATCCCGATAATAAACCTGTTGTTCCTGCCGGAATCTTCTATTATCAGTTACAAGACCCAATTATAAAGGCAGATTATGCAGAAGAAAGCGAACTTCTTAAAAATTTCCGACTGTCTGGCATGGCAAATAGTGATGCGGATATACTGAGTAAGTTAGAAGAGGGCAGTGATGGTTTTGTATCTATGCCGATTCGTCTGAAAAAGTCTGGAGAACCATATAAAAATTCTCCAGTGATGAGTACGCAGGACTTTCATTATATGGGAGCTTATGCCCGGAAAAAGGCGGCAGAATTAGGCGAGAGAATTTATAAAGGAGAGATTCATCCAAGACCGTACAGAAATAAAAAAGGAACAGCCTGTGATTACTGTCCTTTCGCAGATGTCTGTGGATTTGATCCGAAGCTGCCAGGTTATGAGTACCAGAGTTTCCAGGGAATGTCTGTGGAGGAAGTCTTAGAAAAAATCAGAGAGGAGGGAGAATAGATGAATTACACAAAAGAGCAGGAACAGGCCATATTTTTAAGGAATAAAAATATCATGGTATCTGCTGGAGCTGGTGCGGGTAAGACAAGAGTTCTTGTAAGCCGTATGGCGGAACTTATTATGGATGAGAAAAATCCTGTAGAGGCCGATCGGTTTCTTGTTATGACATTTACGAACGCTGCGGCAGCAGAAATGAAAGAGCGTATTAGTTTGGATTTAGAAGAACGTCTGGCAAAAGATCCGGAGAATCACTATTTAAGGAAGCAGATTCGAAAGATAAGACAGGCAGATATTTCAACAGTACACAGCTTTTGTAATCATTTAATTCGTACACATTATAATGAACTTTCTATTGACCCTTCCTTTCGAATCGGGGAGGAAGGAGAGTTGTTCTTACTCCGCCAGCAGGCAATAGAACAATTGTTAGAGGAGGCATATGCTTCTGGACGGGAAAGTTTTGTGAAGTTTGCAGAGTCGTATGCACCAGGAAAAAGTGATAAGGTTTTAGAAGAACTGGTAGGAGACTTATATCGCTTCTCTCGCAGTTTTCCCAATGCTTCTTTCTGGTTTGAAAAGACAAAGCAGGAAGCATTGCAGCTTGCAGAGGCAAAAGAGTGGGACAATTCCCCAGCAGTAATGCTTATTTTCTTAAAAGCGAAAAAGGAACTTTTGCAGGAAAAAGAAGCGCTGTCAAAGCTGTTAAAGAATATAGCAGGGGAAGAAGTTCCAGAAAAATACGGTGTTCTTTTACAGGATGTATCAGAGTATGTGGAGGCACTTTCACAGACAGAAAGTTATGATGCTTATTATATGGCATTATCTCGTGGGTCTGTACCGGCCTTTCCAAGAGCGACAAAGAAAGATAAGGAATGGGCAGATTATGAGATAGTAAAAGAATGGCACCAGGAGGTAAAAGAACTGCTGCAAAAGCAAAAAGAAACAGTATTTACTGCTCCGGCAGAAGAACTGCAAAGAGAGGCAGCAGGTATTTATCCTCTTTTAGAAGAATATATTGTGCTTGCACAGCGTTTTGAAGAGATTTATCTTGCATATAAAAAAGAAAAAAATGTATATGATTTTGATGACCTGGAACATTTTGCACTGGAACTCCTGGTAGATCATTATGATGAGGGAGGGCAGGCCTATCCTTCCGAAACAGCAAAAACATTAGCAAAAAAGTATAAGATGATTTTTGTAGATGAATATCAGGACACGAATCTTGTGCAGGAAACAATTTTAGAAATGTTATCAGAAAAAGATAATAATACATTATTCACTGTAGGAGATGTAAAGCAGAGCATTTATCGGTTCCGCCAGGCAAGACCAGATTTGTTTTTAAGAAGAAATGAAAAATATCATAATGAGGAAGAGGGAGTTTCTATCGAACTTCGAGATAATTTCCGAAGTGCACCGGGAGTACTTTGTTTTACAAACTATGTATTTTCCCGTTTGATGGAAAGAGACTTTGGTGGTGTAGACTACAATGAAGAGACAGCTCTTCGTGCTGGTGAGGGTGGCCCAATGCTAGAAGATAAAGAAACTTCAGAACTATTATTCTTTGTGAAAGACAGTGTCCAGACCTTAGAGGAAGCACCGGAAGATGTACTGACGGAGACGGCTCTTATCACAAAAAGAATACAGGAACTGATAGAAGAAGGATATCATTACGGAGATATTGTAATACTTTTGCGTTCAGGAGCCGGAAGAATGGAGCCAATGGCGGAGTTTTTAGAGAAGAATGGAATACCGGTAAGCTGTGAAAACAAAACAGGATATTTCCATACAAGGGAGATTACGATTATACTGAATTATCTTTCTGTGGTAGATAATGTGTATCAGGATATCCCGATGGCTTCGGTCATGCTTTCTTCTATTGGAGGTTTTACAGAGGAAGAACTGACTAAGCTTAGAATTCTCGTAAGAGAGCCAATGAGAGAGCAATATACTTTGTATGACCTTATGTGCCTGTATTTGCAGGAAGGAGCAGAAGAAGAACTACGAGCAAAAATTCAGCATTTTTATAAAGATTTACAATATTTCCGCGAGCAGAAAAAGGAGCAGCCATTGGGAGTGCTGTTATGGGATATTTATCAGAGAACTGGTTTTTACTATGATGTACAGTTAATGCCGGATGGGGCAAAACGAAAAGAGAATCTTCTGATGCTCTTAAAGAAAGCAGAAGATTACGAAAAAACGGTATTTAAAGGATTATTTTACTTTAATCGATATATGGACCAGCTCAAGTCTTACGAAATTGAGATGGGTGAGGCAGGAAGCGGAACAGAGAATGAAAATGTTGTAAAAATTATGACAATCCATAAGAGTAAAGGTCTGGAATTTCCAGTAGTATTCGTCAGTGGATTATCGAAAAAGTTTAACCGGATGGATTTGACTAAGCCGATGCTCTGTCATCCAGAACTGGGAATTGGAATGGAATGTGTCAATATCACATTGCGATTCCATCATCCGTCGCTTATGAAAAAGGCGATTCAGGAAAAAGTGTGGAAAGATACTTTAGAAGAAGAAATGCGTATTTTATATGTGGCGATGACAAGGGCAAAGAGAAAGCTGATTCTTACAGGAACAATAAAGGCACAGGACTTAGAAGCAGGACTTAGGCTCCAAATAAATACACAGAAGTGGAGAGCGACAAGCGCTATGGACTGGCTTCTTCCTATACTGGCAGATCAATTTCGGAGTACACAGTCAGAAAAGTCAGAAGAGAGGGAAGGTTTTTTGAAAAATCAGGAGACGCAGAAACAGGCGCACTCTGAGGGAGTAACTGCCAGCTGGCTTAAGGCAAGACTGGTTAACTGGGAAGAAATCCTTCCATTTTTTGAGAAGGAAAGGAAACAGGAAGAAGAATTTTCTTATCAGATTTTTATGGACACGGTTGTGATTCCAGCAGATGTATCTATGGTGGAACAATCATTTTCTTATGAATATCCAAATCGTGACGCAACAAAGTGGAAAAGAAAGTATTCTGTTTCTGAGTTAAAGACACTTTCTCAGACAACATTGCCAGAAGAAGAATCATCCATTATGCTGCCAGAACAAAATAACTTTGAGGAAGAAGTTAAGATGCCGGAATTTTTAAAAGAAGAAAAGTCTGAGATTGCAGCAACTGCCAGAGGAACGATTATCCATAAGATTATGGAATTACTTCCTTTTGGACAGATTCAGACGAAAAAGCAGCTTTTTGAATGGATAGATGCATTGAAAGGCACATATCCTGAATCAGAAAAGATTTCTGCAAAGTGGTTATACAGGGCGATAGAAGCGTTTCTTTTCTCTGAAATAGGAGAAAAATTATCTCAAATGGACAGACAGGGAAATTTGAGAAAGGAACTGCCATTTACAGTCGGGCTTCCCGTTTCATTAATGAATGCAGATACGCAGGCAGAAGATACTGTTGTTGTACAGGGAATTATTGATATATGCGGAGAGGCAGAAGAGAGTTTGTGGCTCATTGATTATAAGACGGACCGGATAAAAGAAGGGGAGGAGAGTCTGCTTCTTGACCGATATGGGAATCAGATGTTATATTATAAAGCAGCCCTTGAACAGATTTTAGGAAAGAGGGTTAGCGAGAGTTATTTATATTCTTTTTCTCTGAAAAAGTTTATTCCCGTGAATTTACAGGAAAGAAGTGGAGAGAATGCGTAAGTTTTTAAAATTTTTATCACAGCGTATTGTTATCGTAACTTTTCTTATCTTTTTACAAATTATGTGGTTTGTCGGAATGTTTCTAAAAATGACTTCCTACAGTCAGTATATTACTGCGGCATTTAAAATACTGAGTATTTTAGTAGTGATATACATTATGAATCGAAGTGACAACCCGTCTGTTAAGCTGGGCTGGATTGTTGTTATTTTGCTGTTTCCACTTTTTGGAGGACTTTTGTATCTGACGATTGGAGGAAAGCAGCCGATATCCCATCTTCGTAGGAAGTTAGAGCCAATGATCGAAGAAAGTGCAAGACATTTAAAGGCTGACCCGAAGATAGAGCAGGAGTTGAAAGAAAAGGACGGCAGTACGGCTTCGCAGATTTACTATCTGGAGCACCAGTCAGGATTTCCCGCTTACAAAGACTCAAAGGTGGATTATTATCCATCAGGTGAAGACTGCTTTAAAGTAATGGCTGAAGAATTGAGAAAGGCGAAGGAATACATTTATCTGGAATATTTCATTATAGAAGAGGGTATCATGTGGAATACCATTCTGGATATTTTGGAAGAAAAGGTTAAAGAGGGAGTAGATGTCAGAGTTATGTACGATGATGTTGGCTGTATCTTTAACTTACCGTCACATTATGCGGATTTCCTTCGCAAAAAAGGAATCAAATGTATTGTATTTAACCGTTATATTCCTATTTTCTCTACGGTATTTAATAACAGAGACCATCGTAAGATTCTTGTTATTGATGGGGATGTTGCGTTTACCGGCGGAATTAATTTTGCAGATGAATATATTAATGAAAAGCAGCGTTTTGGATACTGGAAAGACAATGGTGTGCGGATAACAGGTAAAGCGGTTTACAGCATGACTCAGATGTTTTTGCAGATGTGGAATGCCTTTGCATTAGAAAAAGATAAACTGGATTATGAAAAATTTTGTTTGGAAGATGTGAGGCCGCTTGCTAAAGAAGAAAGAGGAATCGTTCTTCCCTATTCAGACCATCCATTAGATTCGGAGTTTGTTGGAGAAAGTGTATATATCAATTTAATCAACAGTGCACAGAAGTATATATATTTCTTTACGCCGTATCTGATTATTGATAATGAAGTGGTTACCGCGTTAATCCTTGCAGCAAAAAGAGGGGTTGATGTTCGGATTATCACACCGGGAATTCCGGACAAAAAGATGATATTTCTGGTAACGCAGTCTTATTATCCACAGCTTGTAGAGGGCGGTGTACAGATATTCCAGTACCGGCCAGGATTTGTTCATGCAAAGTGTGCGGTATGCGATGATAAGATTGCTACAGTAGGAACGATTAATCTTGATTACCGCAGTTTGTATCTGCATTTTGAAAATGGACTTTTCTTATATAATAATGATACTGTTATGGATATAAAGAAAGATATATTAGATACATTAGAAGATTGTAATCGTATTACGCCGGAGATGTGTAAGAAAAATATGTTTTTCCTGCTCCTACAGGGAATACTGCGAATTTTTGCACCATTATTATAAAATGTTAGAATACAATGGGGGAATTTTACGGTATATTTGCTGCGGATTTCTTATAGAAAACGAGGAAAGATAAATGGGAAGCTACGAAAATTTTGCGAGAGTTTATGATGAACTCATGGATAACGTGCCCTATGAAGAATGGGCAGATTTCATTTTGGCAATTTTAAAGAAAAATAAAATAACAGATGGACTTGTATTAGAGCTTGGTTGTGGAACCGGAAAGTTGATGTCACTTCTTGGAAATGCTGGATTCGACATGATTGGTGTAGATAATTCGGTAGATATGCTTCAAATAGCCAGAGAGAAAACTTCCCCGGAGTTTTTGTATCTTTTACAGGATATGAGAGAATTTGAACTGTATGGTACGGTGAAGGCGGTTGTATCCGTGTGCGACAGTGTAAACTACATTACAGAAAAAGAAGATCTGACAGAAGTTTTCCGTCTGGTAAATAATTATCTTGACCCGAAAGGACTCTTTATATTTGATTTCAATACGGATTATAAATATCGTGATATGATTGGGGAGACAGTCATTGCAGAAGATAGGGAAGACGTAAGCTTTATCTGGTTTAATGAGTATGATGAGGAAAGTCAGTTAAACGATATTGATTTGAAAGTGTTTGTGCAGGAAGACGGAGATCGTTATCGGAAGTTTCAGGAAGAACATATCCAGAGAGGATATTCTTTACAAGAAATAAAGCAGATGTTAGAAGAAAGCGGCCTTGTATTTTTACAGGCATTTGATGAATACAGCAATCAGGAACCACGGACAGACAGTGGGCGTATCGTAGTGGTTGCACAGGAAAATGGAAAAGAGAAACAGGAGGAAACGGAATGAGTGATTATATTATAAGAGGAATGGCAGCAGATAAACAGGTACGTTTTTTTGCTGCTAATACAAAAGACTTAGTAGAAAAAGCAAGACGGATTCACAATACAAGCCCTATCGCAACGGCTGCACTTGGAAGATTGATGACCGGAACAGCGATGATGGGAAGTATGTGTAAGAATGACAGTGATATTGTTACCGTACAGATTAAAGGAGACGGTCCTATGGGAGGACTTGTTGTAACTTCTGATGCAAAGGCAAGAGTAAAAGGATATGTTTACAATAAAGACGTTATGCTGCCACCGAATGCACAGGGCAAGCTTGATGTAGGTGGAGCAATCGGAAATGGTGTTCTTACTGTAATTAAAGATTTAGGTTTAAAAGAGCCATATTCTGGTCAGACGAACCTGATAACAGGAGAAATTGCAGAGGATTTAACCTATTACTTTGCTTCTTCTGAACAGATTCCTACTTCCGTAGCATTAGGTGTTCTTATGAATAAGGAGAATACCGTAAGGCAGGCAGGTGGATTTATGATTCAGATGATGCCTTTTGCAAGTGATGAAGTAATTACTGCATTAGAAGAGAGATTAAAAGATTTTACTTCAGTAACTTCTCATCTTGACAGAGGAGAGACACCGGAAGATATGATGGCAGAATTATTTGAAGGAATGGACATGACGATTGAAGATAAGATTCCTACAGAATTTTACTGTAACTGTTCGAAAGAAAGAGTTTCAAGAGCGGTAATCAGTGTCGGCAAAAAAGAACTGGCGGATATGATCGAAGAAGGAAAACCAATAGAGGGAAACTGTCATTTCTGTAATTCCCATTATAACTTTAGTGTAGAAGAATTAGAGGAAATGTTAAAGGCTGCAAGATAACCTGCAGCCTTTCAAATCTGATATAATACATATGATAAAGAGTTCTCTATGCTTCCTCTGCTTCGTCATGTGAGTGGAACTTCAGTGGAATATATCCACGACGAACCTTTGTCTGAGAGGAAGGTTTCGCTTCTTCTTTTTCTACTGGAACGAAGTCTTCTAAATCGTCAAGGTCAGAATCGAAGATATCTTCTTCTGCCTCATCGGGAGCATCGTCTCCGCAGAAAGAACAGCCCTTGATGCGGTCTTTTAAAAGATAAAGTACCAGAGCTAAAGTTGCTGCAAAGCCTATCACAGACAATGCAATGGAAATAATACGATGTTTTTTCATGATTACGTCCTTTCTGTAGTCAATCGGCTGTGATTCCTCAGGCATACCCATGAAGAATCTTCCGAATGAAAGTATTGGTATGATTGTTATATTTTATTCTAATACTTTTTAAAAAGAAAATCAATTATTATCTTATTGTTGCAAGAAAACAGAAGCAAAAAATATAAAGTGTACTGCTGCCATGAGGACTTTCAGTTAAATAACATAAAATATCAGTGATAAAGTGCAGGCTGCCTGAATGATTTTTTAAACACAATCTAGAAAAAGTAAAAAGATAAAAAGTATAGGAATTAAGAAAGGAGAATAGTAATATGAGCTATGCAGATAAGTTATTTATCGATATGTGCAGTGATATTATCGAAAATGGATACAGTACAGAAGGGGAAAAGGTAAGACCAAAATGGCCGGATGGAACTTATGCGTATACAATTAAAAAGTTTGGTGTAGTGAATCGCTATGACCTTTCTAAAGAATTCCCGGCGATCACACTTCGAAAAACATATATCCGTTCCGCTATTGATGAGATTTTGTGGATATGGCAGAAAAAGTCCAATAATGTACATGATCTAAGCAGTCATATCTGGGACGAATGGGCGGATGAAGATGGCTCTATTGGAAAGGCATATGGTTATCAGCTTGGAAAGAAGCATAAATATAAAGAGGGAGAGATGGATCAGGTTGACAGAGTTTTATTTGATTTAAAAGAGAATCCATTCAGCCGCAGAATTATGACAAATATTTATGTGCATGAGGATCTTCACGAAATGAATCTGTATCCATGTGCATACAGCATGACATTTAATGTGACAGGTAACCGCCTGAATGCGATTTTAAATCAGCGTTCTCAGGATATTTTAGCAGCAAATAACTGGAACGTGGTACAGTATGCGGCATTGCTCATGATGTTTGCACAGGTAAGTGGCTTTGAGCCAGGGGAGCTTGTACATGTCATCGCAGATGCACATATATATGACCGTCACATTCCAATCGTAAAAGAACTGATACAAAGACCAGTCTATCCAGCTCCGAAGGTCACTTTGAATCCAGAAGTAAAAGATTTTTACAAGTTTACAGTAGATGATTTTACGATTGAAGATTATGAGGCAGGACCACAGATTAAAAACATTCCGATTGCGATTTAAAAAGCAGATTATTAAATGTGAATGTTCTGACAGTATTTCTTTGATGATATAGAGCAGATTAAATAAAAATGGAGGAAGAAAGATGAAGCTTATCGCAGCAGCAGATAAAAATTGGGCCATTGGAAAAGATGGAGAGCTTTTAGTACGCATTTCAGAAGATATGAAGAACTTTAGTGCCATAACGACAGGTAATGTGATTGTTATGGGAAGAAAGACCTTAGAAAGTTTTCCGGGTGGCAAGCCACTTCCAAATAGAGTAAATATTGTACTTACTCATGAAAAAGATTATAATGGAAAAGGTGCAATCGTTGTGCACAGTGAAGAAGAATTGTGGGAAGAACTTTCAAAGTATGATACAGACAGTATTTTTGTGACAGGTGGAGAAAGTATTTACCGTATGCTGCTTCCATACTGTGATACAGCATATATTACTCGTCTTGATTATGCTTATGAAGCAGATACATGGATGCCAAATCTTGATAAGGAAGAACATTGGAGTATGGTAGAAAAAGGTGAGGAAAGATATTGCTTTGATCTTATCTATCATTTTACAACTTATAAGAATGAGACACCAGCATTACATTAATGACAATGTTGACTTGATGTGGGATATCCATAGATATTTAAATTCTACATCAAAATAAATCAAAAGAACTCATAACGAAAATACGGAGAAAAAAGGGGGATAATACAATGCCATATATTGAAGTAAAGTTAGCAAAACAGGCATCAAGAAAACAGGAGAGAATTCTTACAGAAAAATTAGGAGAGGCTATCACAAGTGTACCGGGAAAGACAGCAGCCGGACTTATGGTATCCATTTCTTCTGATGAACACATTTATAAAGGTGGAGAATTTTTAGAATATGGTGCTTATGTAAATGTTGTATTTAAAACAGGTGTGACAAGAGCAGACTGCGAGAAATTTAATGAGGCAATCTTTACGATTATGGAAGAAGATTTAAAAGTACCAAAGGAGAATGTATATACGACGTTCCAGTATTGTGATGACTTTGGCGTGCAGGGTAAGTTCCTGTAACTCTTAATACTTCTTGATAATAAAATCTATAGCGATTTATAAAACTGTGCTGGATTGTCTGCGATGTTTTATAAAAGTACTATAGTATAATTGGAATATGATATAATAACTATAAAAAGGAAAACAATGTCCTTTATTGATGATAGGGTATATTAGAGCGTGTTTCGAACAGGCCTAGAAGAATGGTGAATAAAATATGAGCAGAGAAAAAGAAGAATTACAGGGAGTAACACTCCTTGGAAATCAGAAAACGAAATATCCGCAGGATTATGCGCCGGAAATGTTAGAAACTTTTATTAATAAGCATCAGGATCATGATTATTTTGTAAAGTTTAACTGCCCGGAATTTACGAGCCTTTGTCCAATGACAGGGCAGCCGGATTTTGCGACAATTTATATTTCTTATGTACCAGATGTAAAAATGGTAGAGAGTAAGTCTTTAAAACTGTATTTATTCAGTTTTAGAAATCATGGAGATTTCCATGAAGACTGTGTAAATATTATTATGAAGGATTTGATTAAGCTTATGGATCCAAAATACATCGAAGTATGGGGCAAGTTTACTCCGCGAGGAGGAATTTCTATCGACCCATATACGAATTACGGAAAGCCGGGAACGATGTGGGAACAGGTAGCGACAGACCGTCTTGTGCACCATGATTTGTATCCGGAAAAAGTAGATAATCGATAAAAAATACGAACAAATTTTTGCGAACGCTTGTTTTTGTAGAACAAATGTGCTATACTAACGATACGAGGAAGAATTTTTTATCAGTTTTATAGATTTTATAATTAGAAAGGATTAGAATAGCATGGCAGCAAGTAAGAAAGATAATGTGAATGCAGGCAGAGTAGAATATCTTGGAGATGACAGAGAGGGCAAGCTTGCCGCACTGAATAATGCAGTTGCAGCGATTGAGAAGAATTATGGTAAGGGCTCTATCATGAAGCTTGGAGATTCTGGTGCAAATATAGATATTGAGGCGATTCCTACGGGTTCCATCAGCCTTGATGTGGCATTAGGTGTTGGTGGTGTTCCAAGAGGACGAATCATCGAAATTTATGGACCAGAATCCAGTGGTAAGACAACAGTAGCCCTTCATATGATTGCGGAGGCACAGAAAAGGAATGGTATCGCAGGTTTTATTGATGCCGAGCACGCGCTTGACCCTCAGTATGCGAAGAAGATTGGCGTAGACATTGATAACCTTTACATATCTCAGCCAGATAATGGAGAGCAGGCATTAGAGATTGCAGAGACGATGATTCGTTCCGGCGCGCTCGATATTGTAATTGTTGACTCTGTAGCGGCATTAGTTCCTAAGGCAGAGATTGAGGGAGATATGGATGACCAGCAGGTTGGCCTGCACGCCCGTCTTATGTCTAAAGCGATGAGAAAGCTTACAGGTGTAATCAACCGTTCTAATTGTGCCGTTGTATTTATCAACCAGCTTCGTGAGAAGGTTGGTATTATGTTCGGTAATCCGGAAGTTACTACTGGTGGACGAGCACTTAAGTTCTATTCTTCTGTTCGTATGGATGTGCGAAGAGTAGAAGCTATCAAGCAGGGCGGCGAGATTATTGGTAATCATACCAAGGTGAAAGTTGTAAAGAATAAGGTAGCTCCTCCATTCAAAGAAGCAGAATTTGATATCATGTTTGGTCAGGGAATTTCCAGAGAAGGAGATCTGATTGACTTAGCAGTTAAGGTGGATGCAGTTCAGAAGAGTGGAGCCTGGTATGCCTATAAGGGTGAGAAGATTGGTCAGGTG
>ENA-OQIV01000980-OQIV01000980.1-human-gut-metagenome-genome-assembly--contig:-NODE-980-length-13422-cov-3.095616_pt1 | contig 13422 bp, 12 predicted proteins | sample MGYA00242588_ERZ504753 | MGnify/ENA primary metagenome ERZ504753 (study PRJEB26092, sample SAMD00036359) | human gut metagenome | host: Homo sapiens | study: EMG produced TPA metagenomics assembly of... | reverse complement strand
TGGATCCGGAAGTGCTGCGGACCACTGCCAGAAAAGTAGAAACTTCTGCAGGGGATGTAAGAAAAGAGTTAAAGCGTTTTACATCTGTGATCGAAGGTTTAAGCAGCACCTGGAGCAGCGAAGTAAAAGACCGTTTTTTGCAAAATTACCAGAAGGACCGGGCGGCTCTTTTGGAAATGGCAGAGCAGTACACAGAAGTGGCAGAAGGACTCCTGGGGATCGCCGATGAATTAGAGCAGACAGAAGAGGAGATCAGCAGCCAGATCCGTGCAGCGGCAAAGAGCTGATGCTGTACCAGACTTTACAGGGAGGTGGCATATGGCAGGAGATGGAACCAGTCGGATCAATACAGAGGAACTTTTGCGGGCAGTGCAGGAGATCACTTCTATCAAAAAATCCATTGCAGCGAATACAGATGCGACCTATGCGATCTTTCGCAAACTGCAGGACTCTTATGCAGGGGAGAGCGCAGATGATATTTACGCAGTGGCCGGTCAGTTAAGGAAAAGTTCCGGTGCGATCATCACAATGCTGGGAAATTATGAAAGAGTCCTTAAGGAACTGGCTGGTGTATACGAGGATACAGAAAAAACTGTAAGCAGAAATGCAGGCAGGATTAAGTTTGGAGGGATGAGATAAATGGCAGCCATTCATTTTGACTCTCAGAGTGTGAAAAAACAGGCAAAGTTGTTGGAAGAGGCGGCCGATCAGATCCAGAACCAGACTGTGAAAGTGATCACAGCCGCCAATGAAGCAGTAGCTGCATCCTGGTCAGGAAAAGCAGCAGAGATCTTTGTGAAATTTATGCAGGAACAGAATACAGACCTGGCGTCTGGTGCAGCTTCTTTAAGGGAGATCGCGGCAGTCCTGCGGGACGCATGTTCTTCCATGGAAAAAGCAGAAGCGCAGGCAAAGGCAGTGGTAAGCAGGAGATAGGAGGGAGTGTATTATGGCAACACAGCAGGTAAATGCGGCAAAACTTAAATCCACAGGAGTTAATCTCACCAATCTGGCAGCAAAAATGAAAAGTGAGATGAATAAGTTAGATGAAAACATCCAAAAAGTATCTTCTGTATGGAGCGGGGAAGCAAGTGCTTCGTATTTAAAACGATATCAGGCAGACAAAGCAAATCTGGCCCAGCTGACCCAGATCTTACAGCAGATGGGAGCAGCTCTCGGAGAATTTTCCAACAGTTACACCCAGGCAGATAACAAGGCCATGGATCTGGTACATAAATATCTGGGTAAATAGGGAGGTGAGCGTAAATGGCAGACGCAAATATTAAAGTGGATCCCAAACAGTTAAAAAACTATTCCAACAACATTAAAACAGGCTACAAAAACATGAACAGCTATCTTTCAGAAAGTAAGACTGCAGTAAAAAATTTAAGATCCACCTGGACCGGCAGCGGTTCTGCGGAGTTTTACAGCCGTTTTGATGCCATTATCGGGAAATGTGAAGAGGTATTGAATGTGGTAAATACTTATGCATTAACCCTGTCGGAAGCTGCAGATGTATACAGTGCCAATGAGAAGAAGATCTCCAGTTCTGCAGGTAAACTGAAGATCAACCTGAAATAGGAGGCGCCTATGGCTTTCGTAAAAGTTAAGGTGGATGCCCTGGAGCAGCAGAAAAAGGAGTATGAAAAAGCAATAAAAAGCCTGGATGGTGCTTTGGAGCAGATCAAAAAAGTAAATGCTTCCCTGGGGACAGATGCCATGCTTGAGGGCGTGCGCACTTCTCTTACAAAGTTAGCTGCTTCTCTGGAAACAAGGCAGGGAACTCTTCTTGTAATGATAAAAGCTTTAGAGCAGTCCGGGACGAAATACAGGACAGCTCAGAAAAAAGCAGTGACAAGAAGCAATCAGTTCCGCGCCCACCACAGGGATTTTTATGGAAATCCGGTGGTTGTAACGGTAGTTGCGGGAGGAGCCGGGGCGATGGCAGGTGCGGCGGCAGACGCAGGGGTCCGTCCCGCTGTATACACAGAAAGAGGCACCAGTACAACAGTCTCTCAGGTAAGTGAACGTGCAAGAAATACAGCCGCAGGTGTGCCTTCTTCCAATAGGTCAGAGACAACAGCCGGACCGCCTGTTACAGCTTCCACAGAAAGTATTGGGTCTTCAGACCAGCCTGTTTCCACGGAGCCAGTTCCAGATGCATTGGGAACAGAAAATGGTTCGGATCCAGATTTTGGCTCATATATAGGAACAGCTGGAGCCGCAGCTGCGGGAGCTGTGATCGGCGCAGCTGCAGGAAGTGTGCTGGGAATGCTTGCAGGAAAACATCCCCAAATATCAGGAAAAGCAGCGGAGCATAAGACCATGAAACCGGCAGCAAAAGAGAAAAAACAGGAGCCGTCCACAGATATAGAGGCGCAGTTAGAAGCAGCCAGAGAACGTTTAAGGCGGTTTAATGAAATGGAAATGGAGGAGAAAAAATGAGAAAGAGGATGAGTCGTATGAAAAAAGAAATGGCAGTAGCAGTTGCAGCAGCAATGTGTATTTCTCTTGTTGGCTGCGGAGGTGGTTCTTCCAAAAAAGTAGTAGCTGATAAAAAAGAAGCAGTAGAAACAACAGTGGCAGAAACAACGGAAACGGAAACAACAGCAGAGAAACTTACTGGTGTTAATGACTCAGAAATGGCCGATATCCTGGCAGGAACTACCTGGGCGGGAATTTCCAGCACCCAGGAGATCATGGTGGCGGCCTTTGATGAGAAAGATGCCTATCTGGCAATTTTAGATACAGATGGAGAGGTGACAGATCTGGATGGTTACTGGAAAGCAGATACCGATACCTTTTATCTGTATCTCAATGAAGACTATTCCGATGATCCAACTACATTTGCTTTTGACTGGTACAACACAGAAAACGGAGACTATATCCAGTTAGATGATATTGTCTTATCCAGTGAAGGAGACGGAAGCAACCTGGAAACTACGTTGGACCAGATGATGACGACAGCCAGCGTGATCGAATATGTAGCTCAGGGAACTTACTGGATCGGTTCCGGTGATGAAACAGCTATGATCTTCTATTTTGAAGATGATCAGGCATATTTTGACCTTCTCTACAATGATAACGGCCAGATCCAGACACAGTCTATTTCCGGCATATGGAGTCTTGATTATGACCATTTGAACCTGATCGATGATGAAACTGGCGTATCCTATGAATTAGGCTGGGATCTGTCAGAAGAAGGTGACAGCTACTGCTTTGAGCTGACGGAAGATGATACCACCTATTATCTTTATGAGTCGGCAGCAGAAGATGTAGACAGCACATTAGATATCCTTACAAGCTATCTTACAGCAGAAGACAGCGTAGATGTGGAGTCGGATGACATTGATCTCAGTGATTTCTTAGAGGGATATGAAGGCCATTCTGTTATTGACGCATTTATGCTCAGCGGTATTTCTCCTGATTTTGAAACCAGAAAATACTGTGCAGAACTGTTGGGATTTGTAAACTACAGCGGTACCAGTGACGAAAACCTTGCACTGATCCAGTTAATGGGCGGCACGGTACAGTAAAAGAAAAAAGGATCAGCAGGGAGGTGCAAAATGGATCAGCAGAAAATAACAGAGGAAGAGCTTAACCGGGAACTGAAAGGAAATAAGACAACGGCTGCTGTATGCAGGCTCATAGGAAAAATCGTGGCAGTATTGGCATTTATATGCGTGGTAACAGGCCAGATCCTTTTGGCCATTCTGTTGATCATCCTTGCCTGTGTACTTGGTTCTGTAAAAGATAAAAAGGATACAGTCCTAAAAAAGCAGATAGGTGAAAATCTGGTAAAAGAAGCCCTTCAGGAGGTATTGGAAGATGTGATCTATGAGCCTTTCGGAAAGATAGGGATCACCCAGATCCAGGGTTCCGGTGTGATGATCCCTCTGGACTATAACTGTGCAGAGGGAAATGATCACATAAAAGCGGTTTATAAAGACTTGAATATGGAATTCAGTGATATAATCCTTTGTCAGGACGAAAATATATATAATGAAGAAATGCAGGTCTGGGAAAATAAAAAACGGGAGGTTTTTAAGGGGCAGTGGCTGATCTGTGACCTTGGCAGGGAGCTGTCAGCACAGGTCAGTCTGTTTCCAAGGACTGTTTTCCAGCGTCTTATCCGTACAGATACCATTAAAACGGGCAATGAGGTTTTTGATAAACATTTTACGGTCCGTTCTGATGATGGGGAGAAAGTTTTTCACATTTTAACACCCCATATGATAGAATATATCCTTTCAGCAGCGGAGATAAGCGGCGGAAAACTGTACATGAGCTTTTTAAAAGAAGGAAAACTTCATATTGCGGTGGAAAGTGACTGCGACTTTTTTGAAGCAGGCAAAGGCAGTATAGATGCAGACCGGCTGAGAGAAAAATTTACGACACAGATCCGCTGGTTTACAGACATGATCGATGAACTGCGTCTTACAGATACACTTTATAGATAAAATGAGTGTATAATTTTGTAACCATGTAAAATTTTTGCAAAAATCGTAAGTTCTTTTTAAGGTTTCTGAAATTGCATAGATCCATGCTCTTTATTATAATAAAAGTAAGTTAAAAACGTTATAATTTATCTAATGAATAGATAAGAAGGAGGATGGAATATGAAGATGAAAAAAGCCTGGTGTATCGCGTTAGCTGCAGCAATGACCTTTATGTCCGTGATGCCTGCATTTGCAGCAGATACTAAAATTGACACTGTGAAACTGACTTTTTCCTATGACACGGCACCTGCCAGCGGAGACTCCATTGGTTCGATCCATGTAAGCGGTGATACATCCAGCTATTATGTAGAGTCCGCTGAGTATACCAATGCAGATGACCAGGATACCTGGACAGTAGGTGACATACCGGAAGTAAAAGTGGAACTTTACGCAAAGGACGGTTATCGCTTCTCGTATACCAGTAAAAGCCATTTTAAACTGTCCGGCTGTAATGCAGAATTTAAGAAAGCAAAGATCTACGACAGCGGCGACTACATTGAAGTGACAGCCCAGTTAAAACGCATAGGTGGAAAACTGGAAGGAACTTCCAACCTGGAATGGAATGACGGTATTGCAGAATGGGACTCCATTGACGGTGCAAAAAGCTATGATGTAAAACTTTTAAGAGATGAGAAGACAGTGACCACTGTAAACACCACAGGAACGACCTTCAATTTCAATGGCTATTTTAATAAGGAAGGAGATTATACATTCCGTGTAAGAGCCATTGCAAGTTATAATGATAAGGCAGGCGAGTGGTCTGATGACTCTTCTTCCTATTATGTAGATGAAGATGAGGCAGGCGTTTACAATGGAACCGGCAGATGGGTCCAGGATAATGTTGGCTGGTGGTATTCCTATTCAAGCGGCGGTTATCCATCCAATGGCTGGAAGCAGATCAATGGAGCATGGTACTACTTTAACACATCCGGGTATCGTCAGACTGGCTGGGCAAGAGTAGACAGACAGTGGTATTACTTAAATGGTGATGGTGTAATGACTACCGGCTGGCAGCTTGTAGGAGGCCAGTGGTATTATCTGAACGGAAGCGGTGAGATGCAGACCGGCTGGCAGGCAGTAGGTGGTAAATGGTACTATCTGGATCCAACGGGTGCAATGAAGACTGGCTGGCAGCAGTTAGGCGGCCAGTGGTATTATCTGAATGGCAGTGGTGAGATGACTACCGGCTGGCAGGCAGTAGGCGGCAGATGGTACTATATGGGTTCCAATGGTGTTATGTATGCAAATACCTGGACACCTGACGGACGATATGTAGATGGCTCCGGTGCCTGGGTACAGTAAGAATCAGCAGACAGCAGAAGGACCAAAAGAAACAGTGGTGATCCTGTCTTCTTTACGGGAATAGAGATAGACCTGATTGGAAAGACGGTCTTCGGCAACTACTTCTGTCTGGTTGATATGAGTCACCAGATGCCCCAGCTCATCATAAGATAGCGGGTCATCATCAGGAAGCAGAAGAACTTCATGAATGCTGGAGGGAAGGATCAGGATATCCCGGTCCATCCCTTCAGCAAAATTTTTTATAACATCTTTGTAAAGGATGCAGGCAGCGCCATTGATCCCATTCTGGTTGGTGAGAACATAAAAAGGAGTTTCCGGGAAAGCTGGCTGATGTTGCAGGTGTTTGGGATCAAGGGACTCCAGGATACAGGCCATGCTGGATATAACAGGAGGAAAAAGCCTGGGAGTGTTTAAAAGAGAGTCGTGGTAGAGATCATGGACTGTAACACCCCAGGTTTTCATATGGTGATCAGAAATAGCTGCGGTCATGATGCCGTTTTCATTTTCCTGTATGTACAGATAAAAGACAATGGCAAGATCCATCCAGGGAATATGAGGCATTGTTTTTAAAAGGGATTGATTGGAAGAAGCGTTGATCAGACGGAAAGCAATGTGGGAACGGAGAGAGTCATAGTCAGACAGGACCAGCTTGTTAAGAATGGGAGGCCAGCTGCTTTCGTAGTAGGCTGTGAGCAGCTTCTGGATGATCTCCTCCATTGAAGTTCCGTTTAAATACTGTTCATAACAGGAGTTCAGATAAATGGAAGGAGCAATGGTGCCGTTACCTTTTGCAATGCACAGACCGTCCAGGATAAGACCATTATTTTTCTGGACTTTCCGCAAGGTAAGGGAATATCCGTCTCCTAAAGCCTGTTCCATCTGTTCTTTTACTGTGTTGAGAAATGTGTCGTATACCAAAAGATATACCTCCTAAAAATAATATTTATGAAAACTGCCCAGGCAGATCCATAGCAAAATCATTTGTAAAAATAAAGTAGCCGGGATATAAAATAAGGAGTAAAATAATAGAAATAAGAATTATAAAAAATAAAATGAATGAAATTATGATGAGATTACAGATTGACAGATAATAGAAGATATATTGAAATATATGTAATCAGAATAAGGGATGGGGGAGGATTTGTCAAGGGAAAGACCGAAAAAGGGTAATAAAAAAATGCGTCTGAGAGGAATCGAACCTCCGCACGCGGCTCCGGAGGCCACTGCTCTATCCACTGAGCTACAAACGCATCTCTTGTATAATACTATATTTTCACTAAAACTTCAAGTATCAATTTGAAAAAGAAGTTCATTCAAAATTTATTACAATTCAGAGGAGAAAGATGAAAAAGAAAAGAATTATGGCAGCAGGACTTGCTGTTATCATGGCGTTTACAGGAACTGGATGTCAGAAAATTTTAAAGGGAGAACCGGCAGAGACAACGTCAAAGGAAAGCCAGGAAGCGGATGCAGCAACAAAAGAAAGTGTAAATGAAAGTGAAAGAGGTGCAGAAGAGTCAGAAAGCGGACCAGAGACGGAAGAAAATGCAGAGTCAAAAAAAACGAATGACGGTATGCCACAGATGTTACATCCCTATATCCATACAGACAGTGCAAATGGATATGCAGACAGTGCAGATGGCAGCGTTCAGGTAAGTTACAGTCTGAAAACAGGGGGACTTGTGTTAAGCGATGAGGAAGCGGCTGCTTATCCGAAGCTGAATCAGGCGCTGGCTTTGGAGTATGACACATTAAAAAAGAGTGCAGAAGAAGATCTGGAAAACCTGAAAACATCGGCAGAGGAGATGGTTGAATATGTACAGGAGGATAGTAATATGCAGCTGTCAGCTGTGTATACACCCGATATCCTTCGCGCAGATGAAAATGTGGTAAGCTACGAGCTGTTTTATTATGACTATTACGGCGGAGCCCATGGATATAATTCCTATACAGGTCTTACTTTTGATACAAAAACCGGGAAAAAGCTGGGTTTTTATGATGTGATCACAGATGAAGATAAGGTGAAATCCGGGATCGTACACGAACTAAAAGACAAGTATGCCAGCGAAGAAGGTCTGGTAGAGAACAGTACTCCTGAGGAAGATGCAGATGTATTTTTTGAATGTATCAATACACCACAGGACAATGGTGCTGTTGCCTGGAGTCTGGGGACAGACCGTCTGAATATTTATTATAATCCTTATACGATTGGTTCCTGGGCTTTAGGTCTTATCAGTATCAGTCTTCCTTTTGAAAAGTATCCGGACCTGGTAAAAGAAGAATACCAGGCGGCACCTGCAGATTATGCTGTAAAGATCGCAGCTTATGCAGATTACAGTGCTGATATTTATAATGACGGTACATTTGTTGATGTAAGTGTTTATCCCTACGGAGCAGATGGGTTTGCAAACAATGCCCTTCGTATCCAGATCCAAAATAAAGAGGAAGAAGTCGCAAGCCAGGATTTCAACGATATGTACTATTTCAATCTGGACGCATATTATGTGAGATCAGGAGACAGACATTTTCTCCATGTTCTGACCCATGCAGAAAATGACTGGACTGCGGATAATGTGTATGAGATCACAAATGGGCAGATCCATGATCTGGGATATGTAGAGGGAACTCCGGCACTGATACGATATGAGTATAATTATAATGAGAACAGTCTTTTTACCAACAGCGAGGATGTGGCTGCATACAATGATCCAGGTGCTCTTTACCTTGAAAAGACTATGAACGCATTCAGTACCTATTCCGGCAGCAGACATTATCATGTAGGAAGCTCTGGACTTTTAGAAAGTAGAGATCCTTATGTGGTAGGCCCGGTAGAAATAGTGGTTACAGTAAAAAAGGCACTGACTGTAAAAAAGACAGATGCCTCTGGAAGAGAAAATGGAAAAACAGAAGTGATCCCTGTGGGAACAAAACTGTATTTTTACATGACAGATAATGAAAGTTACGTGATCTTTCGTTATGATGGGGATCAGTACGGAAAGGTATCTATGTATAACAGTGACTGGCCCCAGAAAATAAATGGGGAGGAACTTGAAAGCGTACTGGATGGAGTCATGTTTGCAGGGTGAAATTTTACATAAAAGTTACAAAAATTCCCTATAAGGCCTTGTTTTGTTAAATATGAGTTGCATTTATATGAAAAGTATGCTAAAATCTATACAAGCTGTTCGGGAAAGGCTTTCCGGCAGACAAACAATGAAATCCTATTCGCATTACACCAGAGAGCCAGGAGTTTAACTCCTGGCTTTTTGGTATGTGTAAAAGTGTGCAGACTGCTTTGAACTATTTTTGTAAAGTCAACTGTCTTGTCATATGACAAAAGTAATTGACAAGACAGAAAAACAGAGTTAAAATTGCGGGGACGTTAAATGATGAAAAGAAAACAGATTATGTTATGGAGGCATTATGGAAAAGTTAAAAGATTTTCTGCACCGGAAAGACATTGAGATCAGTGTAAAACGGTATGGCATTGATGCTCTTGGTGCAATGGCGCAGGGACTGTTCTGTTCCCTTTTGATCGGAACCATTATCAATACACTGGGAAGTCAGCTTCATATTCCGTTTCTGACTATGACAGTAGCAACAGTCAATGATACAGCCTATACAGTAGGCGGCCTTGCATCTGCCATGAGTGGCCCGGCTATGGCGGTAGCGATTGGCTATGCCCTTCACTGCCCGCCCCTTGTATTATTTTCCCTGATCACCGTAGGTTTTGCATCCAATGCACTTGGCGGCGCAGGTGGTCCTCTGGCAGTTCTGTTTGTAGCAGTTCTGGCATCAGAAGCAGGTAAGGCTGTTTCCAAAGAGACAAAAGTGGATATCCTTGTTACACCTCTTGTTACCATTGGCGTAGGTATCGCATTATCTGCACTTCTTGCACCGGCTCTTGGAAAAGCAGCCATGAAGGTGGGAAATGTGATCATGTGGGCAACAGAGCTTCAGCCATTCTTAATGGGTATTTTAGTATCTGTATTTGTAGGTATTGCCCTGACACTTCCGATTTCTTCCGCAGCCATCTGCGCAGCTTTAGGTCTTACAGGACTGGCTGGCGGAGCAGCAGTAGCAGGCTGCTGTGCCCAGATGGTAGGTTTTGCAGTTATGTCTTTCCCGGAGAATAAATGGGGCGGTCTGGTATCCCAGGGAATTGGTACATCCATGCTCCAGATGGGAAATATTGTAAAAAATCCTAAGATCTGGATCGCACCGATCCTTACTTCCGCTATTACAGGACCGATCGCAACCTGTCTCTTCCATATGGAAATGAACGGAGCTGCTGTTTCTTCCGGTATGGGTACCTGTGGTCTGGTTGGTCAGATCGGCGTGTATACAGGCTGGGTCAAAGACGTTTCTGAGGGAACCAAGGCAGCTATTACAACAGGTGACTGGGCTGGACTGCTTCTTGTATCCATTATCCTTCCTGCAGTGATCTGCCCGATCATCAATATGTTCTTAAAGAAGATCGGCTGGGTCAAAGAAGGAGACTTAAAGTTAAGTTAATAAAATTGACCTGTAATCTTAAAAACTTCCGTATTTGGTAAAAAAGGGCTTATTCCTTAGGATACGGGAGTTTTTTTGACGTATCCGCCGATTTTCGCTGTATTGCATTTTAGCCTGCTTTTTGTTAGAATAGAGCGGAGTAGTGGCAAATAATGGAGGAATGATAGAACATGAGACACAGTAACAGAGGAAGGAGAAAGTCAGGAAAGGCTTTTGATGATAAAACAAAGTATGCCAGAATGTTAGCGATACCTGCAGCCATTGTACTGGTATTACTTGTGGTCATTTTAGTTATGGACAGAAAACCGGCCGGTGATAAGGCGCAGGGAAGCAGTACATCTGCAGAAGTCACAAATGCTTCTGATATTTCCATTGAAAATGATACAGAGACCGGCACGGATGATGGATCTGTAGAGCCGGACAATAATGAATATCATCAGGATTTTTCCGCATATGAACTTCAGAAGGATGCTTATCCACAGGTCAATGAGCTGATCAGTACCTATTTCCAGGCAAAAGTAGACCAGGATGTTCAGCTGCTTTACAAAGTATTCGGTAAAGAGGAAGATGACCGTTTAGAAGAAAGAAAACAGCAGTTAAAAGATGAAGCAGTTTACATTGAAGATTATCAGGATATTACCTGCTATACAAAGGCGGGAATGACAGATGACTCTTATGTAGTATATGTAACCTATGATGTAAAGTTCCGCAGGGTAGATACGCTGGCACCGGGCCTTATGTGGTGTTATGTAGTGAAAAATGATAACGGCGATTATATCATCCGCGAAAATGTAGTAGGAGATGAGGCAGATTACGTTGCCAACCAGAACCAGACAGAGGATGTGCGCCTTTTATCTACACAGGTCAATGAGCGTTTAAAACAGGCCGTTGAGTCTGACAGTCTGTTAGCCGGTATTTACAAGGATTTAAGCAATGGTGCAGTAGTAAGCAGTTCAGAAGAAGGCGCAGACAGCCAGGTTATGATCGGTGATGGAGCAGATGCTTCTTCTGATGCAGGTGAAGGCAATGCAGATGAAAGTAGCGTTGCAGGCGAGACTTCAGCAGAAGAAAGCCAGGAAGCACAGACAGAAGCGCCGGAGTCTGCAGGAGAGTCTTCTGACGCAGCTGTTGCGATCCAGTAAGAGCATACAGATCATAGACATATTTGCGTAGATTACATGTGAACAATTAATTTATAAATTAAGGAAGTAATAGAAAATGGATGTAAAAGATTTTTATTTTGACCTGCCACAGGAACTGATCGCACAGGATCCTTTGGAGGACCGTTCTTCTTCCAGACTTTTAGTTCTGGACAAGAAAACAGGAAAGACCCAGCACAGGATCTTTAAGGATATTGTAGAGTATTTAAGACCAGGAGACTGCCTTGTGATTAATGATACCAAGGTTATTCCTGCAAGATTATTTGGTGTAAAAAAGGACACCGGAGCCAAGATCGAGGTCCTTTTATTAAAACGCCGTGAAAATGATATCTGGGAGACTCTGGTAAAACCTGGTAAAAAGGCAAAGCCGGGAACGGTTATTGACTTTGGTGACGGTATCCTTACAGGAACGGTTATTGAGACTGTAGATGATGGAAACAGACTGATCCAGTTCTCTTATGAAGGTATCTTTGAGGAGATCTTAGACCGTTTAGGTCAGATGCCTCTGCCTCCATACATTACACACCAGTTAAAAGACAAGAACCGTTATCAGACTGTTTATGCAGTCCATGAAGGTTCTGCAGCAGCGCCTACAGCAGGACTTCATTTTACAAAAGAACTGTTAAAGCAGATCGAAGATATGGGAGTAAAGATCGCCCACGTTACCTTACATGTAGGTCTTGGCACTTTCCGCCCTGTAAAGGTGGAAAATGTTTTAGACCACCATATGCACTCTGAATTTTATGTAGTAGAAGAGGCAGAGGCAAAAAAGGTAAATGATACAAAAGCAGCAGGAGGCCGTGTGATCTGTGTAGGAACCACCAGTTGCCGTACAGTAGAGTCTGCTTCCACAGAAGACGGCATTTTACAGGCAAAAACAGGCTGGACCGATATCTTCATTTACCCTGGATATAAGTTTAAGATCCTGGATGCGCTGATCACAAACTTCCATTTACCGGAGTCTACACTGGTAATGTTAGTAAGCGCATTAGCAGGAAGAGAGAACATTTTAGCAGCGTATAATGAGGCAATCAGGGAAAAATACAGATTTTTCTCTTTCGGAGATGCCATGTTCATAGCTGATGATCCACAGCCTGTAAAGAAAGCGTAGGAAGTTAAATGGAAGAACGTCTGAATAAATGGCTCAGCCGCATGGGAGTGTGTTCCAGGCGGGAGGCAGACCGGCTGATCCAAGAGGGCAAAGTTTTAATTGATGGAAAAGTTGCCCAGATGGGGCAGCGTGTAGAAGATGGACAGAAAGTAATATGCGACGGAAAGCCGGTAGGAGATACAGACGGCGGGCGGGGAGAAGTAAAACCTCCCCGCCCTGTTCTGCTTGCGGTAAATAAACCAAGAGGGATCGTCTGCACCACTTCTGACAAAGACCGGGCAGAAAATATTGTGGAAATGCTTTCTTATCCGGAGCGTATTTACCCGATTGGCCGTTTGGATAAAGAGTCTGAGGGACTGATCCTTATGACGAACCAGGGGGATCTGGTAAATAAGATCATGCGCAGTACCAATGCCCATGAAAAGGAATATATCGTAACCGTGGACAAGGTTCTGACCGATGAATTTATCAAACAAATGTCAGAAGGCGTATGGTTAGAGGAATTAGAGCGGAAAACTCTGCCCTGTAAAGTCCGCAAACAGGGAGAACGTCGTTTTTCGATTATCCTGACCCAGGGCTTAAACCGGCAGATCCGGCGAATGTGCCAGGCCTGCGGATACCGGGTACATCTTCTTCGCAGGGTGCGCATTATGAATATCCAGTTAGGCGGTTTGAAAACAGGAGAATATCGTAAGGTCACCGGGGAAGAATACAAACGACTTATAAAACTGTTGGAAGGTTCCACAAGTCTGTCTGAGGCAGACAGAAGAGGAAAACGATATGTGGCTTTCCACCCTAGAAAAGAAGATCAGGTGAATAAATGGAAACAGAGATC
>ENA-OQIV01000969-OQIV01000969.1-human-gut-metagenome-genome-assembly--contig:-NODE-969-length-13610-cov-3.406857_pt1 | contig 13610 bp, 10 predicted proteins | sample MGYA00242588_ERZ504753 | MGnify/ENA primary metagenome ERZ504753 (study PRJEB26092, sample SAMD00036359) | human gut metagenome | host: Homo sapiens | study: EMG produced TPA metagenomics assembly of... | reverse complement strand
GGTAAGAAGCTATATCTTAAGTAAAGATACGAAGCCGGATTACAGTAGCATATGGAATGTTATTGGTTTAAAAAGGAGTGGGCTGTATGTGCCGGAATCTTATATAAATCTTTTTTACAGTAATGTGATTGCATACTGTGAGAGTAAGGACTGGCAGATTACAAGAGCAAAGTATTCGGATTATTCAAAGCTTATTCTTGCATTAACAGCGATTGGTGTTGATGCAAGAGATGTGATGGGACATAACCTGTTAGCGTATCTGTCAGATTATGAGAATGTAAGCAGACAGGGGAATAACGGCACGATTTGGGCTTTGATCGCGTTAAACAGTAATCCGGCATATGAGATTCCAGAAGACCCTTCTGCAGTGCAGCAAAACTCAGAGGAGTTACTTGTTAAGAAGGTTGTAGGGATGCAGTGTCAGGATGGTGGCTGGACAATGATGGGGACAACCGGAGATTCTGATATGACGGGAATGGCGATGCAGGCGCTGGCTTCTTATTATAATAAAGATGGATATGAGGATGTTACAGCGGCAATTGACAAGGGACTTGCATGGATAGAAAAGAATCAGCTTTCCAGTGGTGGTTTTGGCACGATGAAAACAGAAACTTCGGAAAGTGTGGCACAGATTATCACAGCTCTTTGCGGCGTGGGAATAGATTGTGGGGAAGATGCCCGTTTTATTAAGAATGGGAAATGGCCGATGACAGGATTATTCCAGTATTATATGCCAGAAGGGGGATTTATGCATGTAGCTGCTGATGCCGGGAATAATGGTGGCGGTGCCGGTGGCATTATCGATGGAATGGCAACGGAACAGGGATTGTATGCAACAGTTGCTTACCGTAGATTTTTGGATGGAGAGACATTTCTTTATGATATGAGTGATGTGGCTATTTCGGCAGGAACGAAGCCGGTAGTCAGTCCGACGATTGATACGGGGAGTAATAGTGGAGGAAATTCTTCTTCAACGACAGCAAAAAAGACAGAAACAAAACCGGCAGCTTCTAAAGTAAAGGTAATAAAAGTGGGATTAAATTATAGTACGATTTATCTTACAAAAGGAAAGAGCAAAACGTTAAAAGCGACGGTTTCTCCGTCAAATGCCACGAAGAAGTCAGTGAAATGGTCTTCTTCTAATAAAAAGATTGCAACGGTAAATGCAAAGGGAAAGGTGACAGGAAAGAAAGCAGGGACTGTGACGATTACAGTAAAGGCAACGGATGGAAGCGGAAAGAAAGCAACCTGTAAGGTCGTGGTGACTGCACCGGCAACAGCGACAACCGCCAAAAAGACAACAACAACTACAGCAGCAAGAAGTCAGACAAAAAGAATTACAACACCGACATCGGGAACAACGAATCGTTCAGTAAGTACAGGAAGTGGAACACCAACTGCTTCGGGAACGACAAAGACACTTTCTTCCGGAAGCACTTCCGGTACAGGTACGGGAAGTACTGCGTCAAAGAGTGCAACAGGAACGACAGCGAAGAAGAAAGATACGGCAGCAGAGGCAACGACAGGAAGCTGGAACTTTAGCGGAGAGGATTACGTACCGGATACTTATGCGGCGGATGAGACAGATGCAGCGGAAGCGGACACCACAGCCGAAAAGGATAATGATACCTCAAAGATTGTGGCTGGTTTAGGGATATTTTATATAGTCAAAAGGATTTGCGCTATTGCAGTGGTAGTGATTATTGCTTTCATTTTATATAAAAAGCGTCATAGGATTGCAAGTGCATTACGCAATTTTCAAAAAGGCGGAGATAAGGAATAGATTAAAAAGATAATCTGTTTTTTAAAGAAAAATAAGGTGTATAGTGAGCAGAGTTAAAGCTAAGGATATACAAAGAAAGGGAAAAAGTATTTATGAAGAAAAAGGGATTTATGCGTGTCGTTCTGGCACTGCTTATGAGTATGTTATTGATTGTTTCAACCGGTTGTGGAAAGTCCGGTAATGGAGGAAGTTCTTCCGGTAAAAAGTCCGGCAAGACAGCAACACTTGCGGATATGAATGAGATTCCGGAGGATGGAATTATTACGAAGGAACAGTTTAAGACCGTTGCAGGAGACAATAAAAAGGTACAGTTTAAAGGGACAACAGATGATGGAATTACATATATCTGGACGTATGACTGTTCAAAGATTCAGAATCCAGCAGATCAGAATTTGAAGATTGATTTTTCAGAGAAAGGTCTTGATGATTTAAAGAAGCAGGCAAACAATGCAAATGATGCATTGAAGATGACAATGTACGGGAAAGGGCTGATCTGTGTACCGGATCTTGAGGTACAGCTTCCGGAAGCGTGGCAGTCGAATTCTGCTTATCTTGTAAAGGAACAGGCTGGAAAGCTTGCAAGGATGAGCGATGTTGTGGTAACAGCACAGGCAGAAGAGGATTCTTCCAAGAAAAAGGATACATCTGCATCACAGAAGGATTCGTCTGATAAGGTGAAGGAAGCAACGACTGCTGCCAAAAAGGATACAAAGCCACAGAAAGGAACCACTTCTTTAAAAATGAGCGTAACTTCTCTGGACGGAGATTGTTATATTATCGGAGGTATTACAGAACAGCAAAATAAAGGAGCAAGCGCAGCGAATAAGGCAGAAAACGGAACAACGAACAGTGAATCGGAAGGAAGTGATGAATCGGGGAATTCAGGAGAGAATTCTTATAACGAAGAAGGAAGTTCAGGAAGTGGAGATGTTTCTGATGGAGGAGCTTCTTCTTCTGGTTCTTCCGGCAAGCAGGATGTTGCAAATGATGAAGAAGTTTCAGGTTCTTCCCATACGTGTACGATTTCAATCAGCTGCGCGACGATTCTTAATAACATGAGTGATTTAAAAAGTGGCAAGGAAGAATTTGTTCCTTCTGATGGATGGATTCTGGCAGCTTCCGAGGTAGAATTTACGGAAGGAGAGTCTGTACATGACGTATTACAGCGTGTATGTAAGGATGCAGGAATCCAGATGGAGTCTTCTTTTACGCCGGCTTATAATTCAGCTTATGTGGAAGGAATTAATAATCTGTATGAATTCGACTGCGGACAGCTTTCCGGATGGATGTATAACGTAAATGGCTGGTTTCCTAACTACGGATGCAGTAAGTATACGGTACAGGACGGTGATGTGATCAACTGGGTTTATACATGTAATCTTGGTAAGGATGTTGGAGATAATTCGATGTATTAAGGATGTATGAAATAGAGATTTGATATAATAAAGATTTAATGTAATAGAAATTTGATGTAATGGAGATTTAATTTAGATGAAAGATACATTTTCGACATATCATCCTGTTTTAAATATGCTGTATTTTTGCGGGACAATCGGGGTGACGATGTTTGTTGTTCATCCTGTGATTCTGGCAATTTCATTTATATGCGCTGTTGCGTATTCCGTTGTTTTAAAAGGATGGAAAAAGACAGTAAAGTTTAATCTGCTCTTCTCATTACCGATGATGATTATTGTTGCCCTGATCAATCCGATGTTTAATCATTATGGAGTAACGATTATAGGATATCTTCATAATGGAAATCCGTTTACATTAGAAAGTTGTGTGTACGGTCTTGTGATGGCAGTGATGCTGGTATGTACTCTTGTATGGTTTTCCTGCTACACAGTTGTTATGACATCAGATAAGTTTATTTATCTTTTTGGAAGGATCATCCCGGCACTTTCTTTAGTACTTTCCATGTGCCTTCGCTTTGTACCGAAGTTTATCAAAGAAGCATCTGTTATTTCTGATGGGCAAAAGTGTGTCGGGCGAAGTGTAGAGAATGGGAGCCTTATTAAGAGAGCAAAGCATGGAATTACAATTTTTTCGATTCTGGTTACCTGGTCTTTGGAGAATGCGATTGAAACATCGGATTCAATGAAGTGCCGGGGATATGGAGAGAAGGGCAGAACCGCCTTTTCCTTATATCATTTCGATAAAAGGGATTTTTTGTGCCTTATTTTTATGATCATTACATTCGGAGCAGCGATGTGGGGCTTTTCAAAGGGGTATGCATTTTGTTCTTATAATCCTCGGATTGTTGTAAAGGGAGTACCCTTTACAGCAGGCAGCCTGCTTGTCTTTGCCGCTTTTTTATTGTTTAGTATCATGCCAGCAGCGATGGAGATTTTAGACCGAAGGATGTGGAAGGCGAGAAGAGGACAGGTAGAAAGTGCAGCACCGGCTGGGTACCGTTTGTGGGAAGTTGAATAGCCGTATATACAGGAGATAAAAAGCAAGTTTGGAGGTGCAGGGTGACAGCGAATGGTTTGTCAGAAAAGAAAAATAGTATATTAGAAATCAATGATTTGTGTTTTGCTTATCCAGAAGAAAAAAAGAGGGCGCTAAATCATGTTTCTTTGCATGTGGAGGACGGGGAATTCCTTGTTCTTTGCGGAAAGAGTGGATGTGGAAAGAGTACACTTCTGACACATTTAAAGACTCCCCTGACGCCGCATGGAAAGCGAAAAGGAGAGATCCTTTTTCAGGGAGTACCAATCGGGGAGATGAGTAACCGGGAGCAGAGTCAGAGGATTGGATATGTATTACAGAATCCGGATAATCAGATCGTGACAGATAAAGTGTGGCATGAGCTGGCATTTGGTTTGGAAAGCCTTGGATACAGTAACGCAGATATCCGTATCCGGGTAGCGGAAATGGCAAGTTATTTTGGGATTCAGGACTGGTTTTATAAAAATGTATCGGAACTTTCCGGAGGACAGAAACAGCTTTTGAATCTGGCATCTATCATGGCCATGCATCCGGATATGCTGATTCTTGATGAGCCGACCTCTCAGCTTGATCCGATTGCAGCTTCTGATTTTTTGGAAACAGTAAAGAAGATTAATCGTGATCTTGGAACGACAATTATTCTTACGGAACATCGTTTAGAGGAAGTATTTCCTTCTGCTGACAGGGTAGTGGTCATGGATGAAGGGCAGATTTTATGTGTTGGCACACCGCCGGAAATCGGAGAAGAATTAAAGAAGCGCAATCATGAGATGTTTTTAGCTATGCCGGTGCCGATGCAGGTTTATGCCAAAGTAGAGTCAGAGCAGCCCTGCCCGATTACTGTTCGTGACGGGCGAAAGTGGCTGGACATAGTTTGCAAGAAAAAAGGCATTTCACCAGCAAATGCATCTTCTTCATATAGAAAAGAGAGTGATTCCCAAAAAGGAAAATCTTCTTTTGCTAAGATTACAGAAAAGTTTACAGAGAAAAAAGAAGATATCATCTTAGCGTGTGATGATCTGTGGTTCCGCTATGATAAAGAACTGCCGGATGTCGTAAAGGGACTAAGCTTTTTCTTAAAAAGAGGAGAATTCTTTGCATTGCTTGGAGGAAATGGAACCGGGAAGTCAACAACACTTTCACTTTTGAGCCGTTTGAGAAAGCCATATCGTGGAAAAGTACTTTTAGAAGGTAAGGATATCCGTCGTTACAGCGATAAAGAACTGTTCCGCAATTTTCTTGGAGTACTGCCGCAAAACCCGCAGTCCCTTTTTGTAAAGAAAAGTGTGGAATTAGAACTGTTTGAAATGGTAGGCGGTGTAAAAGAGAAAAAGGATGAAGAATATCAGCTTGCCATGGATAAAAAGGATGCGGTGGAAGGAATCATTAAAGTAACACATTTGGAAGAATTACTGCATCGTCATCCGTATGACTTAAGCGGGGGAGAGCAGCAGAGGCTTGCCCTGGCTAAGATTTTGTTATTGCGGCCAAAGCTTTTGTTGATGGATGAACCGACCAAAGGACTTGACAGCTATTTTAAAAAAGAATTTGCCGGAATACTGGCATTACTCAAAGAGCAGGGCGTAACTGTTTTTATGATTTCTCATGATATTGAGTTCTGCGCTTCTTATGCAGACCGATGTGGTTTGTTTTTTGATGGAAATATTGTGGCATGTGGAACTCCGGGAGAATTCTTTGCCGGAAATAATTTTTATACAACAGCGGCAAACCGAATGGCTAGAAGGTATTTTCCCATGGCGGTTACCGGGGAGGACGTTGTGAAATGTCTTAAAAAAGGAGTGTGAACAATGGCAGACTGGAAATCAAGTCAGGAGTTCTTGAAAGAATTTTACGCTTCTCCAATCGTGAATGAAGATACGATTTCTGCAAAGATAAAGCGTATCTTTTTACCAAAAAGCAGGAAAGCTTCTGCTTTAAAAGAATTAGCAGGAGATTTGTCAGGAGAAGGCAGGGCAGGAGATGTCATTTTAGATAATGATATGTTTGAGATGGATACCGAAATCTGGAAAAAGCAGGAAAAACGCAGGCTTTCTGTTCGTACCAGAGTAAGTCTCTTTCTCTTGCTTGTAGCGATTCCCCTCACAATTGCTGTCGGATTTTATGTTATGGATGTTGCCGCCGTTGGCACAGTATTTGAAAAGATTTTTGGTCCAAGAAAGTATTATTTTATTAGCCTGGTAATCATTATATACTCGTTATTACCGTTTTTTATGGTATTTGAGGGACGAAAACCTCAGGTGAGAGAGCTAGTTGTTCTTGCAACAATGGTAGCATTGGCAACCGCCGGCCGGGCAGCATTTTTTATGATACCGAGCTTTAAGCCGATTATAGCAATCGTGATCATCAGTGCAATCGCATTTGGCGGCGAGGCAGGATTCTTAGTTGGTGCCATGACGATGGTAGTCAGCAATTTCTTATTTGGGCAGGGACCATGGACCCCATGGCAGATGTTTGCGATGGGTTTTATCGGATTTTTGTCAGGAATCCTTTACCGAATAGGACTGCTTCCGACCAAACGGCTCAGCCTTTGTATATATGGATTCCTTGTGACGGTGTTCATTTATGGAGGAATTATGAATCCAGCGGCTCTCTTTATGAGTGTGTATGATTTTACATGGGAAGGACTGCTTGCAATCTATATTTCAGGTATTCCGGTAGATCTTGTTCATGCCAGTTCTACATTTATTTTTCTGTGGATTGGAGCAAAGCCATTGTTGGAAAAGCTGCAGCGGATAAAAATAAAATATGATCTGATGAGATGAATAGCCGGGGCGTTTTTGAACTTTAGAAAGATTGCCAGAATGATGGGGCATTTTTGAAATAAGTATGGATGATAAGTATAGATAAAATGTATTCTTAGAAAGATTCTGAGAGTATACGAGATTGAAGGGGGAAACTATGCAGAAAATACCAGAATGTCGTTCCATGAATTTTTCAATTTATGAAGGGATGCTAAATCGTTATAAAGATAGTGAAGATATTAGAAAGTCTTATGAGTCACGAGGATTAAATGGACTGGAAGTGATTCGGGCAGGCGAGCCAGATGAAGGAAAGATTCTGCCGGATATGGTGAATGGGGTACACCTGTATTTTCATATTTTCTGGATGGACTGGTGGAAGGGGAATTATGAACGCCTAGATCAGGAATTTGATTCAAGAGAGCAGTGGCTGGAATACTTTGGAGGAATGAGCAGGGAATCTTATCTGAACAGTTTGCGGGACGATCTTGCCTATGCAGAACAAGTTGGAGCAAAGTATGTAGTTTTCCATGTTTCAGAAGTGACACTCCGGGAGAGCTATATTTATAAATACCGCTATACAGATAAAGAAGTGATTGATGCAAGCTTAGAGGTCATCAATACCCTACTTGATGAAAAAGAATATCCATTCGACTTTCTTGTAGAGAATCTCTGGTGGAGCGGGCTTACCTTGAAAAATGTCCGCCTTACCCGCCGTCTTATAGAAGGAATGCATACACAAAGAAAGGGAATCATGCTCGATACCGGGCATTATATGAATACAACAACACAGTTAAAGACTCCGGAAGATGCCGTAGCATATCTGAATAAAATGATAGACAAATACGAAAAAGCACAGATGCTCCACTGGTTCAAAGGAATGCACCTGCAGTTGTCACTGGGAGGGGATTATGTAAGAAAGCAGCGAAAAGAATGGAGAGAACATCCGATAGACTTTGATAAGATTCCATTTTATGAACTATTTCGCCTTGCATATGACCATGCCTGTCATATTGATCTGCATCAGCCTTTTATCGGAGAAGGTGTCCGGGAATTTGTAGAGCGCGTAGCACCAAAGTATATCACGCTGGAATATCAGCAAAACAGCCGGGAAGAATATGAACAATTCGTAGAAACCCAAAGTAAAATTTTGAAATGGATTACGATTCGTTAAGAGAAAACAGACGAAAAAAGAAACCATACCATATCCCATCTGCTCTGTAGTCGCTGTGTTTAAGATGCTCATCCGCATCTTAAACTCGCTCCGAAGCCACATCTGGGATATGGCATGGTTTCTTTTTTTTGTCTATACGAAATCTACAAATTAGTAGTTATAGTAATTCGGAATATCCATGTCCGTTTACCAAAGCATCGATTTTCTGACCACTCTTACAATATGGGCAGTCATGCTTATCATATGTATGGTAAGTAGGAATATCATTTGGAGTAAACAGCGCATTAACAGGAAGATTACCATATTCAGAAAGCGTACTAAATATTGCTGAAATTCCCTGCAGTTTGCCACCATAGTACTCGATACATTCCCAGCTTCGGTTGATTGTGATTCCAGTTGTGACAGATGCCATTAAAATAATGATATTTCTATCTTTAATCATTGGCTGGATGTTTTTGCGGAAGAACATCTGACCATCTGAATCTATTTCTGGAGTAACAATATAGATAGATTTATGCTGGTTGTAAGAGAAGAATCCGCTCTCTGTAAGCTTTTCTGCTAAAAATGCACCGATTACTTCTGTTCCGTCAAGACATACGATGGTATCGACGACGGTATTATGTTTATAAAGTGGAACTAACGCTCTTGCAGCTTCTTCTGCATTAGACTGACGTACTTTTAATGTTGTCATATCTAAAAAGTAGTTGACATGAGAATGCTTTGTTGCGAAATGTCCCGGATAGGCAGAAAGATGTAGATTACAGGCTTTTGAACGAAATTGAATTTTGCGGTTTTCCATAAGATGTCCTCCTCCTTTATTGTGAAAGAATTGTTTATTTTGTTTATTATACCTTTTTTGTGTGAAAAAATAAAGGAGTATTTGTGCAAAATTACAGGCTTTTCTTGACAGTTTATAATTTGTTTCTGATTTTTTGAAAATACTTCATGGTATGCATATACAGTTGTATAAAATGAAAGGGAGCGCTATTAGTTTGTGAAAAAAGTTTGACAAAAATAGTTCAAAATTGATTTTGGATACTATATCTTTGATTTAAAAAAGACAGGAGGAGAATATAAGCGAGAAAAGAAGAATGATGGAAATAAGAGTGAAATTATGAAGAAAAACGGAAGATATTTGATAGAATGAGAATATTTTGTATAAAATGACGAAAAAATAGAAAAACTAACTAGTAATTGAATGTCAAAATAGGTTAAAAATATAACGAAATAAAAATGGGCACATAAAACAAAAATAGAATTTTAAAGATAAAATAGAGAAAAACAGGAAAAATACACAAGCATTCCTGAAAAAAACAGGAGATTCAGAAAGAAAATTGAAAGAATTGTTAAAAAATTTGCAAATAGGCAGAATGTTCATTTTGTTTAGTGGAATGGGCAAAATAAAATAAATGTTAAATAACTAACAGAAAATGGTTGCTAACATGATAATAATTTGTTATTATTACATAGAATGAAAGAGCAACAAGGTATACAATATAGCATTTTTATGGAGGAAAGAATATGGGTAATTCAAAAATGAATGCCAGAGAGCGCATTGATTATCTGTTTGATGACCACAGTTTTGTGGAAGTTGGTGGATATGTTTCCGCTCGTAATACCGATTATAATCTCGGTGCAAAGAAAGTAGAAGGTGATGGTGTTATCACTGGATACGGAGTTATTAATGACCGCATGGTTTATGTTTACAGTCAGGATGCTTCCGCACTTGGAGGTTCCGTAGGTGAGATGCATGCGAAGAAAATTGCTTCCCTTTATGATCTGGCGATGAAAACAGGCGCGCCAGTCATTGGAATGCTGGATTGTGCAGGACTTAGATTACAGGAAGCGACAGATGCCCTTCACGCATTTGGAACGATTTTTAATAAGCAGGCACAGGCATCTGGAATGATTCCACAGATTTCTGCAGTATTTGGAATGTGTGGAGGAGGAAGTGCCGTAATGTCCGCTATGTCTGATTTTACATTGATGGAGAAGGAGAACGGCAGTCTCTTTATCAACAGTCCGAATGCATTAGCGGGGAATGAAGAATCCCGTCAGAATACGGCAGGAGCACAGTTCCAGTCTGAGCAGGCTGGTAACGTAGATTTTGTATGTGAGACAGAAGAAGGACTTCTTGACCAGCTTCGTATTCTCGTTGATGTACTTCCTTCTGATTATGAAGCAGAAGATGTTTACTTTGATAACGATGATGATTTAAATAGGGTTATTCCTGAGTTAAATGATGCCGCATATGATGCCGCTTACATTTTAAAATCTATTTCTGACAACAATATGTACATAGAGACAAAGGCAGCCTATGCCAAAGAGATGGTAACTGCATTTATCCGTCTGAATGGAGAGACAGTAGGTGCGGTTGCAAACCAGCCAGTAGATGGTGAGTCCGTTTTAACAAGAAATGGTCTTGAAAAAGCAGAAAGATTTATTAAGTTCTGTGATGCATTTTCGATTCCTCTTCTTACTGTAACGAACGTGACAGGACTTCGTGCCAACGCACATGAAGAGAGAAAGCAGGCGCTCGCATTAGCGAAGTTTACGACAACACTTGCACAGGTTAGTGTACCTCGTATTAATCTCATTGCAGGCGAGGCTTATGGAACTGCAGCGGAAGTAATGAATTCTAAAGCTATCGGAGCTGACTTTGTTCTGGCATGGCCACAGGCATCTGTAGGAATGATGGATGCAGAACAGGCAGTTCGTATCATGTATGCAGAGGAAATCAATACAGATAAGAATAAGACAGCACTTATCGCAGAGAAAACTGCGGAATATGCAGAAGGACAGAGCAGTGCATTAGCAGCTGCAAAGAGGGGATATATAGATGACATCATCGAGCCGGACGCAACAAGAAAGCGTCTTATCGCTGCTTATGAAATGCTTTACGGAAAGAAAGTAACTCCAGTGACAAAGAAGCATACGGCAGTATAGTGAGGTGAGAGTATGAACGTATTTGAACAAGCCTTATTAAATACTTTGATGGGTATGGGAACTGTATTTGCAGTACTGATTTTCATTTCTTTACTGATTTCTCTTTTTGTATATATCCCATCTATTGAAAGAGCGTTAAAGAATCGTTCTTCTAAGAAAGAGAAAAAGGCTGCGCAGGAAGAAAGACCGGCTCCAAAGCGTCCGATTCTTGAAGAAGTTGTGGAAGAAGAGGAACTTGTGGATGATGGTGAACTTGTCGCAGTAATCACAGCGGCAATCATGGCAGCGAATGGAGGAGCAGCAGTCAGTGCAGATAAGTTGGTCGTTCGTTCAATCAAGAGAGTGAAGAGAAGATAGCAAAAATGTATTCTTGGAATCTTTTTATAAAGTTTTGAAAAGTTAGCTATAGAAAGATTTTAGAAGTACATAAAATCATTCAGGAGGATTTACAATGAAAAATTATAGAATTACAGTTAATGGTGTTGCTTATGATGTAGCAGTAGAAGAATTAGGTGCAGGAGAAGCAAGTGCAGCGCCGGTAAGTACACCAGCAGCCGTTCCGGCTCCAGCTAAGAAAGCTGCCCCAAAGACTTCCGGAAGTGCCGGTGCCGTAAAGATTACAGCACCAATGCCAGGTAAGATCGTAGCAGTAAAGGCACAGGCAGGTGCTTCTGTAAAGAAGGGCGACGCTGTTCTTGTATTAGAGGCTATGAAGATGGAGAATGAAATCTGTGCAGCACAGGATGGTGTTATCGCAAGTGTGGAAGTAGCAGTTGGAGATATGGTAGAAGGCGGAGATGTACTGGCTACAATGAACTAGAGCATATTTGCAAAATAAAACGGAGGAAAATTTATGAGTTATGTTGTAGAGACAATGACGAATCTCGCAGCACAGACCGGATTTGCATTCTTAAAGCCAGGTAACTTCATTATGATACTGGTTGCTTTAGTCTTCTTATATCTGGCCATCGCCAAAGGATATGAGCCACTTTTGTTAGTGCCGATTTCTTTTGGTATGCTGCTGGTTAACTTATATCCGTCCATTATGGAAGAAGGCGGATTATTACATTATTTTTACTTATTAGATGAATGGAGTATTCTCCCGTCACTGATTTTCTTAGGCGTTGGAGCACTAACAGACTTCGGTCCGCTGATTGCCAATCCAGCAAGTTTCTTGCTGGGAGCTGCGGCGCAGTTTGGTATTTACAGCGCGTATTTCCTTGCAATGCTTATGGGATTTAACGGAAAGGCAGCAGCAGCAATTTCCATTATTGGTGGAGCCGATGGTCCTACTTCTATTTTCCTTGCCGGAAAGCTTGGGCAGACAGACTTAATGGGACCAATTGCGGTAGCGGCATATTCTTATATGTCACTTGTACCAATTATTCAGCCACCGATCATGAAGCTCCTTACTACAGAAAAGGAACGTCAGATTAAGATGGAACAGTTAAGAACGGTCACAAAGACAGAGAAGATTATGTTCCCGATCGTCGTAACAGTTGTTGTATGTCTGATCCTTCCTACAACAGCACCATTAGTTGGTATGCTGATGCTTGGTAATCTTTTCAGAGAATCCGGTGTAGTAAAACAGCTTTCAGAGACAGCATCTAACGCTCTTATGTATATTGTAGTTATTATTCTTGGTACATCCGTTGGTGCGACAACAAGTGCAGAAGCGTTTTTAAATGTCAACACAATCAAAATCGTAGTATTAGGTCTTGTAGCTTTTGCAGTTGGTACAGCAGCCGGTGTTCTTTTCGGAAAGCTTATGTGTAAGGTTACCGGAGGAAAGGTAAATCCACTGATCGGTTCTGCCGGAGTATCTGCCGTTCCTATGGCAGCTCGTGTATCCCAGAAGGTTGGAGCGGATGCCGATCCATCGAACTTCCTGCTGATGCATGCGATGGGACCAAACGTTGCCGGAGTTATCGGTACGGCTGTAGCAGGCGGAACTTTTATGGCAATTTTTGGGGTATAAATAATCGTTAGATTTGATAATGATTTTATAAGAGTAATTCATTACGTGATTTGAAATAAAAGAGGAGAAATTATGGCTGAAATTAAGAAAAAACCAGTTAAAATCGTTGAAACTGTTCTCCGTGACGCACATCAGTCTCTGATTGCTACAAGAATGACAACAGAGGAGATGCTGCCAATCGTAGATAAGATGGATCAGGTTGGTTATCATGCAGTAGAATGCTGGGGAGGTGCAACATTTGATGCCTGTCTGCGTTTCTTAAAGGAAGACCCATGGGAGAGACTTCGTAAATTAAGAGATGGCTTTAAGAATACAAAGTTACAGATGTTATTCCGTGGACAGAACATCTTAGGATATAAGCCATATCCAGACGATGTTGTAGAATATTTCGTACAGAAATCTATTGCAAACGGAATTGATGTTATTCGTATTTTTGACTGTTTAAATGACCTTAGAAACTTACAGACTGCTGTAGATGCAACAAAGAAAGAGGGAGGACACGCGCAGATCGCCCTTTCC
>ENA-OQIV01000964-OQIV01000964.1-human-gut-metagenome-genome-assembly--contig:-NODE-964-length-13702-cov-5.059009_pt1 | contig 13702 bp, 9 predicted proteins | sample MGYA00242588_ERZ504753 | MGnify/ENA primary metagenome ERZ504753 (study PRJEB26092, sample SAMD00036359) | human gut metagenome | host: Homo sapiens | study: EMG produced TPA metagenomics assembly of... | reverse complement strand
ATGTTATCTGGCAATTTCCATATCTTGTTCTTTTTTAATATTACTACTTCTGCTTTTCTGATTTCTTCACTCTACACTCTTTTATTGTGTTATTAATTCCTTGTTTTCTGACTTCGTAAGGTCTCAGGGAACTTAAGTTTTTCCTATATCAATTTGATACTGTATCGTAATTATGTGCCATTGAACTTTCTTTTTTATAATATCTTAAGTATACGTTCTAAGTACTCCCAATAATAAATCAAAAACTCTTCAAATAAGAAATCAAAAATAAGAAAAAGAAACCATACATACTAACCATTATCTCAAAACTAACTCTTACTACCTTAGACACTTTATTTTTTAAATAACAATGTGAAAAAATAAAAATTATTATCATTAATGCTAAGCCAATAACTATAGTATTTCTATTCATGTTTATTTCTGAAAATGCTCCCAAACATATATTAGCTATTAATACACATATAGTCGAAATACTTTTTTTTGAATACGGTCCTCCAAATCCATAATGATCTACAGGATTTATCAAAAAACGACTTATAATAATTATTGGTAATATCCAAAATGTCCAAATCATCCATAACTTAGCAATTGTTATCATAATAAAGGTATTGTTTTGATTTACTGAAAACAGCCACCAGGCGGGAATTAATGATATTAAAAAAATAATTTCTGGAATTGATCCATATTTAATTTTAGTTATTTCGAATTGTGATTCTTCTGCATTTTTATAGGTATAAAACATCATATATACAAAAAAAATCCCGACCGCAATAGTTACACTTATTAATAACATCCACATTAATTGATTGATATTCTCACACCTTTGTATCTGCTTAATAGAAAGATAATTTTTTCCATCTACTTTTAAAGATAACACCATTTTATTGTCATTTATCAAATATGTTATTTTCTTATTGTGTTTTATTTCATTAGGAATTTGTGGATATTTAGGGAATTCTCGCTCTCCTATTAAAAAAACAGGCCCAACATAAATATCCCTTTATCCTCGGCTTTTATTTATGTTGAGTCTGTTATTTCTTTATTCAGATAGATAAAAAACTAAATTATTCAATAGAAAGAATCTCCATATTCGCCTGTCCTTCCACAGCTCCATATGTAAATGTGATCTTAGTTCCTTCGTCCATATCATTTAATTTATTCACAAGTTCTTCATCATTCACCATAAATGTCTGGTAACTTCCGTCAGACATCTCAATCTCTACAGAACTTGTGTCTGCAAATCCATTATAAGTACCTGTTGCACTCTTTGGTTTGGCCTGTTCATCTTTCTTTGTTGCTGTTGTTGTCTTTGTCTGTTCTTTTGTGCTTTCTTCTGATGTTGCTGTTGCAACTGGTTTTTCTTCTTCTGTCGTGTCTTTTTCTGTGTTTTCTTCTGTTGTAGGTTCTGCTGTTGTCTTCTCGTTGTTTGTTGATTCAGGGCTGCTTGGGCTCTTCTTTCCGCAAGCTGCAAATGTAAATGCGCTTAGCACGATGATTGTTGAAATTAATAAAAATCTTTTTCTCATAGTTCATATACTCCTTTCTGAGATAAGTTCAGTATATCCTATTTATACTTTCATGGCAAGTTTCTATCATATTCCTAGTCTTATTTTCATATCATTAGAGGTAGAACATAAAGGAGGATCTATGTTGAACGAAAAATATCAGGCACTGCTGGATCAATATGATATTTCTGTCTCTCATACCCGACGGGGCCGAGGCTGTGTTTTGTGTTTTGGGGAAAATGATGTCTATGCTTTATCCCAGACTTCTCTATCAGAAGAACGTCTTGGTGCTGTTTCTGAATGGACTTTGGCGATGCATGACCATCATTTTTATAAAACCGACCAGTACATTTTAAACAAAGACGGATATTTTCTTACTTTTGACCGGTATTACGAAACATTTGCGCTTAGAAAAACTTATTTGGGTACGGAATGTGATATTCATGCTTTAAAAGATATCAGATCTTCTGCGGAAAATCTCGCAAGCTTTCATAATCATTGTCTTGCTATTTCTTTTTCATCTGAAAATCTTAGAAAATATACATCCATTTCCACATATTATGAGCAAAAATATTTGGAATTAAAAAGTATTGCACGTTACATACGTAAACGCAAAAAGAAAGGGATTTTTGAATATTTATTTTTGGAACAGACGAAAGCCTTCTGGGAACAGATGGAGCGTTCCATCCAAATCTTAAATGAAACCACACCTTCCCGCTGTGGATGGTGTCATGGGGCTTATAACCACCATAATATCATCATGACATCCTCTGCCCCTGCTACGATTCATTTTGAACATTTTTACCATGGATATCCGATTCTGGATGTTTATTATTTCCTAAAGAAGGCACTTGAGAAAAATAATTATAATTTTGCCTTTTGTGAAACCTTTTTATCAAACTATGACCGCTTTATGCCTTTGTCAAAAAATGATCTTTTATGCCTGTATGGATTGTTTTTATTTCCGGAAAAATTCTGGAAGATCTCGAATCAGTATATGGCACACAAAAAACATTGGATTTCTCCACGATATATTGAGAAATTAGAGGAGTTTATCCACAATAAAGAAGCTCGCTCGATTTTTCTCGAAAAATATGTACAAATTTATAATGTTTTTTCATGAGTTTTAAGGTATAATTAAACAAAAGGCATTTTTATAACTTAAAGGAGGAGTAATTTATGAACTACAAAGAAACTTATCAGGAATGGCTTTCTAATCCTTATTTTGATGAAGATACAAAAAAAGAATTAACAGCTATCGAGAACGATGAAAATGAAATCAAAGAACGTTTTTACGCAGATCTTGCATTTGGTACTGCTGGACTTCGTGGAATCATCGGTGCTGGTATCAACCGTATGAATATTTATGTTGTAAGAAAAGCTACTCAGGGATTAGCTGATTATATCTTAGAACAGGGAACAGATAAGAAACGTGTTGCTATCGCATTTGATTCAAGACATATGTCTCCTGAATTCGCTGACGAAGCAGCCCGCACTCTTGCCGCTAACGGAATCAAAGCATTTATCTTTGAATCCTTACGTCCAACACCAGAATTATCATTTGCCGTAAGACATTTAGACTGTATCGCTGGTATCAACGTGACAGCCAGCCATAACCCACCTCAGTACAATGGATATAAAGTATACTGGGAAGATGGTGCTCAGTTTACAGATCCTCATGCTTCAGGTGTTACAGCGAAAGTTAATGCGATCACTGACATTTCAACTTGCAAGACAATGTCTAAAGAAGATGCCGTAACTGCAGGTTTATATGAAGTGATCGGTAAAGAAGTTGATGATGCTTATATCGCAGAAGTTGAAAAACAGGTGATCAACCAGGCTTCCATCGATGAGATGGCTTCCAAATTAAAGATCGTTTATACTCCTCTCCATGGAACAGGTAATCTTCCAGTACGTCGCGTACTTGACGATCTTGGATTTAAGAATGTATATGTTGTTCCAGAACAGGAACTTCCAGATGGTGACTTCCCAACAGTCAGCTATCCAAACCCGGAAGCAAAAGAAGCATTTGCATTAGGTCTTGCTCTTGCCAAAGAAAAAGATGCTGATCTTGTTCTTGCTACTGACCCTGATGCTGACCGTTTAGGTGTATATGTAAAAGATGCTAAGAGCGGAGAATATATTCCTTTAACAGGTAATATGTCTGGTTCTTTATTATGTGAATATGTATTAAGCCAGAAGAAAGAAAAAGCTGGATCTCTTCCAGCAGATGGTGCTGTTGTTAAATCTATCGTTACAACAAACCTTGTCGATGAGATCGCGAAGGCTTACAATGTGAAGCTGATCGAAGTATTAACTGGATTCAAATGGATCGGTAAAGAAATCCTTGGATTTGAGCAGTCTGGAAAAGGTACATATCTGTTCGGATTAGAAGAAAGCTACGGATGCCTGATCGGTACATATGCAAGAGATAAAGATGCTGTTTCTGCTACAGTTGCTCTTTGTGAAGCTGCTGCTTACTATGCAACAAAAGGTAAGACATTATGGGATGTTATGATCGACATGTATGAGAAATACGGATACTGCGTAGACAGCATCACAGCAATGGACTTCCCAGGATTAGAAGGTATGGATAAGATGAAAGCTATGCTTGCTAATTTACGTGAGAACCCATTAAAAGATATCGCTGGTTATAAAGTTCTTAAGATCCGTGATTACAGCAAAGATACTGTTCTTGATGTAGAAAGCGGTAAAGTAGAACCTACAGGACTTCCTTCTTCAGATGTTCTTTATTATGAACTTGAAGGTGGAGCTTGGGTTTGCGTTCGTCCTTCTGGTACAGAACCTAAGATCAAATTCTACTACGGTGTGAAAGCTTCTAGTATGGATGAAGCTCAGGTTGAAAGCGCTAAATTTGCTGAATGGGCTAAGGCTCAGGCATAATTTTTGATTTGAAGAGTAGTCTTTAGTATATGTGACAGAAATAAGATAAGAACAAATATTTATAAAAAACCGATGGCAACACGCATATTTTAAGAGCGTTTTTTACAAATCGCCTATCCGCGCCTGTTCCTTTGAAAACTCCCTCGCTGCGAGCCGAAATGCCCGCAGCTACGGTCAGACATTCAACCACAGGGCGCTGCGAATTTGTAAAAAACGCACTTAAAATCTGCTAATCGTTGCCATCGGTTTTTTATAAATATTTGTTCTTATCTTATTTCTGTCACATAAAACTGAAGACTATTCAAACCACTACACAGTGTATATGTTAAACGGTATTGGTCAATAAGTTTTGTATTCGTTGACGGAAGATGAAAGGAACTCTTGGACACCTATTTGGCGAGATGTTTGAAAAAATTTTTAACTTAATTTCTACGAGACCTTAAGAAGATAATTTCTCTGGGTGGAGAAATACGTCATAATTCACTTACTACAACTGGTCAGATTGCCGAATCGAATCTGAATTCATTCCAGCTTGACTGTGCTTTTATTGGAGTTAATGCTGTTGATGAAGAAGGAAATATCTTTTTAGGAAGTATGGCTGAGGCATCAATTGTACGCCTGCTCTGTCACATGGTTCCTGAAATCTATTTTCTCGCAGATGAAACCAAACTTATGAAGAAAGATTTTATCTACATCTGTCAACTTGGAAAAGGTCGCAATCTTATTACGAATCCTTCAATCTCAGAAAAATGCATTCATACATATGAACAACTCGGTGCCTGTGTGATCACAGAAAGTCAAAAAGACCGGAGATAACTATTCCCGTTATCTCCGGTCTTTTCATTTCTTATAATTATTTACTCTTTGCAGCTGTTGTTGTGTTCTTCGCCGCTGTTGTTGTAGTTGTTGTTGCTGCTGTAGATGCTGTTGTAGCTTTATATTTAAACTTAACTTCTTTCCACAGATCCTGATCTACAGACTTCTTGTCATCCCACTTCTTGTCAGCATCTTTTGTCCACTTCTTGTAGACTTTCTCGTATGCTGCCTGCTGTTTTTCCTGAAGCAGTGTGGATTTGTTTGATGCAGCTGCTGTTGTGTCGTTTGGATTTAACATCTTGATGATCACGTATGCATCGTCTAATTCTACGACTCCGCTTACCTGGTTCTTCTTAAGTTTTGCTGCTGCTGTTTCGAATTTTGTTCCTAATGCAGCTTTTCCTTTTGTATAGGATTCTTCGTTGTCAGAGTTTACGCTGAACTTCTTAGCTACAGAGCTGATACTCTGACCTTTCTTGATCATCTTTAATGCGGATTTTGCTTTCTTTAGCTGATCTTTCTTCTCAGCGGCTGTCATGTCTTTTTCTTTTCCTGTCTTGCTGTCTGTTGTCTTTGTTGTGAAGACAAGTTTGTAGACTTTGACAGTTTTGGCTTCGTCATCTGTTACTGTAACGTTTGCTTTCTTGATGATTGCCTGCATAACTTTACTTGCGATTGTGCTTTCTTCGTACAGTTTCTGGATCATATCTTTATCTGCTTCTGTCTTCTTCATGACTTTCTTACCTGTTGAGTCTTTTGCGAAGGCAGTTACGCTTTCTTTGATCTGTTTCTTCTCAGATTTTGTTAACTTCACGTTGTAGTCGTCTGCGTGTGCTGCTAAAACTTTGATCTGTTTTAACTGGTTGATAACGCTGTCTTTGACAGACTGCTGCATTGTGATCTTCTTTCCTTTGCTGTCTGTTCCGACCTGCATAGACCACATGCTGTCTCCAAAGTATGCTCCGTACTGAGCTTCTGCCTGATACTGCATGATTCTTGCATATACATGAGCTTCCTGGAATGTTACTTCTTGTCCTGCATATTCAAATAATGTCTTCTCATTCTTGCTTTTACATCCTGTAAATAAAGAAAGAGTTAACGCAAGAACTGCAGTTAAACATAGCAACTTCTTTGCTAATTTCTTCATTTCATTTTCTCCTTCATATTATGATTATATTAGGCTAATGTCTGGCGATATTATAGCACAAACTTATTGGATTATCAATGAATTGAGCGAGTTCACACAATGTTCAATCTTTTCTAACTGCTTCACTTTCTTTGTCTTTGACAGATCCAGTACAAATGTCGGATTCTTGCCTGCCTGGAAGGATAATTCACGTTTGTATTCTTCTAATATCGCTGGGATTTTTTCTACATCCACGGCTGCATCTGGTTTCATTTCAAATGAGACTTTTTCTCCTTTTTGTTTCACATCTGTCATATAAGCGTGATGAGCTAATGATTTCAAATATGCAACATATAACAGATTGTAGACTGCTTTCGGCATTTCCCCAAAACGGTCGATCAACTCATCTGTCATATCTTCCATTTCATCTTTGGATTCAATGGATGAAATACGTTTGTATAATTCCAGTTTTTGATATTCATTATATACATACGTTGATGGAATAAATGCGTTGATATCAAGATCGAGTGTTGTATCAAATTCATCTTCGTCTTTTAATTCGCCTTTTAATCTCAAGACTGCTTCATTCAGCATCTTGCAATACAGATCGTATCCAACTGCTTCCATATGACCGGATTGCGCCTGTCCCAAAAGATTTCCTGCTCCGCGGATCTCCAGATCTCGCATTGCGATCTTATAACCGGATCCCAGATCTGTAAATTCCCGGATTGCCTGTAATCGTTTTTCTGCGGTTTCTTTTAACAGTGTGTTTTTTTTGTACATCAAAAATGCAAATGCATTTCGATTCGATCTTCCGACACGTCCTCTTAACTGATACAACTGGGACAACCCAAGCTGGTTGGCATCGTGAATGATCATTGTGTTTACATTCGGAATATCTAGTCCTGTCTCGATGATCGTTGTGGATACCAATACATCGATCTCATGGTTCATAAATCCCATCATGATCTCTTCCAGTTCGCGTTCTTTCATCTGTCCATGTGCAAATGCAACTTTCGCATCTGGAAGCAATCTCTGTAATTCGGCTGTCACTTCTGCAATATTATTGACGCGGTTATACACATAATATACCTGCCCGCCACGTGTCATTTCGCGGTAGACCGCTTCTTTGACCAGTTCTTCATTATATTCCATAACATATGTCTGGATCGCTCTTCGGTCATGCGGTGGTTCTTCTAATACACTCATGTCACGGATTCCGATCAGACTCATATGCAGGGTTCTTGGAATTGGTGTAGCAGATAATGATAAGACATCGACATCTTTTTTCATTGTCTTGATCTTTTCTTTATGTGTCACTCCAAAACGCTGTTCTTCATCAATTACGAGCAGTCCCAGATTCTTATACTGCATGTCTTTGGACAATAAGCGATGCGTTCCGATCACAACATCTACCGTTCCATTTTTGAGTCCTTCGATCGTCTCTTTCTGCTCTTTTGCTGTACAAAATCTAGACATCATGCGTACGGTGATCGGGTAATCATGAAATCTCTGTGCAAATGTATTGTAATGCTGCTGTGCAAGGATCGTGGTTGGTACGAGATACGCCACCTGTTTTCCATTGTCTACTGCCTTAAATGCTGCACGGATCGCTACTTCTGTCTTGCCATACCCGACATCTCCACAGATCAGTCGATCCATGATCTTCTTGCTTTCCATATCCCTTTTCGTATCATCGATCGCATTTAACTGATCCTGCGTTTCATCGTATGGAAATAATTCTTCAAACTCTTTCTGCCATACAGTGTCCTTGTCATAGACATATCCTTCTTTTGCCTGTCTTAGTGCATATAACTGCACGAGTTCTTCCGCAATATCTTTGACCTGACCTTTGACACGTGTTTTCGTCTTCTTCCATTCATTTCCACCTAATTTATGAAGTTTCGGCTTTCTTGCATTTGCACTTGCGTATTTTGCGATCTGGTCTAGGGCTGATGCTAAAATAAATAAATTATCACCGCCCTGATATTCAATACTGATGTAGTCCTTTTCAACCCCATCTGTTGTGATCTTTTCGATTCCGCGGTAAATGCCGACTCCATGTTTTTCATGAACAACGTAATCACCGATATTGATATCTGCAAAACTTCGGATCTTTTCTCCTTGTTTTTTCTTCTCTTTCTTTCGGCGCTTTTTTTCTTCTCTTCCTTTGAAAATGTCTCCTTCTGAGATCAATACCCATTTAGCTGCCGGATATTCAATTCCTGTCAGAAGCTTTCCTGCTGTGACAACGATCTGCCCTGCTTCCACTCCGTATTTCAAGTCCTTATCATAGGTCACAACCAAACCATTTTCTCTCAGATCACTGCTTAGACGTTTCGCTCTTGTAACAGATGGAGAAGCAACAACGATCCTATAATCCTTACTCTGATATTTTGTAAGATCTTTGACTAACTGCTCAAAACTGTTGTTATAAGACTGAATGGATTTTGTATCCATAAATAAGGTTCTAGCAACTCTAAAATCATTGATCTCAGCAGATAAGATCGAATAACATAGCATCTTATGTTTCTCGATCTGATATAAAATACTCTCATAATCTGTCACCGTATTTGCCTGTTTAGGCAGAAGATACCCACCTTCCAGACGGCTTTTCATACTCTCTGAGAATTCCAGATAAAATGCATCTGCACGTTCTCTGATATGTTTTGGTTCATCCATATAGATCATGCTTTCTTCTGGAAAATAATCTAAGATGCATTCTGTATTTTCATAAAAATATGGGAGATAACCTTCTACTCCGATCAACATATGAAGTTCCCTTAATTCCTCACGAACACGGTCCATTTCTTTTCTTAGGCGGGCTTCCTGATCATATTTTTTTTCTTTTTTAAACTTCTGTGATAACTTCTCATAATCTTCTTCCATATTTCGAAGACCATGTTCAATTCTCGGCTGATTTAAAATAATCTCTGATGCCGGATAAATGGTCAGAGTCTCGACTTCTTCGATGGATCTTTGGCTTTCTTTATCAAAACTTCGGATCGAATCAATTTCATCTCCCCATAGTTCGATACGATATGGGCTTTCCTGTGTGTATGGGAAAATATCAATGATTCCTCCTCGCACAGCAAACTCGCCTGGAGCCTCAACAAATGGTGCTTTTTCGTAGCCTCTGGCAACAAATTCTTCTGCGATCGTTGCCTCTTCCAGTGTCTCTCCCATTTTAAACGTCATCTTATGATTCTTGATATCACTTAATGGAACAACCTGATCCATCACAGCGTCGATCGTCATCACAAAGGTTCCACATTTGTCATCCACGATCTTCTTGATCGCCAGCATACGGTCTCTTGCGATTGCATTTCCATGAACATCGGCTGTATAAAACAATGGATCTTTTGCCGGAATATACTGAACCTTTTCTCCAAAGAAATGACTTGCCTCGACCCATTGTCTTGCTTTGTTCTCATCTGGTACGATGATGATCTTAAATTGCTTTTTCCTATGATTTCCGATCAGACTGGTCAAATGCCATTTGGCTGTATCGGTGCATCCTGATACAAGAACCGGGCCACAGTAATCTTCGATCTCATCCTTTAATTGTCTGTATACCGGATCGTCTTTTAATATATGTTCTAACACTTTCTATCCCTACTTTTTCTTATTGTGGCGGTTCATCGCTTCTGTGATGTCGCCCATAACGATCAGCTGTACTGCATCGTACACTTCATCAAAACGTTCCGCAAAGATTGCCTGTTCTTCTTTGGTAAAATGTCCTAATACATAATCTGCCAGATCATATCCTTTTGGTTTCTCTCCAACACCAATCTTCACCCTTGGGAAATCCATACTTCCTAAATGACTGATGATACTTTTCAGTCCATTATGTCCCCCTGCACTTCCCTTTCTTCGGATACGCAGTCTTCCAACATCAAGGTCGATATCATCATGAATAATGATAAAATCTTCTGGCTCTAATTTATAGAAATCCATGATTGGACGAAGACTTTCCCCGCTTAAGTTCATAAATGTCTGTGGTTTCACAAGAAGGACTTTTTCTCCTCCCATATAACCAGTTCCGATCAATGCCTTGTGTTTCCCTGTATTTATACTTATGCCTTCTTTGTCTGCAATATAATCAAGGGCTTCAAATCCAATATTGTGTCTTGTGTTGTCATATTTCTTTCCCGGATTCCCCAGTCCGACGATTACTTTCATAAGATATCTCTCCTTTTTCCATAGAATCTATAAAACTGACAAACACCCGGAAATCAATGGATTCCCGGGTTGTCTTTTTCTTTCTTTAGTTATAGTATATCCCAATTTACAATTCTCAGCAAGATTTTTTCTAGTTATAATGCCTGAAAGAATTCTCTTGTCTTATTTACCTTCTTCATCAATGTATCAAACTGTTCTGGTGTCAGTGACTGTGGTCCATCACATAATGCTTTGGCTGGATCATTATGAACTTCTACCATTAATCCATCGGCCCCAGCTGCGATCGCTGCTAATGCCATTGGCTCTACCATATCTCTGATTCCTGTTGCATGAGATGGATCTACCATGACTGGAAGATGGGATTTCTTCTTGATCATAGGGATTGCAGAAAGATCTAATGTATTTCTCATAGCTGTCTCGTATGTTCGGATTCCTCTTTCACAAAGGATTACATTTTCATTTCCACCTGCCATAATGTATTCTGCACTCATTAACCATTCTTCGATCGTTGCTGCAAGTCCTCGCTTTAATAAGATTGGTTTGTTGATCTTTCCTAATTCTTTTAATAATTCAAAGTTCTGCATATTTCTTGCTCCAACCTGAATCAGGTCCACATCTTCGAATAATGGAAGATGACTTGCATCCATGATCTCTGTAACAACTGGAAGTCCTGTTGCTTTCTTAGCTTCTAATAATAATTCTAATCCTTCTCCATGAAGTCCCTGGAAAGAGTATGGGGAAGTTCTTGGTTTGAAAGCTCCTCCTCTTAATAATCCTGCACCAGAATTCTTCACATCGTTTGCGACTTCTGTGATCTGTTCTTTTGTCTCAATAGAACATGGTCCTGCGATCACCTGGAAGTTTCCACCACCGATCTTTACTCCGTTTACATCAACAACTGTATCGTTTGGATGGAATTTTCTGTTGGCCTTCTTGTATGGCTCCTGAATACGCTGTACATTTTCAACGATGCTGTTTGCCATGATATGACGCATATCTACAACAGATGTATCTCCCACTAATCCAAGGATCCTTGTGTTAACACCTTCGGATTCGTGGATTCCCAGTCCCTGCTCTTCCATCTCTTTCTTTAATGCGTTGATCTTTGCTTCTTCTGCCTGTTTCTTTAAAATAATAATCATGATGTTCGTCCTTTCCTGGCAAGTCGTTTCTATCTTGCTTCTCTGGTGCGGCCTTTGTTTCTTTGAGTAAAAAGAAAAGGCATGCACTCTGTTGCAAGAATGCATGCCTTAAATGTTTTACTCTGTCGGTTTAAAGTGACATAAGTTTTGGCGATGATTCATTGCAACAAAAATAGTCAGGATAAAAATAATAACCCTGAAAGCTAAAGTAATAAAATGTGCAATTATTCATCTTACTTGTTGTCATCTTAGTTTCTCCTTGTTTTGATGTTTTTACGATACATGAATTTTTTTTCTGTGTCAATAGATTTATAGATGTTTTTTATAAAATCCATAGACCGTATTTATGATTTATTTTATGAATTATAAAATTTATTTTTTGCGCACTGCAAGAAATGATGCAATCAATGCTGTGATCGGTACCGTTAATACAACACCAAGACTTCCAGATAGTCCTTGCTCCTACTTTACAGTCCGCTCCAAATAAAGTTCCGCTTGGATTGATCGCCTGTTTTTCTTTTCCTTTGTAGGTTCCTGTTGTCATTTTGACCAGAACTATAAACTTGGAAGATTAAGGGAAAGTACATTGAAATGATAAGTTTTTGTAAAATTTTTTAATTGTATGAGTTGAAGGTCTGTCGAGTATTTAGAGAAAAAAAGCTGTCGCATCTAAACTAGCGACAGCTTTCTGTGTTTTTGGAGTTTTATTTTTTTGTTTTATAAAGGATATTTATATGTTAGGAATTTGTATGACATTACATCATCTTTATTTATTGGTTTCTATAAACTTATCAAGTTCTTCTTTTGTTGGAAGTCCTTCATTATCACTGATGTTCATTACCTGGATCGCTCCAATGGCATTTCCTCGTCTTACACTTTCTTTGATCGTTCTTCCTTCGAGGATTCCGCTGATGACTCCGACTGCGAATCCATCACCGGCTCCTACTGTATCAACGACTTTATCGACATGGAATCCTGGAACTGTATAAGTGTTTTCATTTTCTTTTACGAATGCTCCCTTTGATCCATCTTTAATAATGACGATCTTGGCACCAGCTTTTTGATACCTCTGAGCTGCTTCTTCCATATCTGTTGTTCCGAGAAGAATCTTACATTCTTCAATTCCTGGAAGAACTACATCTGCCATAGAAGCTAATTCATTGATCACTGAGCGCATTGTTTCTTCATTTTCCCATAATGCAGGTCGCAGGTTTGGATCAAATGTGATAAAAATTCCTTTATCTTTTGCACGTTGCATCAGACGAAATGTCGCTTTTCTAGCGCTTTGTGATAATGCAGGTGGAATTCCTGTAATATGTACCAGATTCACATCTGTAAGATCGATCGCATCAATTTCTTTTTCTGAAATATGTGATGCTGCTGATCCTTTTCTATAATATGGTGCATATGGATCACTTCCATCAGTAACTCTGTTTTTCAGCTGAATTCCTGTTCGATAAACAGGATCATAACTAAGAAGTGAAATACCGATCTGATTCTCTCCTAATGTCTTAGCAATGTAATGACCAAATGGATCATCTCCTAATCTGGTAAGATATTCCACACTGTGACCTAATCTGGTCAATCCGATCGATACATTGACTTCTGCTCCTGAAAGTGCTCTTGTAAAATGCTCTACATTTTCTAATGGTCCTGTTGTATCTGCAATCAAAAGTGCCATTGGTTCTCCAAACAGTATTGTTTTCCCCATGATCTTGCCTCCTTTCTTCTATGATAATGCTGGATTTCTCACAAGATGAATTGCAAATCCACCAACTTCCTGTGCCATGTAAACAGCCTGCATCTTTCCATCTGGGCGATATACTGCACTGTCTTCATTAAATGCAATATTCTTTTGTTCCAGATAAGCTTTCGCACGTTCTACTGAATTTACCGCAATTGCAATATGTCCTTTTGTTCCTAAAAATGGAGTTTTCATTGTTTCTACATAAGTATCAGAGAAAATGGAACTTGGATTTTCTTTTGGTGCAAATCCAAACATATCGTCAAATCTCGTCTGTACTTTG
>ENA-OQIV01000961-OQIV01000961.1-human-gut-metagenome-genome-assembly--contig:-NODE-961-length-13787-cov-53.421590_pt1 | contig 13787 bp, 12 predicted proteins | sample MGYA00242588_ERZ504753 | MGnify/ENA primary metagenome ERZ504753 (study PRJEB26092, sample SAMD00036359) | human gut metagenome | host: Homo sapiens | study: EMG produced TPA metagenomics assembly of... | reverse complement strand
ATAAAAAAACAAAAAGCAGGAATCATAGTTTTATAAATACTTACGATTTCTGCTTTTTGCTAAAGTTAATGACATTGTGATTTTACTGGGTTTGCGAGACTCAGTCTTCAAAAAGTAATCAAAAAGGTAATCAAGTACCTTTCAGAAGGAATCCTGATAGAAAAACTTAATTAAAGGAGGGAATCTTGTACATATGATGCTAAAGAGGAACTCGATAAGATTTGAATTTAATTGGCATGATAATATAAAAAGGTAGGCTCATAAGCTGTTAGAAATAAAGACAGTTTGTGAGCCTTTTTTTACTCTGAACTTTGCAGGGTTTTATCGAACATATATCTGTGACGTCGTATAGAACCATTACAGAGAACTTACACGCGAGCTGAAAGAAATAACGCTCCCGGATCTAGGATAGACGTATGGAACGGATAGACAGCGTAGAGGGCATCCTGAGAGGACAAATGCCACATTAGAGAGTACCTCTGAGAGTAGCTATGGAGTCTGAGCTTCAGAACGGTCAGTCACTGATCCAGTAAAGATTCTGGGAATATATAGCCATAATAATAGGGCGGTTGAGTAACAATAATTTACTCAGCTGTCCTTTTTTCACTTTGAAGATTAGTTGCATATGACTGCTGCCACTTTTCAGATCACTCATTATTCTGATTTATCCAGACTCTTGATATGTTCTCTCAGGACAAGATTAATGTACTGACTGAAAGAACGATCATCTTCCTCTGCGAGTTCCTTGATTTTATCTATAATATCTGCATCCAGAGTGATGCTTACTTTATTCTTCAATGGTTTCATGCAAGCTCTCCTTTTGCTGATTAGTATAACAAACAGGCGATATAATATTGAAAAATAGCATAAAGTAGGATAAAATAATACTGATGAGGTGGATATGAAGAAAGACGAAGAAAAGTTATGGGACGCGTTTTTTGCATGTGGACTTTATCTATATTTGGAAAAAACCGGAGAATTAGATAAAGAAAAGCTATGGCATGAGACACCGGAAGAGACAGAACGACATTGGCAGCAGTTCAAGCAGCGTTTGAAAGATAAAGGCATGTGGAGAGATGAATAATATATAAATATGTATGAAGAATATTAGCAAATTTGCCAGATATTTGTTATTACATAAAATATTCTGAAAGATTAGTGGACATTTTACAGAAATGTAGTACAATAATATGTGTGAACATTTTGTGAAAACTAAGTAAAGTGTGTCACATATAAACGAATTGAATAAGGCATAGCCGGGGAAATCTGGTGATGCAAAACTACAGGGTCTAAGCGAAAGTATGACAGCCAGTTGCAACTATGATAATTAAGACATTGCTTTCGGGGATTAGGAGCAGTGTCTTATTTTATAAAAAAGAAACAGAGAAAAGAGGATGAAAGAATGAAGAAGAAAGTGTTAGCTTTCCTGCTTGCAAGTACAATGGTTATAGAACCGTTTAGTGTGGCAGGTGCAGCAGATTTTTCGGATGGTACAGGACAAGAAGCAGAAGTGCAGTTTAGTGACGAAGCAGAAGATGTGCCGGAAGTAAAGAATAATGCTGATGGCGTGGATCAGTTCAGTACGGATGCTGCTGGTGAAAATGAAGATTTTGTTCCGCAGGCACAATCAGATAATGAAGAGACTAACATTACTTGGAAAGTATTGGACACAGATGGAGATGGCTATGATGATACTTTGGTAATTAGTGGAATAGGTGACATGCTAGAGTATAATGGAGAGAATTATGTTCCATGGCATTTATATGCAAGTGGAATTACTCATGTTATTGTAGAAGATGGGATAACCTCTATTGGAAGATATGCATTTTCAAACTTTAAAAAGTTACAAAATTTAAGCCTTGGGAATGGCATTAAAAAAATAGGGAGTACCGCATTTGAAAATTGTGAGAGCTTACAGGAAGTAACTATTCCGGAACAGGTGACAGAAATAGGATGGTATGCATTTCAAGGTTGTTCTTCATTAAAAAAAGTAAATTTATCAAACAGTGTGACAGAAATAGGGAGATGCGCATTTAAAAATTGTGTAGAGTTAAATGAAGTTAATATGTCAGATAATTTGGTTAACATAGGAGAAGAGGCATTTTATGGGTGTAAAAACTTATCTTACATATTTTTTCCTAAAACTTTAAAAACAGTTGGGAAAAAAGCATTTATTAGGTATATTGGAAGAAATGCTCTTTTAGTATTATCGGAAATTCATTATCCGGGATTACAAAGTGATTGGAATAATATTACGGGAGTGAATGAAAGAGTTGAACATGAATATACTTTGAGTGAAAAAGTACATTTTAGTGTGTATCATGATCCTAAACCAGCAACTTGTACGACTCCGGGATATGGAGGATATTGGAGCTGTAATACTTGTGGAGGAAAAGGTTATTCTGATAGAGAATGTAGAAACAGTATTGACACATTGCCAATAATTGAACCAGCATTAGATCATGACTGGGACAGCGGAATTATAACAAAACTAGCGACTGAGACAGAAGAGGGTGTGAAAACATATACATGCAGGCGATGTAATGAGACAAAGACAGAATCTATTCCTAAAATACCAAAGCAAGAAGATAAGCTTAAAGTTACTGGTAAATCAGTAGAATGGAATGATTACAGTACTGTTGAATTTACATTCCAGTCAAATGTGAAAGGTACCTATTATATCGAGCAAGTAAAACGTGGTGGAAAAGCACCAACAATTGATACATCTCGGGCAGGAACTTCTATTGAAGCAAATACAGATATAACAGTAACTGTAACAGATCTTCCGGATTATGATGTTGATATTTTCGTATGTGTAATCAGTGATAATGATAAAAGTAATTATGGTGCTGTAATGTTTCAGCCGATTAGTGCAGATCGTCCGCAGAAAATATCTGATGCAGTTAAAGTGGGGGATAGTGCAATAGCAACTGTTACTGGAGATATTGTGACAATTACAGGTAGTGGTGAGACATATGATGAGTGTTACTGGTATGCTAATATAAACAAAAATAATATTAAACATGTCATTATTGAAGAGGGAGTTACATCTTTAGGAAGTTCTATATTTTACGGATTTTCTCAAGTAGAAGATGTTAAATTGCCTACATCATTAAAATACATTGGGGATGATGCATTTGCTGGTTGTAGTACCTTGAAAAATATTTCTTTGCCAGATTCAATAACGGAGATGGGGGTAGAAGTATTTAGCAACTGTGTATCTCTTAAGAAAATTATTTTACCAAAGAGTCTTACATCATTGGGAAGTGATGTTTTTGAAAATTGTGAAGCAGAAATTACTTTTCCGGCGAGTTTGAAATATATTCCATGCTTAGGAGATAATGCAGTTAAAACAGTTATTATTCCTAAGGGCGTGGAAACAATAGGCAATAATGCATTTTCTGGCAGCTATAATTTATCGGAGATAACTTTACCATCAACTATTACAAATATTGAAAATGGTGCATTTTATGGTACAGGGATAAAAACATTTACTTGTCCTCCAAATATCACTAGAATAGCGGGATATGTGTTTGATAGTACAAATTTAACTGAATTTTTAATACCAGATAAAGTTACAGAAATTGATGATTGTGCTTTTTATAATTGTACAGATTTAAAGAAAATTACGATTCCAGAAACTGTAACATACATTGGAAAAGATGTATTTAAAAATTGTCCTAATCTTGAGATACATGGGAAGAGAGACAGTGTAGCTGAAAGATACGCGTATATAAATGGAATTAAATTTGTATCTGGCAAATATAAAGTTATATTTAAAAATAATGGACGTACAATAGATACATATTATATTGATGAAGGAGGAAATGCAATACCTCCAACTTTACCAGCAAAAGAGGGTTACACACTTTCATGGGATGCTGATTATACCAATATCCAAGAAGACATGGTAATTAATGCAGTATGGACAAAGAAAGATAACGGTGGCGGTAACACCACAATCATTGTAACTCCATCAGAAACAAATAAATACACCGTAACATTTAAAGATCGTGGTGAAGTAATTAAGACAGAAAAAGTAAAATCCGGTGATGCAGCAGAATACCCATTTATTACCAGAAGTGGTTATAAGCTTTCATGGGACAAGGATTTCTCAAAAGTTACCGCAGATATTACAGTCAATGCAGTTTGGACAGTAATCAAGCCTGAAAAAGTTACAAGTCTGACAGCAGAATCAGGAAAGAAATCTATTGCTTTATCATGGGATGAGACAGAATACGCAGGTTATTATCTAGTATACAGAAAAGCAGATTCAGAAAAAGAATATACTCAAGTAGCAAAAACAACAAAGATTCTTTGGACAGACAGCAAAGCTGTACCGGGAACACAATATTCCTATAAAGTAGTTGCGGTTCGTTCTCTGTCAGGCAAAAAATATCAGGGAGCAGAGTCTGATGTAGTTACTACAAAGATCGGAACACCACAGATCGGAGATACTTATTCCGTTGGTGATCTGAATTATAAGCTTACAGGAACAAAAGAAGTAACTGTAACAGGACTTGCAAAAGTTACAGATACACTGGTTATTCCATCAAGTGTTACAATCAGCGGAAAAGTCTACAAAGTGACCGCTATTCAGGATAAGGCATTCTACAGAAACGAAGATATTGTAAATGTAACTATAGGTAATAATGTTGTAAATGTTGGTAAATACGCGTTCTATCAGTGCTCAGGTCTGGAAACTGTTAAGTTCGGAAAGAGAGTTGCGATAATTAATACTTGTGCATTTACTCAGTGTCCGAATCTTGAAAATGTGACATTACCGTCAAGCATAAGAAAGATTGGAGCTAAAGCGTTTTATCAGTGTACATCCATCAAGATTTTCAAGATTAATGGTTCTGCTCTAGAATATGTAGGAAAGAAAGGACTTGCAATCAATAAGACAGTAACATTGAGACTTCCGAAGAAATCTTATAGCTCATATCGGAAACTGATTAAAGCAAGTAGCGTTTATGTTAAGACAAAATTTGTAAAATTTTAATGTGAATATGTAAGAATGAAGAGAGGCTGGGTCGAATGATCTAGCCTCTCTTCAATAATCTTCTGAGCTGCAATAAGACCACGAGCCACGATCTCTGCCGGAGTCATATTTTCCTGATTACGGATGTAAGCACCATTCTTACGGATAGAGGGGAGTACTTCTGAGGTAACCCAGTGCTTGAACTCTTTTGCTATTTTTAATCGGCTTCCGAAAACTAAGGCGTATAATCCGGATTCGTTAATTATTGTCATTTTCTGTCTGCCTTTTGGTCCAAAACCGGAATTTAGTTTTTCATTTAAGTGTGATGAGTTAGACGCGCAAATTTTTTACCCAAAGGGAAACATATGTTTACTTTTAGCACTATATGTGCTAAAATATAGACATGGGTAGTAGAAAAAACAACAGAATCTGAGAAAAGAGTTATCAGGGAGAAATAAAAATGCAGATAATATCCAGTTATGGTGTAGAATTACGAAAACAGAATATCCCAATCCGCCAGACACTGGAGATCTACCGTTCTGCTGTCAGTTATCTGATTGGGATTTATGTGCAGGTATGGGAAAAATTAGCAGAAATCCCGGATGCAAAGAGGCGTTTTAATGCTGCAGAACATCTGGTACATACTACGAAGAAAAACCATGCCTGTTTTGATTTTGATATCCGGTTCCCAAAGATGCCTTCCTATCTGCGCAGATCTGCCATCCAGCATGCACTGGGGACAGTATCCTCTTATAAAACACGGTTGGATCTATGGGAAAAGACAGACGGAAAGAGTGGGAAACCAAAGCTTGTATATGAAAACCACGCCATGCCGGTCTTCTACCGTGATGTCATGTACCGTGAGGGAGCGGAAAGGAAAGACGAAGCATACCTGAAAATCTATGACGGCCATGACTGGAAATGGTTCTGTGTACGTCTGGAGCATACGGATATGGAATATCTGAGAAAATACTGGTCAGGAAAAAAAGCATCTGCCCCGACACTGGAGAAAAGACACCATAAATATTTCCTGCGTTTTACCTATACAGAAGAAGTAACACTTACCAAAACACCTGTGAAAGAACAGGTCATCTGCAGCGTGGACCTGGGGATCAATACCGATGCAGTCTGTACCATCATGCGGGCAGACGGAACTGTCCTGGGAAGAAAATTCATAGATCATCCCAGTGAAAAAGACCGGATGTACCGCGCGCTGGGACGGATCCGCAGATTCCAGAGGGAACATGGTTCTGCGCAGACACAGGGAAGATGGACGTATACGAAACGTCTGAACACAGAACTGGGTAAAAAGATTGCAGGTGCGATCGTAAGATATGCGGAAGAAAACCATGCAGATGTGATCGTGTTCGAGTATCTGGAGATGCAGGGGAAGATACCGGGAAAGAAAAAGCAGAAACTGCACCTGTGGAGAAAGCGGGATATCCAAAGACGCTGTGAACATCAGGCACACAGGAAAAGGATGCGGGTATCCCGGATCTGTGCATGGAACACCAGCAGACTGGCTTATGATGGTTCCGGGGCGGTAACACGTGACTGGGAAGATTACAGCCTCTGTACTTTCCAGACAGGAAAACGATATAATTGTGACCTGTCAGCATCCTATAATATAGGAGCCAGATATTTTATAAGAGAACTTTTAAAACCCCTTCCGGTAACGGAAAGGTCTTTGCTGGAGGCAAAAGTCCCTCCTGTAAAGCGTAGAACCTCATGCGTCTATGCAGATCTGAGAAAACTCCATTCAGAAATGGAACTCTTAAAAGCAGCATAGATACAGGCAGATATACAGCGGACTACCTATAATGTGGGAACCAGCCATATCTGGCATGGGAAATGCGCATAACTGCGCACCTAAGTTACGGGCGTATCCGTCGATATTCAGTCTGACGCCTAAAGCGTCTGGAAGCACGTGACTTCAGTCATGTGAGGTTCACTAGACTTCACATCCGGAACTTGTTATAATCAGCAGAAAAAGAACGAAATGATAAGTAAACAGATCAGGAGGTGAGAAACATGCTGGACAAAAACGATATGAAAATGTTAAGGGAAATGATGGAAGCTACGGTAAAAGAAACAGTAGAAGCTACGGTAAAAGAAACAGTAGAAGCTACCGTTCAGAAAGCTATTGAACCGTTACAGCAGGATATTTGCGATTTAAAAGAAGAAGTAAACGGTGTTAAACTTCATCTTGAAAATGTAACTGACAGAAATATTTCAATTTTAGCGGAAAATCATGGCTATTTGGTGAAAAAATTCAATGAAGCCGTAGAAGCAGCACATAATAATCATGTGAATACAGTACAGACCAGTTACCTGATAGAACATGTTGCAAATCTTGAGAACAGAATGCAGGCAGTAGAAAAAAATATGGCATTGTAATGCACAGGAACAATAAGTCTGGATGTGAAGCTTATTGAGGTTTCGATATATTAATACATAAATTTTTGCATATCTATTGCCATAATTTCTTAAATCCTTTATAATATCAACGGGTAAAAGCAAGGAGATATATCAACAGTATGATGAAATAATAACAAGGTAGTTATTCTCAGGGGATAGCTGCCTTTTTTAAATAAATTCTGACTATTGATAAACAGACTGCCTTGCCATTACACGTTAACATCCACGAAAGAGAGGGAAAGGAATGGAGAAACAAGAGAAAAACACAGTAACACCCTACGACCTTGATGGAAGGCCGCCACTGAAGCTGGCGATTCCTCTTGGTTTGCAGCATGTGCTGGCTATGTTCGTAGGTAACCTTACACCGCTTCTGATTATCACAGCAGCCTGTGGAATCGAAGCCGGCGGAGAACTGCAGGTAGCACTTCTGCAGAATGCCATGCTGATCGCAGGTATTGTAACATTGGTTCAGGTATTTACCATAGGACCTGTGGGTGGTAAACTCCCCATCGTTATGGGAACCAGTTCCGGTTTCATTGGCGTATGCCAGAGTGTTGCAGGAGTCATGGGTAATGGAGTGGTTGCGTATGGTGCAATCATGGCGGCATCCTTTATCGGCGGTCTTTTTGAAACTGTACTGGGAAGCTTCCTGAAACCACTGAGAAAATTTTTTCCGTCAGTTGTAACAGGAACCGTTGTATTATCAATCGGTCTTTCACTGATCGCTGTTGGTATCAGTTCTTTTGGAGGCGGAAGTTCCGCTAAGGACTACGGTTCTCTGGAGAATCTGTTTGTAGGCTTTGTAGTTCTGGTTGTAATTGTCGTATTAAAACATGGGACAAAAGGATTTACAAGCTTTGCATCAATTCTGATCGGCATTATCGTAGGATATGTGCTGGTAAGTATTATGGCAGCAGTTCTTCCTACCACATTTACCTATGTGGATGATGCAGGTGCAACAGTAGAAGCTACCAAATCCTGGGTTCTTAACTGGGATAAAGTAGCAAGCGCATCCTGGTTTGCAGTGCCGAAGATCATGCCTGTCAAATGGGTATTTGATGCAAGGGCAATCGTTCCGATCGGCATCATGTTTATTGTAACAGCTGTAGAGACTGTCGGTGATATTTCTGGTATCACAGAGGGTGGTCTTGGAAGAGAAGCTACAGACAAAGAGCTTTCCGGCGGCGTTATGTGTGATGGTCTTGGATCTTCACTGGCAGCAGTATTTGGCGTACTTCCGAATACTTCTTTTAGCCAGAACGTAGGTCTGGTTGCAATGAACAAGGTTGTAAACCGTTTTTCAATTGCAACAGGCGGTATTTTTCTTATCGCATGTGGTCTGTTTCCGAAGCTTGCAGCACTGATCTCCATCATGCCTCAGAGCGTACTGGGCGGTGCGGCAGTTATGATGTTCTCATCTATTGTTGTCAGCGGTATCCAGCTTATCACAAAATGGCCGGTAACTCCGAGAAACGTAACAATTGTCTCCGTTGCACTTGGTCTTGGCTATGGACTTGGGGCAAACTCAGCAGTCCTTGCACATATGCCGCAGGCAATCACATTGATCTTCGGCGGTTCAGGAATCGTACCTGCAGCACTGTTTGCTATCATTCTGAATATCGTGCTTCCACCGGATGAGAAATCCGAAGTTGAGATTGCAGAAGAGATTCTTGACATGAAGAAAAAAGAGGCACAGAAGAAATAGCAGCAGAATCAACTTGTTGGCACACTGGGATTGTTCGAAAGTGAATAAGTAAAACAATAAAAAGCGCGAAACTGGGAATATCTGGTTTTGCGCTTTTATTCAGATTATAGTGAATGATTATCTGGTGCAGATGTATGTGGCGAAAACAGACTGCAGATGTCTGGAATGAATTTTGGCTACGTTACTGAGAACGGAGTGAACAACAACGTAATGATAAAAATATGTTATTGAAAATGAAATTCCGGGTTGACAAATATAGCTTCCGGTGGTAAATTAAGTGTAAATTTAACAGATTAAACCGATGAAGCGGAAGTCAAAGCAGTCATGCGCGCACAGAGAATCCGGGAAGGTGAGAGCCGGGTGGAAATGCAGTCTGCCAAATGGGCCGCTGAGGGCACAGTGAAAGGTTGAAGATTACAGAGCAGACTAAGTATCCTGTGACGTGAGGCATACGTCAGTTGCCGGGAATATGAAGGTATTTCGCAAAGAGTACGGTTCAAACCGTAAATCAAGGTGGCACCGCGGGTGAAGTATATACGCTCGTCCTTGACAGAAACGATAATTCTGTCAAGGGCGGGCTTTTTTATGTTCTTGGCAGAAACTGAATTAATCACAGGAGGTGTTTCCATGTATCCAACATTAGAAACCATCAGACAGCTTGCACAGACAAAAGAATATCGTCGTATTCCTCTGTGCAGAGAACTTTATGCAGACAGATATACACCGGTAGAGGTAATGCGCATTTTGCGAAAAGCCAGCCGCCATTGTTACCTGCTGGAAAGTGCCAGCCAGACAGAAGTGTGGGGCAGGTATTCTTTTCTGGGGTATGAACCGTCCATGGAGATTACCTGTACAGACAGAACATTGAAGATCCGGACAACCGATGCTGAGGGAAAAACAGAGGAAACCGTAAGGCAGGTCACACATCCCGGTGATACTCTCAGAGAAATCATCCGGAAATATAAAACTCCGGTAATGGAAAAGATGCCTCCTTTTACAGGCGGTCTGGTAGGATATTTCTCCTACGATTATATCAAATACAGTGAACCAAAGCTGAAACTGGAGGACAGGGAACAGCAGGATTTCAGGGACATGGATTTAATGCTTTTTGATCAGGTGATCGTATTTGACCATTTCAGACAGAAAGTACTTCTGATCACAGGTGTGATGGCAGATGATCTGGAAGCCTCCTACGAGAAAGCAGTAAAGAAATTGGAGGAAATGGCGCAGCTGATCCGAAACGGGGAGCATATGGAATTTGAACCGCTGAGACTTCAGTCAGAAATACAGCCGAAATTTCCGAAAGAAAAATATGCAGAGATGGTGGAGAAAGCCAAACATTACATCAGAGAAGGTGATATTTTCCAGGTAGTACTTTCCAATCCCATGCGTGCGAAAGCAACAGGAAGCCTGTTTGATACTTATCGGGTTCTTCGGGCATCTAATCCTTCTCCTTATATGTTTTATTTCTCCAGTGATGACATTGAACTGGCAGGTGCTTCCCCGGAAACCCTTGCGAAGCTGGAAAATGGCACCTTAAGTACCTTCCCTCTGGCAGGAACCAGACCAAGAGGAAAGACAAGAGAAGAGGATAAAGAACTTGAAGAGGGACTTCTGAAAGATGAGAAAGAGCTGGCAGAACACAATATGCTGGTAGACCTGGGAAGAAACGATATTGGAAAGATCAGCAAGATCGGAACTGTAAAAGTAGAAAAGTATCTCTGCGTAGAACGTTTTTCCCATGTAATGCATCTGGGCTCCACAGTAACAGGAATCATCCGGGATGATAAAGACGCTGTGGATGCAGTAGACGCAATCCTTCCGGCAGGAACTCTTTCCGGAGCACCCAAATTCAGAGCCTGCCAGATCATCGAGGAACTGGAACAGAGCAAACGAGGCATTTACGGAGGCGCCATCGGATATCTGGATTTTGCAGGAAACCTGGATACCTGTATTGCCATCCGCCTGGTTTACAAGAAAAACGGAGAAATCTGTATCCGTTCAGGTGCCGGAATCGTGGCAGACAGTGTACCGGAAAAGGAATTTCAGGAATGCTGCAACAAGGCAAGAGCTGTGGTACAGGCAATTGAACAGGCACAGGAGGGATTAGAATGATATTACTGATCGATAATTATGACAGTTTTTCCTATAACTTATATCAGCTCATCGGCGCAGTGGAACCGGACATCAAAGTAGTGAGAAACGATGAGTGTACACTGGAAGAAATCGCAGAGATGAAACCGGAAGCCATCATTTTATCCCCTGGTCCGGGAAGGCCGGAGGATGCAGGTATCTGTATTCCGGTGATTAAAGAATTTGCAGGAAAAATCCCTATCCTGGGTGTGTGCCTGGGACATCAGTCCATCTGCGAAGCCTTTGGAGGAACAGTTTCCTATGCAAAAGAGCTGATGCATGGAAAGAAAAAGCTGATGTATAAAACAGGAGAAAGCCGGCTTTTTAAGGACCTGCCGGATACCTTTGCAGCAGCCAGATATCATTCCCTGGCAGCGTTAAAGGATACCCTGCCCGCAGAACTTAAGGTAACAGCAGAGTCAGAGGACGGAGAGGTCATGGCAGTGGAACATACGAAATATCCTGTGTTCGGAGTACAATTTCATCCTGAATCTGTAATGACACCGGACGGCAGAGTGATGATAGAGAACTTTATGGAGGTAGTGAGAAATGATTAAGGAAGCCATTATTAAATTATCAAAGAAACAGGATTTAGCTTATGCGGAAGCAGAAGCTGTAATGGACGAGATTATGAGCGGTCAGGCAACACCTGTACAGATGTCTGCTTATCTTACTGCATTAGCTTTAAAAGGAGAGACAATTGATGAGATCACAGCTTCCGCAGCAGGAATGAGAGCTCACTGTATCAAACTTCTCCACAACCTGGATGTGCTTGAAATCGTGGGTACCGGCGGAGACGGTTCTAATTCTTTCAATATTTCCACTACTTCTTCTCTGGTGATCGCAGCAGGCGGTGTTCCGGTTGCAAAACATGGAAACAGGGCAGCATCCTCCAAATCCGGTGCAGCAGATGTTCTGGAAGCACTGGGAGTGAAGATTACACTGACGCCGGAACGCAGTGCAGAGATCCTGAAAAAGATCAACATCTGCTTCCTGTTTGCGCAGAATTATCACATTGCAATGAAATATGTGGCACCGATCCGTAAAGAGCTAGGAATCCGTACTGTATTTAACATTCTTGGACCGTTAAGTAATCCGGCAGGTGCAAACATGGAACTGATGGGAGTTTACGATCAGTCACTGGTGGAGCCACTGGCACAGGTTATGGCAAATCTGGGCGTTAACAGAGGAATGGTTGTCTATGGACAGGACAGTCTGGATGAGATTTCCATGTGCGCACCTACTTCTGTATGTGAGATCAGGGATGGCAAATTTACTTCCTATGAGATCACACCGGAACAGTTTGGATATGAGAGATGTGAGAAGGGTGCCCTGACAGGTGGTACACCTGCAGAAAATGCAGAGATCACAAAAGCAATCCTGAAAGGTGAGGAAAAAGGTCCGAAGCGTCAGGCGGTATGTTTAAATGCAGGTGCAGCACTCTATATCGCAGGAAAAGCCGCTTCCATAGAAGAAGGAGTGAAGCTGGCAGAATCCCTCATCGACAGCGGTGCAGCACTGAAAAAACTGGAAGAATTTGTAGAAGAGACAAATAAATAAAAAGCAACCCCAAATTACTAATGTAAAGGAAATCTGTAACTGTCCGGTAATCTGCTGACTGTGGATATACAGAACAGTTACAGAAAAATCATAGAGATTATGAAGAATATATTAGAAGAAATAGCAGCCAGAACAAGAGAAAGAATTGCAAAAGAAAAGTCCTGTATTTTTGTTTCGGAGCTGGAGAACCGGATTCAGGAAGTAAATAAAAATGCAGGGAAGAGAATTACATTTCTCCAGGCATTACAAAAAGACGGTATGTCCTATATCTGCGAGGTAAAGAAAGCCTCCCCCTCAAAAGGACTGATTGCACCGGATTTTCCATATCTGGCAATTGCAAAGGAATATGAACAGGCAGGTGCAAGTGCAATCTCCTGTCTCACAGAACCTTTTTATTTCCAGGGAGCAGACCAGTATCTGAGAGAAATCGCAGCCACTGTACAGATACCTGTACTCCGCAAGGATTTTACAGTAGATGAATATATGATCTATCAGGCGAAATCCCTTGGTGCTTCCGCAGTATTACTTATCTGTGCTATCCTGGATGACGGAGAATTAAGAGCATACAGACAGCTTGCAAAAGAGCTGGGACTGGATGCACTGGTAGAAGCACACGATGAGTACGAAGTGGACAGAGCCTTAAATCTCGGGGCAGAGATCGTGGGAGTCAATAACCGGGATCTGAGAACCTTTCAGGTAGATATGAACAACAGCATCTGCCTGAGAAAAATGGCACCGGACAATGTAGTTTTTGTTTCCGAGAGCGGAATCCGCACCCCGGAGGATATCCGGCTTCTTTATGAGAATAAAGTGGATGCGGTACTGATCGGGGAAACACTGATGCGAAGCCCGGACAAGAAAGCAGCACTGGAAAGTCTGAATGGCAGCCCGTTACGCTGAAAGATCGAATATTTAGGTAATTGCGAAACTCGCGGTGCTCGTTCGTAACCTTGAACCAAAACAAGGAAGAATTCGCGAAGAGCACGACTT
>ENA-OQIV01000954-OQIV01000954.1-human-gut-metagenome-genome-assembly--contig:-NODE-954-length-13829-cov-5.522688_pt1 | contig 13829 bp, 11 predicted proteins | sample MGYA00242588_ERZ504753 | MGnify/ENA primary metagenome ERZ504753 (study PRJEB26092, sample SAMD00036359) | human gut metagenome | host: Homo sapiens | study: EMG produced TPA metagenomics assembly of... | reverse complement strand
TTTTTCTTTATTTTATCATGAAAAAGGGAAATGAAACATGCGTTTTGTGCAATTTTTATTTTTCAAACACGCTCTAGTGGAGGTGATCAGAGGAGTAAAGGGCGGTTTTCGGTTAAAGAAAAGACCGGACGCAATCAGTTTGTTTGATGTGATAAAAATCATGGAAGATACTATTTGTATCAATCAGTGTTTGAATGAAGAGGAAAATTGCAATCTAAAAGCAACCGATTACTGCCCGGTGAGACGGTTTTATCTTTCATTGCAAGAACAAATAGAATCGGAGTTAAAACATATGACATTTGAAATGCTGAGAAAATCGGGGGGGGGCGGATAGAATATTTTAATAGTTCTTAATCAGGCGGGTAATGCAAAATGAAGTCAAATGAAATCGAAGGAATCAGATAGGAGGATTTATGGAAACGTTAAGAAAAATTATTGAAGAAAAAAAGCGAAAGGGAGAAGAAAAAAAGCCGTATTATGGAATACGCAAACTAAGCGTAGGTATAGTTTCCTGTATGTTGGGCCATCTTCTCTTTTTTGCATCGCCTGTAGTTGTAAGCGCTGTTGAAGCAACTCCGGAAGATGTAAGCATCATTCAGATGCAGTCGGTGAAAGGCGAAGCGATCGAAAGATCAGCGACGTTGGTTGCCGTTACCGGAGCGACAGGTATCAGGGCGGCTTCCGGAAACATAGATTCGGAGAATTTGGGATATGCTCCGAATGCAAAGTATAGTTTTCAGGATTTAAAATTCGATCCTGAAAAGCTAAGTAAAACCAATTCCGCGCGGCAGATCCAATTTAAAATCTACGGAAAGCACAATATTGCCGCTTCAACAGATAACTGGAAGATCAATCTTCAAATCGATGAAAGAATCGCAAAACATGTAATAGGAATCGAAGTTGAACCAAAAAGGCTGACAGAAGCAAATCCAAGACCGATCAGAAGAGCGCTTACGAGAAAAAGCGATACGATAGGGCGAATGACAAATATATGGGAAGTAAATTATATCAGATCTGAAAACGGAGTGTTTGCAGGAGGAGAGACGACAGATACTCAGACTGCGCATAATGGAATTATTTATCTTGATAAACCGCTGAATAAAATTCTTGAAGAAATCGGAGATGAAAATCTGACAAACGAACGGCTCTTTTACAGAATTTATTTGACAAGCGTTCAAGATAAAGGAGCTATTGTTCCGGGCATTGCTTCTACAGGATTTTTCAAAATTAACGGTCTGGATATCCAGATCGAAACGATAGAATCTAGCGGCAATGAAAAATGGTTTAAGCATGCGGCTGTTGAAGGCAGATATGTAAGAAGTGATAAGTTTAAAAATCCTGGCGGAGCGATTAATCAAAACGGAGCTATCGTCGTAGATCATAAGATATCGAAGAATACTAACTTTGCTTATATAAGCGCAAAGAACAAACCGTGGACTCTTGAGTATGGAGTCGATCCGAGATTGGTAAAATATATTGGAGGTATCGAGCTTTATTACATGGATGCAGCTGATTATGTGAATCCGGATTATTCTCTAAAAAACAAAGCAAATCGCAAAGTTCGAGATTTGTCGATCGTAAGAACAGCAGGTCATAAAAAATATGGTTATGGTGATATTACAGAGAATCAGTTTACGCAAATAGTAGATGTTCATGGAGGACGACCCGAACCGATCACGATAAGATATGTCTATAAGCTTAATAAGCCAATCAATGAAATTTTGGAGGAATTAAGAAGAGAAGCCGGAGTAGAAGAAGGAGAAGCGTTTGGTAAAGATTTTATATTCAGCGCATGGATTACAGATAAAACAAAAGATGCTCTGATAACGAATACATACGGTACAGGCTACTATAGAATTCAGGATATTGACGGTGATGGAAAGCTTGATGAGGAGGAAGCAAATAATGAGCAAAGTCCTTATATCGGCGTTCCGAAAATTACAGCTCCTTATGAAGGTGATAATAAAGTAAAAGCTGTTGTGCATTTAAATGAAAATGCCGGAAAGGGAAATAAAGCTCAGCTGATCAATAAAAACGGAGTTGTCGTTGCTACAATTAATAATGTAGATGCAGAGGAAAACGGCATACCAAAAACAATAGATAGAGAACTTGAATTTACGGTTACTGATTCAAGTGTATTAGGTAAAGCAGGAGATAAACTTACCGTTAAGATCATTCCTTCAGATGAAAGGTATGAGAAAGCGGAAGAAGCAGAAACAAAGGTAAAAGAAGCGCCAAAAGCAGTCAAAGATCCTCTCAGAGTTGTCAAAGGAAAGGATTTAACAGAAGATACGGTATTAGCGAAAAAAGGAGTAGAAAATTCAAATAAAATGCCGGGAGGAACAACATATCGGTGGAAAACTGCTCCGAATACAAGTCAGGCAGGAAATACGACTGGGATAGTGTCAGTAACTGTTCCTGACAGAGAAGAAGCTTTTGAAGTAACTGTTCCTATTGAAGTGTTTTTAGCGGATGCAGATAAATATACTCCGCAGACAACGTCGATTATTAAAGAGTATGGAACATCAACGACAGAAGAGGAAATTATAGGCGCGGTAACAGTGCCGGGATATCCGGAAGATACAGTGGATGAACTGGAAATAGCACTTGATAATGCAACTCAGATTCCGGATGGGAATACAGCAGGGGATTATCCTGTAGATGTAACAGTTACTTATCCGGATGGAAGTGAAGATAAAGTACAAGTAACAGTTACAGTAAAAGAACAAAAAGATAATGAGAAGTATATTCCGGAATTCGATCAGATTAATAAAAACTACGGCGAAGCAACAACGGAAGAGGAGATCAAAGGTGCGCTGAAGGAAGAAAGCGTACCGGAGAACATGGAAGTCACAGTGAAGAATCCGGAAAACCTTCCGGACGGAATGACAGAGGGAACATTCGAAATAGAAGTGACGGTAGAGTACCCGGACGGAACAAGCGAAGATACGACAGTGCAGGTAGTGGTAACGGATAACCGCACGGATGCAGAGAAGTATACGCCGGAATTCAATCAGATTGAGAAGAATCATGGGGAAGCTACAACGGAAGAAGAAATCAAAGGTGCACTGAAAGAAGAAAGCGTACCGGAGAACACGGAAGTCACAGTGAAGAATCCGGAAAGCCTGCCGGATGGAATGACAGAAGGAACATTCGAGATAGAAGTGACGGTAGAGTACCCGGACGGAACAAGCGAAGATACGACAGTGCAGGTAGTGGTGACGGATAACCGCACGGATGCAGAGAAGTATACGCCGGAATTCGATCAGATCGAGAAAAACTACGGCGAGGCAACAACGGAAGAAGAGATCAAAGGTGCACTGAAAGAAGAAAGCGTACCGGAGAATACGGAAGTCACGGTGAAGAATCCGGAAAGCCTGCCGGATGGAATGACAGAAGGAACATTCGAGATAGAAGTGACGGTAGAATATCCGGACGGAACAAGCGAAGATACGACAGTGCAGGTAGTGGTGACGGATAACTTTTTAGTTGTCACTAAAAATCCGCCAAAACAAATTGATGGACAGAGAGTAGCTGAAAATACAAATGTAATTACAGCAAATCTGACATTTACTGTAGAAGGTGTACATGATGAAGGATTAAATTCAGGTCTTTCCATTGATGAAAATGGAAATTTGACAGGAACGCCAAAACTTAATTGGGGTGACAAGAATTCCGACACTTATGAAGAACAGACAGTAGTTCTTCATGCAATAGCAACAGCGGAAAGTGGTAGTAAAAAACCTGTAACAATATCGGTAGTAGTTCAAAGAGATACGGACGGAGACGGAGAGCCGGATATCACGGATACAGACGATGATGGAGATGGATTTACGGATATAGAAGAGGAAGAAAAAGGTACTGATCCAAAAGATCCAAACTCAGTTCCGCAGGTTGATCCGAAGCCGGTCAAACCGGATCAAAAGCAAGATCCTGAAATTTCTCAAAATAAAGTAGTGAACAATGTGGTTAATAATTCTTATAAAAAGCCGATTTCCAATGCACCAAAAACAGGGGATTTTGGCAATGGAACAGGATATACAGGTTTAGCTGCATTGGCTGCGGGATTGATGCTTCTTCTTGGAATAAAGAAAAAAAGAAAAGAGGAAGACGGTGAAGAATAAGATCTGATATGATCACATTAAAACGGTGTAGCAATTTGCTATGCCGTTTTATTGTGACAGCTATGAACCAAATCTCAGGTTAGCCAGATACATTGGTGATCGAAATTAAGCCATTATGGCTGCCAATCGAAATCAAGAATTATGATTGACAAAATTGCATAAATAGAGTAAAGTTTAGTTAGTTAAAACTAACTAAAAGGCGAAGAAGATTATTATTTTGAGGAAACGATTTGCTTTTTGGAAAATGTTTAAGGAGAAATCAAAGAGACTATGTCAGAAGAAATGCTTGTAAGTTATTGCTCGCCCACTTTATCGGGGCTTAAAACAGGAAGTCTTTTTTCGTGTCCATGTGATTCTAAAAAAAAGATGTCCGGAGAAATAAGTAATTTTAATCAGAAGTTGTCAAAAAAAGGAATCCGAATTCTTCCGGTACGCATATCAGGCAGGAGAGCTTTGATTTATGTTTATCGTCCGGAAAAATTAAAGCAGGATTTTTTTGATGAGAAAGTGCAGACGATTTTAGCACATAAAGGGTATGACTGCACAAACCAAAATCGTTGTGTCTGCAGATTGGTTGAAAAACTGCGGAAGGATTCAGAATTTCCACATGAGATTGGTTTATTTTTAGGATATCCGGCGGAAGATGTCAAAGGATTTATAGAAAATAAGGCGGCTAGCAGCAAGTGCTCGGGATGTTGGAAAGTATATGGGGATGAACAAACAGCAATGAATCTCTTTGAAGAATACAGGAAGTGTACAGAAATCTGCTATAGAAAATGGAAAAACGGCGCAGATGTTGAACAGCTTACGGTTTCTATATAATCATGAATTCAGAAGAGCCGATAGAGAATGAAAAAATCCGCTTTAATAAGTTGAAAAAATTCATATGGATTTCATATGGAAAATATGTAATAATTTGCTTATTAATTGAAAAAACAAAAAAGAAAGGGGAAAAGTATGATTATTACGACAACACCTTCTATTGAGGGAAGAAGAATTGTAGATTACAGAGGAATTGTTTTTGGCGAGGTTGTCTCAGGTGTGGATTTTGTCAGAGATCTGGCGGCGTCTTTCACGAATTTTTTTGGCGGAAGATCAGGCGGATACGAGGAAGAACTTGTGACGGCAAGACAGAATGCGCTTAACGAGATGGCTCAGCGGGCGGCATCGGCAGGAGCGAATGCTGTTGTGGGAGTTGACGTTGATTATGAAGTTCTCGGGGCTGACGGAAATATGCTGATGGTGACAGTGAGCGGAACGGCAGTGGTTGTAGAGTAAATCAATTTTTACAAGGCAGCAGGGTCAGAAAAAGATCAGGAATAGGATTTGGGAAAAGGATCATGGAGAAGCGTCTGCATGGTCTTTTTTGCTTTCCGCTAAGAAATATAAAATCCCGGATATACAGAAGAGAGAATATGATGTAATATAGTATGGATATAGACTAAAGAAAAAGATAAAGGTGATTTTGTGAGAATCGGTAAAAAAAGTTCAAAAAGAGAGAAAAAGGCAATGTCTGTTTCGCTGTATGCGAACTTGATGTTTGTCGTAGTGGAGCTTGTAATGGCGATAGTGACAGGTTCACAGGCTGTTTTGCTGGATGGTGTATATGACGGAATCGAATTCGTTATGCTTCTTCCGTCTATCTTTTTAATACCGCTTTTATATAAGCCGAGTAACGAGAAATATCCGTTTGGGCATATGCAGATGGAGACTGTGTTTATCGTTGTAAAAGGAATAACAATGATCACTGTTACAGTCGGTTTGATCACGAACAGTATCAATATATTATTTCACGGCGGGCGGACAGTTGATTTTGGAGTTGTAGCGTGGTTTGAGCTGTTTGCTTGTGTTCTTGGCATAATAGTGACATTTTATCTGAAGAGGAAAAACAAAGCGATGAATTCCCCTCTTATTACAGTAGAGATGCAGGGGTGGAAGATGGATAGTATGCTTTCCCTCGGAATGACAGCCGTATTTTTCCTTCCGGTTTTCCTTCCGTTTAAAGGAGTAGGTCAATTAACTCCGTATTTGGACCCGTTTATCACGATCGTGCTGTCTATGATCATGCTTCCGATCCCGGTTAAAACGGTGTTTACCGGAATCAGGGATCTGTTGTTGATCTCTCCCGAGGAGGAAACAGTATCAGAGATCAAGCAGACGGTGGAACCGATCATACAGGAAAGTAATTGTGTGGATATTTATTATGACATTGTCAGAACGGGAAGAAAATTATGGATCAGCGCGTATATTAAATTGAACAAGGATGAGCTTTCCGTAAGGAAGTTTAAGATGCTGCAGACGAGATGCATTGCCGCCTTAAGTGAAAAATATACGGATTTTTATTTTGAGCTTCTTCCTGAAATCGAGCTTGATATGGAAGAACTGGAAGAACTGCAGGAAAAGCAGGAAAAACAACAAATGGAAAATAAAAACGGGCGGGAGGATAAATAATTGAAGAAAAAGAGAGGAATTCTATTCGGAGTCGTTTTTATTTGCGTATTGTTTTTTGTAATCGTATTTTTTGTGAGGAACAAAGAATCTGCCGAACCCGTCAGCAAAAGTGATTTTAAATTGAATACTGTTGTGACTGTTACAATTTATGATTTAGAAGAAAAAGAGAAAAAGCCGGATGACAAAGATAAAAGAAATGAAAAGGGAATACATAGAGAAGAAAAGGATGCGGAAGAGATTATAGATAAAGCGTTAAAGCTTTGTGACAAATATGAAAAGATATTCAGCCGTACGCTTCCTGAAAGTGAGATTTATGCGTTGAATCACGGAACGCTTCCGATGGAAGACGGATATTATCTTTTATCCGAAGAGTGCGCGGCGTTGATCGAAAAGGGGTTGTATTATAGTGAACTTTCCGGTGGAGCGTTTGATATTACGATCGAACCTGTTTCTTCTTTATGGGATTTTACTTCAGGGGAAAAGATCGTGCCGGATGCAGAGACAATCGCGGAAAAGCAGGCATGTGTAGGCTATGAAGATGTGGAGCTTAAAGGAAATAAACTACGTTTTAAAAAAGAGGGAATGGGAATTGAGCTTGGAGCTGTCGCAAAAGGATATATTGCAGATAAAGTGAAAGAATATCTTGTATCGGAAGGTGTGAAAAGCGCAGTTATCGATCTTGGAGGAAATGTGTTATGTGTCGGAGAAAAACCGGATGGGAAGCCGTTTAAAATCGGAATCCAGAAGCCGTTTGCCGATCGGAGCGAAACAGTGTCAGCCGTAGAAATTGCAGGTACGTCTGTTGTTTCCTCAGGCATATATGAAAGATATTTTGAAAAAGACGGGAAACTGTATCACCATATATTAGATCCGGCAACCGGATATCCGTATGAAAACGGACTCGTGTCCGTAACTGTTTTATCTGAAGAGTCGGCGGACGGTGACGGATTAAGTACGGCATGTTTTGCGCTAGGATTAGAAAAAGGATTAGAACTGATCGAACAGACACCGGATACAGAAGCGATGTTTATAACAGAGGATGGAGAAATGCATTTTAGCAAAGGTTTTGTTTATTGTGGCTAACGCTACTGTTTCACTTATAACCGGGCGCTCATCTCATACAGATGTCCGCCTGCATAAAAGAAAAAGAGATATGAAGGAGAGAAAAAAATGAGTATATGTGATTTAAAGTCTTATGAAATTGTACAAAGCAGAGATTTATCTGATCTGAGTTCAAAAGGAACGCTTCTGCGTCATAAGAAGAGCGGAGCAAGAGTTCTTCTTATGGAAAATGATGATGAAAATAAAGTGTTTGCCATCGGTTTTCGTACACCGCCGTCAGACAGTACAGGAGTACCTCATATTATGGAGCATTCTGTATTGTGCGGATCAAGAGAGTTTCCGGTAAAAGATCCTTTTGTAGAGCTTGTAAAAGGATCGCTTAATACATTTTTAAATGCGATGACTTATCCTGACAAGACAGTTTATCCTGTAGCAAGCTGCAATGATAAAGACTTTCAGAATCTTATGCATGTCTACATGGACGCGGTATTTTATCCGAATATTTACGAGCAGGATAAAACGTTTCGTCAGGAAGGATGGAGTTATAAACTGGATGCACCGGATGAGGAATTGAAGTTGTCGGGAGTTGTATACAATGAGATGAAAGGTGCGTTTTCTTCACCTGAAGGGGTGCTTGACCGGGTGATTTTGAATTCTCTGTTTCCGGATACATCGTATGCAAATGAATCCGGCGGCGATCCGGAAGTGATCCCTGATCTGACGTATGAACAGTTTCTTGATTTCCACAGGAAATATTATCATCCGTCAAACAGCTATATTTATCTGTATGGCGATATGGATATGGAAGAAAAACTGAACTGGCTTGATGAAAAGTATTTGTCTGATTTTGATGAGATTGAGGTTGATTCGGAGATTAAGTATCAGAAGCCGTTTTCACAAATGCAGGAGATTGTTCAGGAATATTCTATAGCAAGCGATGAAAGCGAAGCGGATAACACTTATCTTTCTTATAATAAAGTGATCGGAACTTCCTTAGATGAAAAGCTCTATCTTGCATTTCAGATTTTAGATTATGCGCTTTTGTCTGCTCCGGGAGCGCCGCTGAAAAAAGCGCTTCTTGATGCGGGAATCGGAAAAGATATTATGGGATCATATGATAATGGAGTTTATCAGCCGATTTTTTCTGTTATTTCTAAAAATGCAAATATGGAGCAGAAGGAAGCGTTTGTGGAAGTGATTGAAAATACGCTGCGAAATATTGCAGAAGGCGGAATTGATAAAAAAGCATTGCAGGCTGGACTGAATTATTATGAGTTCCGTTTCAGAGAGGCGGACTTCGGAAGTTATCCGAGAGGATTGATGTACGGACTTCAGTTGTTCGATAGCTGGCTTTATGATGAAGAAAAACCGTTTATCCATATGGAGGCGATTCCGACATTTGAGTTTTTGAAAAGTCAGATCGAAACAGGTTATTTTGAGCAGTTGATCCGAGATTATCTTTTGGAGAATCCGCACGGGGCGATCGTAATCATCCGACCGGAGAAGGGAAGGACTGCGAGAATGGATCGGGAGCTTGCAGAGAAACTGCAGGCGTATAAAGAAAGTCTGTCCGAAGAAGAGATTGAGAAACTTGTGCAGGATACAAAAGATCTGGAAGCGTATCAGGAAGAAGAATCTGCGCCGGAAGATCTGGCGAAGATTCCGGTGCTTAGAAGAGAAGATATTTCCCCGGAAATCGCGCCTGTCTATAATACAGAGATGGAGATCGACTCAGTGAAAACGATCTATCATAATGTTGAGACAAACGGAATCGGGTATGTAACGCTTCTGTTCGATCTTTCTGCGGTCAAGGAAGAAGATCTTCCGTATGTCGGCATTTTGCAAAGTGTCCTCGGCATTATCGATACAGAGAATTACGAGTATGGAGAGTTGTTTAATGAGATCAATATCCATACAGGCGGAATCGGAACGTCGCTTGAATTATATGCAGATGCGCAGAAAGTAAAGGAAAAGGAATTCAAAGCGACATTTGAAATGAAAGGAAAATCACTGTATCCGAAGATGGACGTTCTTTTCTCTATGATGCGGGAAATACTGACTTGTTCTAAGCTTGACGATGAGAAACGCTTAAAAGAGATTCTTGCGATGCTCAAATCACGCCTTAGTATGTCGTTCTTGTCATCGGGACATACAACTGCCGCTTTGCGTGCGTTGTCATATACATCGCCTCTTGCAAAATTTAAAGACGATACAGACGGAATCGAATTTTACGAAGTAGTAAAAGAAATCGAAGAAAACTTTGACGACCATAAAGAAGAATTGATCTGTCGGTTAAAAGCAATTTCAAAACAGATCTTTTGCGCAGATAATATGATGGTCAGCTATACTTCGGCAAAAGAAGGACTTGCCTATATGGAAAATGCATTTGCGGCTGTATCAAAACAGCTAAACGACGCAGATGTGGTACAAACAGAAGCGAAAGAAAACAGATGCATCATTCATTGTAAAAAAAGAAACGAAGGATTTAAAACATCTTCAAAAGTACAGTACGTTGCAAGAGTCGGCAATTTCATTGACGGCGGAGAAGAATATACAGGAGCGCTTCAGATCTTGAAAGTGATTTTAAGCTACGATTATTTGTGGCAGAATGTCCGTGTGAAAGGCGGAGCTTATGGATGTATGAGTAATTTTAACCGGATCGGAGAAGGTTATCTGATCTCGTACCGCGATCCGAATCTTGAGAAAACGATGGAGATTTACGAAGGCGTTGTAGATTATCTTGAAAACTTTAATGTAGACGACAGAGATATGAATAAATTTATTATCGGAACGATCAGTAATATCGACCGCCCGATGAATCCTGCCGCAAAAGGAAGCCGTTCTATGAATTTGTATATGAGCCGCGTGACAGAGGGAATGATCCGCCGGGAAAGAGAGCAGATTCTTTCGGCTGATCAAAAAGATATCCGCGCGCTTGCAAAAATATTAAAAGCGGTGCTTGACGCAGATCAAATCTGCGTGATCGGAAGCGAGGAAAAGATCGAAGAACAAAAAGAGATGTTCATGGAGATCAGAACATTAAGCTAAGAAGTATGACAGAACAGCGAAAAAGAGAATGATGAAGCGGTCGGATGACCGGATAAAGGAAATACAAGGAAAACGAAGAAGATAAGATTAAAAACAATAAGGAAGATAAAGAGAAGCGCAGAAGGCTTGCAGTGAGAATAAAAAGACAGGATGAGAAAGAGTAAGCGCGGGAAAGGATATTGATATGAGAGAAGATTTTAAATCAGGGTTTGTAACTTTGATCGGAAGACCGAACGTAGGAAAGTCAACATTAATGAATCATTTGATCGGACAAAAGATCGCGATTACATCGAATAAACCGCAGACGACGAGAAATCGTATCCAGACGGTTTTAACGACAGAGGAAGGCCAGATTGTTTTTGTGGATACTCCGGGTATCCACAAAGCAAAAAATAAGCTTGGAGAATATATGGTAAATATTGCAGAGCGTTCTTTGAACGAAGTTGACGTTGTGCTTTGGCTTGTCGAGCCGTCTGCTTTTATCGGGGCGGGAGACCGTCATATTATCGAACAGCTTAAGAAAGTGAAAACTCCGGTTGTTCTCGTTATTAATAAGATCGATATGGTGAAAAAAGAAGAGATACTGACATTTATCGACGCATACAGAAAAGAATATGATTTTGCAGAGATCGTGCCTGTATCGGCAAGATCCGAAGATAATACAGATGAGCTTATAAAAGTGATTTTAAAATATCTTCCGTACGGACCGCAGTTTTACGATGAAGATACTGTCACAGATCAGCCGGAGCGTCAGATCGTGGCAGAACTGATCAGGGAAAAAGCGCTTCACTGTCTGAATGAAGAAATTCCTCACGGAATAGCGGTGGCGATCGATCGGATGAAGGCAGAACGAAGAGTAATGCATATCGACGCGACGATCATATGTGAAAGAGATTCCCACAAAGGAATTATTATCGGAAAACAGGGAAGTATGCTGAAAAAGATTGGAAGTACCGCGCGTTACGAGATCGAGAGACTGCTCGGATGTAAAGTGAATTTGAAACTGTGGGTAAAAGTACAGAAAAACTGGCGCGACAGCGATTATCTTATGAAAAATTTCGGATACAGAGAGGACGAGTAATATCAACGCAGCGGTGATCGCATCGAAAAATTTTCTATAATAAAAATGGTATTTTTTATACAGTATGACCTTCTTTTCTGTCGGGGAAACTATTCTTAAAGATCACGGAAGAAGAGGTGGAACAGATGAAAGAAGAATACTGGGAATTATTTATGACATCAGGAAAGATTGATGATTATTTGAATTATAAAAACAGCCGGAAAGCAGATGGAAGCTCCGGCAGAAAGGAACGGCGTGAATCAGATTATACTGACAGGGATAGTACTCTCTACGATGCCGGTCGGCGAGTATGACCGGCGTGTTGTAATACTTACAAAAGAACAGGGAAAGATCTCGGCGTTTGCACGGGGGGCAAGACGCCCGAACAGTCCGCTTGTCGGTGCGCTCAACCCGTTTTCTTTCGGAACGTTTACGATGTATGAGGGGAGGACGTCTTACACGATACAGTCGGCAAGTATTTCTAATTATTTTGCCGAGCTGAGAGGCGACATTATCGGAGCATATTACGGTTTTTATTTTCTGGAATTTACAGATTACTATACGAAAGAATTCAATGATGAGCGGGAAATGTTAAAACTTCTTTATCAGACGCTTCGGGCGCTGACAAATCCGCATATTCCAAACATGCTTATCCGTTACATATTTGAATTGAAAGCGTTGACGATCAACGGACAGGCGCCGCAGGTATTTCAGTGTATGACTTGCGGAAATAAAGAAAGACATGCCGTGTTCAGCGCGGTGAAAGGCGGACTTGTGTGCAGCGAATGTATGAAAGACGTGCGGGACGGGATGAGTCTGGATCCTTCGACTTTGTATAGTATGCAATATATAGAAACAAGTACGATTGAGAAATTATATACGTTTAATGTGACAGAAAAAGTATTGACAGAACTTGGAAATGTGATGAGCAGGATGACGGATATATATGTCGGAAAGCATTTTAAATCACTGGAAATATTAGAGACTCTTATTTGATGTGGTGTATTTCAGGACAGGGATTGTGCTTAGATTTCAGAAGTCTGAGACAAAAACGTGAAAGAAAATAATAAAGGAAGAGAAGAAAGCGTAAGGTCAAATGAGAATAGCGATATGTGAAGATGAAGAATTTATACAAAATTCGATTGAAAAAAATGTAGAGAAGTGTTTAGAAATAACAGGGATGGCAGGAAAATGTGAATGCTTCGTGTCTGCCGAAGAATTGCTTGAGAAAGGAAATATGCCATATGCACTGTATATTCTTGACGTTGAGATGAAGAAGCTGAGCGGACTGGAATTGGCAGAACATATCCGAACAGAGGATAGAAATGCAGTGATCATTTTTATGACAAATCATAGTGAGATGATGCAGAAAGCATTCGACGTGCAGGCGTTTCAGTATCTGGTGAAACCGATCGATTCTGATACTGCGCACAATGTGATTATGCGCGCTCTGCGGATCATCCGGGAAAAAAGAAATTATATCCGCTTTACAAACAAATTGAAAGATATGATTTTTTATTATGATGAGGTTGAGTGCATCGAAAGCCGCAGAAGAAAAATCATCGTACATACAGAAAAAAGAGATTATGAGTTTTACGGAAGTTTGAGTCAGATTGAAGAAGATATAAAAGGATCTATGTTTGTGAGAGTACATAATTCATATCTTGTTAATTTGGAAAAATTAAGGGAAGTGGAGCGTGAATCAGTTCCCCTTCGTTCGGGATTGAAAGTGCCGATTACAAGGACTTATAAGCAGGAGTTCAACAAAGCATATCAAAAATTTATTCTGATGAGCAAAGGGGGAAGAGAATAGATGATGGAATATGTATGGAGTACAATCGATTTTTTAGTAATGTATTTGTTTGCTTTGTGCTTTTTCAAACCGAGGAGACGGATAGGAAAGCGAATTGATTTCATAATATTAATTGTAGTGGCGGTAATGGCATCTTTTATCAATGATTATTTTGCCAATTCGGATATTAATTTAGTGGTGACAATTATTTTTATGAGACTATGAAGAAAAGTCTGTAAATATGATCTTCTATGATAAGAATGGGCGATAGGCTTAAACAAAATCAGCTTTT